>Ga0116217_10002175_pt1 | contig 18355 bp, 14 predicted proteins | sample Sb_taG_6_FD_89697 | JGI IMG/M metagenome (GOLD analysis project Ga0116217, IMG submission 89697) | Peat soil microbial communities from Weissenstadt, Germany - Sb_50d_4_PS metaG | ecosystem: Environmental > Terrestrial > Soil > Wetlands > Peat | place: Germany: Weissenstadt | collected 2010-09-21 | reverse complement strand
TGGCACGCGCACGCACGTCGCGCTGATGCGGATTGCGGGTTCTGCAAGGATCTTGCGGGTCTCGTTGATCAGCTTGCGCTCCTCGTCGGTGTGATCCTCGCCGGGCGCGAATGAGCCGGCGTGGGGGAGCGCGTTGAAGGCGATCTGGTGGGCGTATGCGCCCGGGGGAGCGATCTCGCGCTCGTGCAACAGTGCATGCGACTGGTCCAGCAGCTCGTCGACCGCCGCCCTGCCCGTGCCCGACACGGCCTGGTAGGTGCTGATCACGAGCCGCTCGATGCCGGCGGCATCGTGCAGCGGCTTGAGCACGACGACCATCTGCATGGTCGAGCAGTTGGGGTTGGCGATGATGCCGTGGTGTCCGGCAAGTGCGTCCGGGTTGACCTCGGCGACGACCAGCGGCACGTCATCCTGCATGCGCCAGCGGCTGGAGTTGTCGATCACAATCGCGCCCGCCTGTGCGAACCTCGGCGCCCACTCGCCGGAGGTGAGGCCGCCCGCGGAGAACAGCGCGAGGTCAAAGCCCTGGATCGAGTCCTCGCCGAGGCGCTGAACGACCAGGCCGCCGTCCAGCTCTCGCCCGACCGAGCGCTCGGACGCAAACGGGACGATCTCGCGCGCCGGGAACTCCCGCTCGCGCAGCAGTCGCAGCATCAGCGTGCCAACCTGGCCGGTGGCGCCGACAACCGCGACCCTGTAGCCATCCGTGCTCATCGCTGCAGGGTACCTGCTTGGCCCAGCTCCCCGGCCATGACGCGGGACTACGGCTTGATTACCATGAACAGGATCGTTATCAGCACGAGCGCGCTGAGCAGCGAGCCGACGGTCGACAGGCGGCGCACGAGCGCCCGGTACTCATCGCTCATCTCCGCTGTCGTCCCCGAAGCGGCCTTGGTGCTGGCCGAGCCCCCGACCCCGGCGCCGGCGGTAGTGTCCGCCAGATCGCGTTCCGCGACGGTCTCGGCGTGTTTGGCCGTCGGGATCATCACCGAGCCGACCAGCGCGCCGATCACGATCGCGGCCGCCAGGCCCCACTGAACGAAGAATGCGCTCCAGTGGTGGCCGTCGCTTGCCAGGAAGATCCCAGCGGCCACCACCAGCAGCAGTCCGGGGTTGATCAGCATCCGCTCGATCGTGTACTCGATGCGATGCAGGATCGGCAGGCTGCGTGGGTCGCGACGAGCGGCCACGGCAAACATGATCGGGTAGGCGAACGTCACCCCGAAGGCGACCACGACCGCCATCACGTGGATCGCCAGGACGACTTCATAGGCAGGCGTGGCCGTGGGAACGGCAAGCATTGTAGGAGACACTAGCCGCGGCTACGGCGGCAGCGCCACGGGCGTTTGCGCTTGGCGTGCGCGCTAGCCGTGACCGAGGCCGCTCGATCGATTACCACTTGCGGATGGATTCGAGCGGTGCGTCCGGTTCTCGCTCGCCGGCGATCGACGTCGTCAAGGGCCTAGCGATCGTCTCGGTCATCTGTCTGCACACGCTTTCCGCTGGCACGCTGCATCGGATCGGCGCCCTGTATTTCATCTGGCAGGCGGTGCCCGTGTTCATCTTCGTGATGGGAGTCAACGCGGCCCGGTCTTTTCAGCGCCGGGGCCGGCGAACCCTGCGCGAGCTGTACTCATGGGACTATCTCGCGTCGCGCGTCGATCGGGTGTTCGTTCCGTTTGTCCTGGCATTCCTTGCCACCAGTCTCATCGGGGCGCTGACCGCCGAACACCGCAGTCCTGCCACCCTGCTGTCGGAGCTCGTGACGGGTCAGCTGCCGATCGGCGGCCCAGGCAACTACTTCATCACGCTCCTCTTCCAGCTCACGCTCGTGTTTCCGCTGATCTATTGGGGATTGCGACGTCAGTCGCTGGTGACCGTGATCGCGTGCCTGGCGATCGACGCCACCTTCGAAGTGCTGGCGCCGCACATCGGGCTTCTGAAAAGCGATGCGTACCTGTACGAGGCCGGGATGCCCCGTTACCTGTTCCTGGTGGCGCTCGGCGGCGCTGTGGCCAGCATGCCTGCCCGCCGTCTCGGCCGCGCCTGGTGGATGTGGTGCGGCACCCTCGTCGGCGTGGCCTTCCTGACGCTGGCCCAGTTCGATGCCTCGGCCATTCCCTTCGGTCTGCCGGGCTGGGAAAACTCGGACTTCGCGGCGGCGTTCTATCCAGCAACGCTCGTGCTGGTAGCGATCGTCGCGCTGCCGCGGCTGGCGTCGAGCGCGCTCTCGCGCGGCTTGGCCGTGCTGGGGCGTGCCTCCTATCACATCTTCCTGGTGCAGATAATCTGGTTCGGGCTGGGCGTGTGGGGCATGGACTCGTTGCCGGCTCTGCTCGGCAACCTAGCGGTGGCATCTCTCACTGGCCTGGTCTTCTACTTGGTCATGGAGCGCGCGCCTGTGCCCCGCTTGGCCAGCCTCGTGGCCAGACGCCGCACGACCATCGCCGGACAGCGGCTGCGGCCAAGCTCCTGACGATTTAGAACGTCGGCGCGTAGGAGCCGAACACGTCCTGCATCGCCCCGCACACCTCACCCAATGACGCCCGATCCTTGAGCGCCTGGCGGATCGCCGGTAGCAGGTTGTCCTCGCCGCGAGCCGCGTCACGGAGCTCCTCCAGCCGGCGCTGCACGAGGTCCTGGTCGCGCTGCGCCTTGAACTTGGCCAGCCGCTCGAGCTGTTCGCGCTCTGACTCGGGGTCCACGCGCAGCAGGTCCGGGACCTCGAGCTCCTCTTCCTGGAAGGCGTTGACGCCCACCACGACGTCCTGGCCGATGCGGTAACGCTCCTGGTAGCCCCAGGCTGACTCGTCGATCTCGCCGGTGATGAACTCGATCGCGTTGACCGAGCCCCCGAGCGCGTCGACCTTGGCGATCAGCTCGTTGGCGCGTGTTTCGATCTCGTCGGTGAGCGCCTCCACGAAGTAGGAGCCGGCGAACGGGTCGACCGTGTCGGCTGCGCCGGACTCGTGGGCGAGGATCTGCTGGGTGCGCACCGCGATTTTGGCGGCGCGCTCCGATGGTAGCGCGAGCGCCTCGTCAAAGCCGTTGGTGTGCAGCGACTGAGTGCCGCCGCAGACCGCGGCAAAGCCCTGCAGGGCGACGCGCACGATGTTGTTCTCGGGCTGCTGGGCGGTGAGCGTGACGCCGCCCGTCTGGGTGTGGAAGCGCAGCATCGTGGCCTTGGGGTTGGTCGCGCCGAAGCGCTCGCGCATGATGTGCGCCCACATTCGCCGCGCGGCGCGGAACTTGGCGACCTCCTGGAAGACGTTGTTGTGGCCGTTGAAGAAGAAGGCCAGGCGCGGCGCGAACTCGTCCACATTCAGGCCCTTGTCGATCGCGGCCTGCACGTAGGCGATGCCCGACGACAGCGTGAAGGCGACCTCCTGCACGGCCGAGCAGCCCTTCTCGCGGAAGTGGTAGCCCGAGATCGAGATCGTGTTCCAGCGCGGCACGCGCTCGTGGCAGTACTGGAACAGGTCGGTGGTCAGGCGCATCGTGGGCTTGGGCGGGTAGATGTAGTTGCCGCGCGCGATGTACTCCTTGAGCACGTCGTTCTGGGTGGTGCCGCGGAGCTTCTCGCTGGGCACCCCCTGCTCCTCGCCCACCAGCTCGTACAGCAGCAGCAGGCACGCCGCGGGCGCATTGATCGTCATCGAGGTCGAGACCTGATCGAGGGGGATGCCGGCGAAGGCCGTGCGCATGTCGTCGATCGTGTCGATGGCCACCCCCGTGCGCCCCACCTCGCCCTGGCAGCGGGGATTGTCCGAGTCCAGGCCCAGCTGCGTGGGCAGGTCGAAGGCCATCGACAGCCCCGTGGAGCCCTTGGAGAGGAGGTAGCGGTAGCGCTCGTTTGACTCCTTCGCGCTGGCGTAGCCGGCGTACTGGCGCATCGTCCAGGTCTGCTTGCGGTACATCTCGCGGTGCACCCCGCGCGTGTAGGGGAACTCGCCCGGCTCCCCCAACTGCAGCTGCTCGGGGAGGTCGCGCTCGGTGTACAGCGGCGCGATCTCGATGCCCGAGTCGGTGAAGCGGCGCGGATCGTCGGGGCCGACGATGGGAGCGACGGTGGGGTGGTCTTCGGGCTCGGGCATGCTCGGAGAGGTTATCCTGCCGCGCATGGCCACCTGCCTCGTGACCGGCGGCGCCGGCTTCCTCGGCTCGCACCTCTGCGACGAGCTGCTCGCGCGCGGGCATCGGGTGATCTGCGTGGACAACCTCGAGACGGGAACGCTTCAGAACATCGAGCACATCCGCGACCCCGAGCGGTTCGTGAACGTCAACCGCGACATCATCGAGCCGTACTTCGTGGATGAGCCGGTGGATTATGTCTACCACCTGGCCTCGCCGGCCTCGCCGATCGACTACCTGCGCCTGCCCCTGCACACGCTCAAGGTGGGCTCCTACGGCACGCATCACACGCTGGGGCTGGCCAAGGCCAAGCGCGCGCGCTTTCTGCTGGCCTCCACGAGCGAGGTGTATGGGGACCCCCAGGAGCACCCCCAGCCGGAGAGCTACTGGGGCCACGTCAACCCCATCGGCCCGCGCGGCGTCTACGACGAGGCCAAGCGCTACGCGGAGGCGCTGACGATGGCCTACCACCGCCAGCAGGGCGTGGACACGGCGATCGTGCGCATCTTCAACACCTATGGCAGCCGCATGCGCCCCCACGACGGCCGCGCGATCCCCACCTTCCTGCGCCAGGCGCTCGCCGATCGGCCGATGACGGTGTTCGGCGATGGCGGTCAGACGCGCAGCTTCTGCTACGTGAGCGATCTGATCCGGGGCATCATCGCGCTGGCGGAGTCCGGCCATCACGAGCCGGTCAACGTGGGCAACCCCGACGAGTTCACGCTCTTGGAGCTGGCGGAGATCGTGCGGGTGCTCACCGGGTCGAGCTCGGAGATCGTGTATGAGGCGCTGCCGGTGGACGATCCCCAGCAGCGCCGGCCCGACATCGCCCTGGCGCGCGAGCTGTTGGGGTGGGAGCCCGAGGTGGAGCTGCGCGAGGGGCTGCGGCGCACGATCGAGCAGTCGGGCGTGGAGCTGCTGATGGGCCGCGGCGGGCGCTGAGCCCGCGCGCGACCGCGACATCTGCGAACCTGAAGCGTTGTGAACGGCGAGATGGGACTCCCCTCGCCGGCAAGGTCCACCACCGCGCCCCCTCCCGCACCGGACCCGCTGCCGGCGGAGATACCGGTGCTGTCCGAGGCGACCCTGCGCCTGCAGCCCGCCGAGCGCGATCGGGACATGCGCAGCAAGCGCCCCCCGGCGGTGTCGTTCCTATTGCGCATGGAGACGGTTCGGCGGGTGGCGCGCGTGGTGTCGCTGCTGGCGCTGGACCTCGCGGGCCTGGCGCTGGCGATCTTCACCGCGCTGGCGAGCAAGGAAATGGCGGTGCACGGCCAGCTGCACCCCGCGACGGCCTTCCACACGATGAAGGGGTACGTGGCCCTGGCCTATCTCGTGACGGCGCTGCTGTTCGCGCGCTCGGGTCTGTACGGCGAACGCGCCCAGCGCCCGGGCCCGACGGGGATCGTGGCGTCGCTCTTTCAGGTGGCCTTCGTGGTGCTGCTGTTCGCGCTCGTGAGCGGCGAACACTTCCAGAGCTTCTACATCTTCTGGGGCTCGCTGGCGTTCGCGCTGGTGTACATATCGCTGCTGCGCGCCGCGTACGATCGGGGCACGGGCGTGCTGCTGCGCGCGGCCGGGCGCCAGCGCCGGGCGGTGCTGGCGGGCACCACGGTCGAGCACATCGGCAACGTCGCGCGCGCCCTGCGCGATGTGCCGCACGCGCCGATCGCGGTGGTGGGCTTCGTGTCGCTCGCGCCGCTGGCGGCGGACGGCCTGCGCCCGCTGGGGTTGCTGCGCGACATCGACGGCGTGCTGGAGGCGCAGGACATCGACGAAGTGATCATCGCCGACCCCGCCTTCCCCCAGGTCGAGGCGGTGGAGCTGGTCGATCGCTGCCACGTGCGCGGCGTGCGCGTGCGCATCGCCCCCTCGACGATGGAGATCCTGATCCACCGCGCGGAGTTCATGCCGGGGGAGTCGGTGCCGCTGTTCGAGCTCAAACCGCCGGTCTTCGAAGGCGTCGACTTCCTGCTCAAGCGCACCTTCGACGTGGCGGGGGCGAGCGTGCTGCTGCTCCTGCTCAGCCCCGTGCTGGCGGCCATCTGGCTGGCCGTGCGCGTGAGCTCGAAGGGTCCCGTGGTGTACCGCTCCAAGCGCCCCGGCATCGGCCAGCGGCCGTTTGACTGCCTGAAGTTCCGCACCATGCACTCGGGCGCCGAACAGCGCCAGGCGGACCTGGAAGCGCTGAATGAGGCCTCGGGGCCGCTGTTCAAGATCCGCGAGGACCCGCGCATGACGCCGGTGGGGCGCTTTCTGCGGCGCTTCTCGCTGGACGAGCTGCCGCAGCTGATCAACGTGCTGCGCGGCGAGATGTCGCTGGTGGGACCGCGGCCGCTGCCCGAGCGCGACTTCGAGAAGCTCGCGGAGTGGCATCGCAAGCGCTATCTGGTTCTGCCGGGGATCACGGGGCTGTGGCAGGTCTCGGGCAGATCGGAGCTGGACTTCGACGACCTCGTGCACCTGGACTTCCTCTACCTGGAGCACTGGTCGCTGGCGCTGGATCTGACGATCCTCTTCAAGACAATCCCAGCGGTGGTGTCGCGGCGCGGGGCGTTCTGAAATCGCCCAGCGATTGGGCTGATTCACTCAAATGCAATCACGCTCCGCGGGGCTGATGCCGTCAAGCGATTATCACGAAAACCTGTGGGAGACGATCCCCGTGGGTCTGCAGCCGCGGGATTTTCAGGCACGGCTGGCGTTTCTGCTCAGACGCGTGCAACCCGGCGAGCGCGTGCTCGACGTCGGCTGCGGCGAGGGGCGCTTTACGGCGGCGCCGGCGGTCGGGATCGACGTTGCCGAGGAGCCGTTGCGCCGAGCGCGCACTGGGCGCTCCGAGCCGCGGGCTGGGCGCCCGGAGCTCGACCTGCGGATCGTCCCGCCGGCGGGGCCGTGGGAGCTCTCGGACGCGAGCTTCGACGTGGTCTGGGCGGGGGAGACGATCGAGCATGTGGCCGACACGGCGGGCTGGCTGTCGGAGGTGCGCCGCGTGCTGCGCCCGGAGGGACGGCTGCTGTTGAGCACGCCCGCGCACGGACCGCTGACGCTGCTGCGGGCAGCGCTCTCGCGGCGCGCTTTCGCGTCGCGTTTCGATCCCCGCTCGGATCATCTGCGCTTCTACTCGCGCGCCACGCTCGCCGCACTGCTGGAGGAGTTCGGCTTCGCGGAGATCGAGATCCGTGGTCTTGGAGGGGTGCCCGGGGCGCGGCGAACGCTCCTCGCGGAGGCCCAGAGGACGCGCTGGTGATCCGTAGTTTGCCGCAGACGGACGACCGCGAGGGTGCGGACAGCTCGCCGCAAATGACCGATTAGCAGGGAAAAAATGTTCGGCTGTGCGCCGAGTCTCCGGATATAAGAAACATTCCTTGTGATCTTGCATTCGAATGCGTAGTGTCGCATTTGCAGTTCGATCTGTACTCAAGCGAATCCAGGGAGCAGATAGCATGACCAGAGATGCCTTGCATCGATTGACGGGTCTGCGCAGGTTTGCACTAACGGCGATGGCGGCGCTGACGGTGGCGCTGGTTGCCGCGGTGCCCGCGCTGGCGAAGGAACCCACGGGTGAATTCGCGGTGTTCAAGCAGTGCCCGGTGAGCAATCCGGCAGTGGCCCTGTGCTTCTTTGCGCAGAGCTCCTCCGGCGAATTCCACGTCGGCACGACCACCGTGCCGATCAACAAGACGATCACCCTTCAGGGTGGAAGCATCGTCAACGAAGAAACGGGCGCGGAAACGTTCGTGGCGCCGACCAACGGCGAAACGCTCTCGAAGACGCCGCTGGCCGTTCCCGGCGGTCTGCTGGGAATCATCGCGCCCAGCGGTTGGCCCCAGTGGCTGCAGAACCTGTTCAACGAATTCATCAACAACGGCATCACCGGTGTCACGGCGACGACCGAACTCGTGGCCAACCCCGGCATCAGCAGGAGCAACCTGCTGTTCCAGGAAGGCACCGCGCTGGAACTGCCCGTGCGCGTGAAGCTCAGCAACACGTTCCTGGGCAACAGCTGCTATATCGGCTCGGCAGCGCACCCGATCGTGCAGCACCTGACGACGGGGACCACCAGCCCGCCGGCGCCGAACACGCCGATCAGCGGCCGGGTGGGAGAAGTCATATTCAACTCGGCGTTCACGAAGGTGACGATCAGGAACAACAAGCTGGTCGACAACGCCTACGCCGCTCCGGCGGCCGAAGGCTGCGGTGGGATCTTCTCCTTCCTGATCGACCCCGCGGTTGACGCCAAGCTCGGCCTGCCGTCCGCGGCCGGCCACAACACGACGGTCCTTGAAGGCACGCTGGAAAACGCCACAGCGGAAGCCGTCAAGGAAAGCGAACACTAGAAAGCCGCCTCCCAGGGCCAAGTGAGGGGACCCCGCCCGCGCCAATGCGGCGGGGTCCCCTCGATTCATCCACTGCCCGTCTCGCGCAGCGCGAGCAGGTAGGCGTTGCGGACTTCGATCAGTTCGGGGTAGTACACGATCGTCGCTTCGGGCGCGATCGCCTCGGGATTGAGGTAAATCGCGGCGCGCAGCTCGTTGAGGGCGTCCTGCGGGTCGTGAGCCTGGAGGTCGTACTCGCCGAGCACCTTCCACGTCTGCGGGTTGGAGGGCTGCAGGCGCACCTCCCTCTGCAGCGTGGCGCGCGCCTGCGCGCTTTCGCCGGAGTTCTCCTGGACGGTGGCCAGGGTCGAGAGGGCCTGCCAGGAGAGGGGATCGCGGGCCACGGCCTGCTGCGCCTTCGCCCGTGCGGCCACGGGATCGCGCGGCAGCAGCGCCAGCGCCTCGTTGGCCGCGTCCACCGAGCGCAGCGGCTGCCACTGCGCCCAGGCCGCCAGCAGCGAGGCGAGCACCACCGCGGCCGCCAGGCCCGCGCGGAGTGATTGGGAGAAGACGGCCCCTCGCCTTGCCAGAGGGCCGCGACCCGCCAGCCAGCCTGCGCACAGCAGCGCCACGCAGGCGTCGCCGGGGATGTACCACGTCCAGTCCACCAGCGAGTGCGCGCCGAAGGCGACCACCACGCAGAGCATCGTCAGCAGGCCGATGCGCTCGGGCGTGTAGGGGGCTGCGATGGGTCTCCACCTCCAGCTTCGCCAGCGGCGGTTGAAGGGATGGGTCGCGCGGCCGGCCGCGGCCAGCCACGTGGCCAGCAGCGCCAGCGCCAGCGCCAGGCCCACGAGGCCCAGGTCGGCCATGGTCTGCACGACGAAGCCGTGGGCGTGGTGCACGTCGATCGGCACCGTGCGGTGGCGCAGGCGCGCGGTCGCGTATCCATCCGCGCCCGCGCCCAGGAGCGGGTGTTCCGAGAACACCTCCAGCGCCTCGTTCCAGTAGCGCGCGCGTACGCTGCCGATCGCGGTGAGGCGCCCCGGCGTGTTGAGCGGAACCCGCGCGTTGGGATCGGTGAGCGAGCTCACATCGTGGGAGATGCTCCCCGTGAGCCCGCGCGGGCTGTGGGCCAGCAGGCCCAGCAGGGCCACCAGCGCGATCAGCGGCAGGCTCAGCAGGATCGCGCCCATGCGCCGGCGCGTCCTGCGCCGCGGCGCGCGGCGGCTGGTGGCGAAGCCGATCGCCACGCCGGCCACGGTCAGCGCCAGGAGCATCGCCGCCAGCACCACGCCCAGCTGCCCGCCGGCATCCACGCGCGCCGCCAGCGCCACCTTTTCACTGCTCAGGGCGTGCTGGGAGAAGACCCAGGCCACCACCGCCGCCGCGCCCGCTCCGCTCGTGAGCAGCACCGCCACGGCGCGCAGGCGCAACGGCGTGATGCAGAGCCACAGCGCCACGCCGATCGACGCGGCCGCCAGGGAGCCGCGCGAGTAGGCCATCATCAACGTCACCAGCAGCAGGCCCATCGCCGGGTAGGAGAGCGCGCTCAGCAGCGCGTGGCCCGCGCGGCGCGCGCCCAGCCACAGGCAGGCCACCACGCCCATCGCGGCCGTCAGGCCGATGGCGTTCCAGTATTCATAGGGCGCGCGCAGGCGCGCGTAGGGGTCGTTCGGATCCAGGCTCGCGGGCGCCACCTTGGTCAGGAGCGCCCATGCGCACACGACCACGGCGGCCAGGAGCACGCCGCCGAGCAGCATCCCCCAGCGCGCGGGCGCCGCGCGGGCCAGCGCCACCGCGGCGGCGAACACCGCGCTGTAGGCCAGCATCTGCCCCGCCTCTCCCCAGCTTTCGTCGGGCTGCACCGACCACACCACCGAGAGCGCGCTGAGCGCGGCGAAGGCCAGCAGGAGCGCCGCCGGCCACACGCCGTAGGCGGGTCCGGGACGGGTGCGGGGCGCCCTCGCCACCACGCTCGCCACCACGGCGCCGCCGGCGAGCGTCAGCGCCATCTCCAGCGTCGTCATCGGCCCCGGGTTCACCGGGTCCGGGCCGCCCTTGGCGTAGAACACGATCAGGCACAGCCCTCCCGCCACCGCCAGCGTGCCCAGCGATGTGACCGCCGCGTCGGCTCCTCGCCCTCGCATCCGCCCTCGCCCTCGCCCTCGCCCCTGCCCCTGCCCCCGCGCCGGTCCGCTGCCCCACTCCTCGCCGTGCTCCACCGTGGCCGGGCGCATGCCGGCCGTGGCGGGCTCAGCCGTCGCGGTGGGTGCGGACACGTTCGCGTACGGCTCGCGCGAGGATGTACAGGACTCCCGCCAGCAGGAAGGCCAGCAGCGCCAGCAGGGGGGTGGGCAGCGAGTTGACGGCCGAGGCGATGTTGGCGTGCACCACGCCCGGAACCACGCTCTGGCTGCCCACGCGCACCGGTTTTGAGCCGCTGCTGTGCACGGCCTGCAGCGCCTGCTGCTCGGCCGGGGTGGGCGGCGGCACGTTGGCCGTCAGCCCGCTCGCGCTGGCGCCCGCGGCCCCGCCGCCGCCACGGCCCGCGGCCGCCAGTTGCGCCTGGTGGATGAGGTTGACGCAATCGGAGTACTCGCTGACTTCGGCCGTCGTCTCTTCCAGCGCACGGCGATAGTCCTGCTGGGAGAAGCCCGCGATCGACTGTCCGTGCGTGCAGCGTTCGATGATCTGCGTTCCCACATCGGCCCGTGCGGCCGCGGCCGGCCACGTCATCAATGCCAGCGCCAGGAGTGTCATCAGGGTTCTCCGCATGGGCAGACAGGGCACGCTAGCAATCGCCTCGGGAGACGCCCACGCTCGCCAGGGCCGCACAGAACCCCGACGCCCAGGCGTCATGGCTGTATGCGCGTACGTCGTGCGCGCCGGTGCGCCCCAGGCGCGCGCGCAGTTGCGGGTCCTCGGCCAGACGCCGGATCGCGCCGGCCAGGGCCGCGGGGTCGCCCGCGGGGACCACCAGCCCGTTGCGCTGCTCGCGCACCAGCCCGCCCGCCGCGGCGCCCACGGCGTCGCTCGCTATCACCGGCAGTCCTCTGTTCATGGCCTCGTTCACAACCAACCCCCAGGGCTCGCGAAAGCTGCGGGTGGGGATCGAGGGCAGTACCAAAGCGTCGCTGGCCGCATAGAGGTCGCGCATCCGCTCCGGGCTCACGGGGTCCAGGCAGACGATGCCCTCCCGCTCGAGCTCCACCGCGCCGCCGGCGGGGACCCAAGGGGGGCAGGATCCCACGCCGACGAGGACGAGCGCGGCGGCAGGTGCTCGCAGACCCGATGCACGCCAGGCCTCCAGCAGCACCCCTATGCCCTTTTCCCGGACGGCGCGGCCACCAAACATCAAAATAAATTTGGCCTCCGCGGGCCAAGGCGCGTCGGTCGGGGAGGTGGCCTGCACGGGCCGGCGTATGTCGGTCGGAGGGATGACGCCCGGGTCGCTCCAGAAGTCGTTGTCCACCGACTGCGGCGCGATGTGCACGTTGCGCGCGCCGCGCGCGCTCACGTAGGCGCTGACGTGCGGGCCATACGCAACCACCGCGTCCGCCTTGCGATACAGCCTGCGCAGCAGCGGATAGCTGAGTGCGTGCGCGGGGGTGCGCGGGTGCGCCCACAGCGACGCCCACAGGATCACCGGCACGCCGGCGCGGCGCGCCCCGGCCCATGCGGCCGGCAGGGCCACGCGCCCGCCGGTGGAGACGATCACGGCGCGGTGCCCACCGCCGGCGGCCAGGGCGAACAGCTCGCGCTGGCGCACGTATCGGTGGGGGACCGGCGGGGGGTCCCTCTGCGCAGGGCTGCCCGTGCCGTGCAGCAGGCGCCCGCCGAAGAGCGCCAGCTCGATGCCCTCGCGCCTGTGCAGCGCCGCGAAGGCGCCCACCCGGTCGGGCGGCGCGTGGCCGGTCACGAACAGCACGGGCTTGCGCGCTGGCCTGGACGCCGGGCCGGCCATGGGGGGCTCAATGCTCCCTGTCGTCGTTCAGCGCGTCTTCGTACGCCGCGCGGGTCTGCTCGCCGCAGCGCTCCCAGGTGAAGTTCATCGCCACCGTCGCCCGTGCGCGCCGGCCCGCCTCGCGCAGGCGCTCGCGGTCGGAGAGCAGCTCGTCCATGCGCTGGCTCAGGCGCTCGATGTCCCCGGGCGGCACCAGCACGAAGCCATCGCCCGCCTTGGCGATCTCCTCCGGGCCCGGCTCGCCGCGGCAGCCGATCGCGGGCAGCCCCGCCGCCATCGCCTCGATGTAGGCCACGCCGAATGCCTCCTCCGTGGAGGGCATCGCGAAGAGGGTGCACCCGCGCATCCGCGCCAGGGCGCTCGCGGGGTCCAGCTGGCCGCACAGTTCCACGCGCTCGGATATCCCCAGGCGGGTCGCCAGGGCTTCCAGCGCGGGGCGCTCGGGGCCCTCGCCGACGATCACATAGCGCAGCGTGGGGTGGCGGTTGGAGAGCACCGCCAGCGCGCGCATCACGTCGGCGTGGCGTTTGCGCGCGACCAGATGGCCCACCGTCACCAGCGCCGGGGCGTTGGCGGGCGCCGGGCTGGTGGTGGGGTTTGGGTTGGGGGCGGGAGATGAGGGAGGCTGGAGCGGTTCGCGAGTGGGCGGGTGGGCGGGTGGGTGGGCACCTAGTCTCACAACCCTCGCCTCACGGGCTCCCAGGCCGCGCGCCAGCTCCGCGATGCCCTGGCTGTTGGCCAGCACCAGGCGCGCCCTTCCCAGGGTGCGCGCCACGGCCCTGCGCCCGCCGCGCACCCGCGGGGCCGTGTAGAGCACATCGCCGCCGTGCACCGACACCACCAGCGGCACCCTCGTGCGTGCGCGCAGAGCCGCGTCGCCGGCGGGCACCGCGTTGTGGGCGTGCACCAGCTCGAACGCGAAGCCGCCGCGTCGCAGACGGCGCAGCGCGAGCGCCAGCGCGGGGGCCGCCCACGCGCCCCACCTCGCGTAGGAGCGGTGCCGGGGCGGGGATATGTAGCGTACGTAGCTCACGGGCACGCCTTCGCGCACTTCCCGCCTGGGCTGGCGCAGCAGCTCCGCCAGCGCCCTCATCGCCTGCTTTGGACCGCTGGCGAGGGCCGCGCGCGGGGGCACCATGCGGTGCAGTACCAGCACGTGCAGCTCCACCCCGGCGGCCTGCGCGGCGAGCGCCTGGCGGTGCGCCCACACGCCCAGCACGGGATCGGCGCGGCGGGGGTAGAACTCGGTGACGATCGCCACCCTAGGGGGGGTCGAGGGGGCCCTCACCGGCTCCGTCGGGTCGGGTGCGACCCTCACCGGCTCCTGTGGATCGGATGCGACCGTCACCACCTCCTGTGGGTCGCCAGCGTCGCCTGCGCCTCGCGCGCGCTCAGATGGGCGCGCTCGGCGAGGAAGGCGCGCGCCTCCGCCTCCGCCTCCGTGCGCGAGTAGGCGCTCGCGGCGGGGGCCGCGGCGTGGCCGATCACCACCGCATCGATCACTCCCATGCGCCACCCGCGCGCGCGCGCCAGGCTGGCCCAGTGCAGGTCCAGCCCCCAGCCCATGCGCAGCGGGGGAAAGGGCAGCAGCGTGGCGAAGGTGCCGCGTGCGAAGAGCGTCACGGGGCCGATCTCCACGAAGCGCGTCTCGTGCGCCACCGCGCCCGGGCGCCGGCGCGTGACCTCCCAGGCCGCGTGCGAGCGCAGGCGGTGGGCCGGCTGGGCCAGATCGAGCGCCAGGCGCTCGCACAGGAACAGCAGACGGTCGAGGAAGCCGCGGGGGAGGGTCACGTCGTCGTCGATCGTAAGCAGCCAGTCGCTGCCGTGCTCCGCCGGGGGGTGCGCCGCGAGCAGGCGGTTGAGGTTCTCGAAGCGGCCCATGCCGTCGGGCGGGCAGGTGTGCAGCTCCACCTCGTGGCGGCTGCGCAGCAGCTCTCTGTGTGCGGCCCGCGCCGCGGCACGGTGCTCGGGGCGCTCCACGCCCAGGATCAGAACACGCCGCGGGGGGGGTTCGCGGCGCGCGGCCAGCGCCAGGCGCAGGCGCGTGGCATCCATCAGCTCGCGGGCGTCGAGCGCTCTGTCCTTCAGCCCTCTGTACACGCCGTCCAGCCCGCCCACCGTGCCGCTTGAGCCGGAGAGGAAGTCGTCCTCGGCGTTCACGCGGACCCTCCTCCGGGATGGCGTTCACGCAGGCCCTCCTCCAGCCGCCCCAGGCTGTGCGCCACCATCGTCAGCCCCGCGGGGCAGCGGCGGCGCGCGACGTGGCCGAGGCAGCCCAGCAGCGTGCGCAGCTCGCGCGGGAGGTCCGGCGCCTGTCCCCGGCGCGCGTCGAAGCGGCGGCTGGCGCGCCCGCGGGCACGGGCGGTTCGTGCCAGCGAGCGCAACCGCGCGTCCTCCCCCGATCGGCGGTGATCGAGGGCGGCGGCGGCCACGTAGACTATACGCCTCTGCGCCGCGCTGGGGTTGGCCGAGTTCGAGCCGGTGGACTGCGCCGCCTGGGCGAGCAGGCGTTCCTGCCACTCCTGCTCGTCGCCGCCGTGCTCGAGCGTGGTGTCGAAGGGTCCCACGCGCTCCAGCGCGCGACGGCGGATAGCCATGTTGGCGCCCCAGGCGAAGCGGATCTCGTAGGTGTCCTGTGGGCCGAGATCGAGCGTGGTCATGGGTGGCCGCTCGCGCCCGCACGAGCGCGGCGCCGGGCCCTCCAGACGGGGGCGTATGGGGCCCGCGAAGACCTCCGCGCCGGGGTGCCGTCGCGCGCCCGCGAGCAGCGCCTGGAGCCAGCCCGGGGCGACCTCCACGTCGTCGTCCACGAACACCACCAGCTCGCCCGTCGAGCGTTCGATCCCCGTGTTGCGGGCCACGTTCAGTCCCAGCGGCCCTGGGTGGGGCTCGTAGCGGGCGCCCTCGCGCTCGGTCAGAGCTTGGATCGCCGGCGAGGGGCCGGCGTCGTCGATCACCACCACCTCGGCGCCGGCGGCGCGGGCCTGGGGGACGATCGAGGCCAGGGCCACGGCCAGATAGGCGGGGCGGGAGCGCGTGGGGATGAGGATCGAGGCGGCGGGGATGGGGGCGGGAGTGGGCATGCGAAGGATCGCGGGAGGAGGCAGGGGTCGGCCAGGCGGGCTATGGCTGGCATTCTAGGTCTGGGCCGGCTGGCCGGTGGGGGAGACAGGGGATGTGCCGCGCGCGGCCGCCCGGATCCGGCGAGGGCGGGGAGATCGCCACGCGGGATCATTCGGGGGGACGCCCGGCCAGCCGCCGGTGACCCACGGGCTCGCAGGAGATGGTTTCCTGCTTGACTTTTAGGGGCAAATGTTTCCGTCTTTTTGGCCATCGGGGGTAAATAGGGCCAATGTTTACGGGGCTTTTGGGTAGAGAATAAATCGGTCTATGTTTCTATTTCAGGTTGCCCTTGACGTCCGGCTCCAGGCCGCAGATACTGATCGTGCTCTTGGCGATCGATCCGGCCGGAGGTCCCGGGAGCACGACATAGACATCGGCCGGCGGGCCTCCAGTTTGGCGGCGCGCCCAGGATGTCGCCCCAGCAGAAGCAGCAATAGACATCAATCGGAAACATCCCGGCCGAGGCCGGGGGAAAGGAAGCGTAGGTCATAATGTTCAAAGCGAGAGCAGCCTTGTTGGGCTTGCTGGCTCTCTTCATCGCCAGCGGGATCGCGGCGTCGACTGCGTCGGCGGCGGGACCGTACTGGCACGTGAACGGGTCCAAGCTCGGGCAAGGCGTGGCAAAGCAAGTCAAACTCCAACTCAAAGGGACTGCCGTTCTCAAAGGAGAAGTCAGCGGTGCAGTAGTCGTCATCGAATGCAAAAACAGCATTTCAGAAGGAGCTACTATCGAAGGTCAAGGCAATGTCCAAGGTCAAGACAAAGGTCGCCTCACCTTCACGCAATGCACCGTCGTTAAACCGACAAACTGCACAGTCGTTGAACCAATAACGACCGTTCAAACCAAATCGCATCTAGTTTATCTACCGGAAAATAAACAACAAAAATTTGGAGAGCTTTTTGAACCACAGCAAGGGGAAACGTTTGTAACTCTCAAATTCGCCGGAAAAACCTGTCTCCTCCCTGCGACGAACGTCAAGGGGACCGTGGCTGCCGAAGTCCTACCAATAGAAGCAGAAGGTCAAGAAGGTCTTTTGAACTTCCCCGAAACACAGATCGAAAAAGTTGTTCTGGAACAACAAACAAGAAAAATCGGCCTGTTTTTGGGAGAAAAGGCAACCGTATTTAGTGCCGCTTACGGCGCGAGATTGGAAACCGGTGAAAAATGGGGGGTATTTGGCCAATAGAGGTCTATAACAAGTGATCAATGGGATGGGGGTTGCGACGTGTGATCCCCGTCCTCGTTTGTGCCACAGGTCCCAAGGGATGTGGGGCGACGTTTGCCCAGGAGCTTCAAGTGGTAGAGCACAGTCTGCATCTAAAGTCAGAAACACCGTTTGCATCCCAAGGAATAGGGCCTATATAATAGCACGCGACCCGATGTCAGTATTTAGAGATATAGCCTTAGGCGATCATCTACACCGGGCGCTCCTCCACAACCCCGGCGGACTGTGGTTTTCTCGGGTACGGCGTCTTCGGGTGTGGTCAACCTTCGTCGGCGTGCCAGCAATGCTTGCTGCCTCTGCTTTAGTGCTGGTGTCTGGCGTTGCAGGCGCGAGTGAGGGTACCTGTTCGACAAGCCTGGCGCATGTCTTCGACTGTCGAGCGTACGAGATGGTCTCTCCAGTGTACAAGGACGGGTTCTTGGTCGTAGTCAGTGGAATCTCTGAAGACGGCTCACGGGTTCTTGCTCAATCCTTTGGCAGTTTCTCGAATCCCGAAGATGTTGCTGGATTGGGGACGTCGTATGAGATTACGCGGGAAGAAACAGGTTGGCTGGCGGCGCCGCTGGCGATGCCATTTTCTGAATTATCAATTTTTTCGGTAGAAGGCATGAGCTTTGATTTTCATAGCAGTCTTTGGTTCGGAAGTACCCCGGCCCAGTCCAGTGCCTCCAGTTCCACACTCAAGGATGTGTACCTCGGCCCGCCGGGAGGTCCTCTGGTGCGTGTCGGCTCGCTGCAGGCTCCGCAGGAAGGACCTGAAACGCTCACACTCATTGGTGCCTCGGAAGATCTGCAGCGCCTCGTGTTCATCATGCCTTCGCCCAAGGCCAACTCCGGAGAAAGGAGTTCTCTTTGGCCGGGCGACACAACCGCTGCCGGACGCTTGCCGTCGCTCTATGAATATGAAGGCACCGGCAATTCCGAACCTCGACTTGTAGGCGTGAGCAACGAAGAAGGGGTTGAAGAAGCGGCGCGCAAGGAGGGCAAGCAGCATGTCAATGAAGCCGCTGACCTGATCAGCAATTGCGGTACGTACCTTGGCAGCCTTCCGGAGGGCGACGCCTATAATGCAGTCTCAGGGCGCGGAGCGACGGTCATCTTCACGGCTGCGGCATGCGGCGGGTCTGGGCCGCCCGTCAACGAAGTGTATGCACGTCTAAAGGAAACGCCGACCATGCGAGCTCACACTTTGGCGATCTCCGAGCCTCCGCTATTGTCTGTTCCGAGAAGAGAATGCACCGGGGCGTGCGCTACAGCTGAGAACGAAAACCGCCGCCCAGCTATCTTTGCCGGCGGATCGCTGGATGGCTCCAGAGTGTTCTTCACGACGAGTCAGCCGCTGGTGAACGGCGATACGGACAGTGGCGTCGATCTCTACGAGGCCGATATCAGCGAAGGTTCCATATCGCGTTTGGTTCAGGTGTCTCGCGGTGGAGAAGGAGATCTCACACCGGGTTCGGGCGCAAATGTGCTGGGTGTGGCGCGCGTCTCCGAGGATGGGTCGCATGTGTACTTCGTGGCGGAAGGTCGTCTGACGGGCGCGAACAGAGAAGGGAAGACGCCGTCTGTGGGCCAGCCCAACCTGTATGTGG
>Ga0116217_10002162_pt1 | contig 18415 bp, 21 predicted proteins | sample Sb_taG_6_FD_89697 | JGI IMG/M metagenome (GOLD analysis project Ga0116217, IMG submission 89697) | Peat soil microbial communities from Weissenstadt, Germany - Sb_50d_4_PS metaG | ecosystem: Environmental > Terrestrial > Soil > Wetlands > Peat | place: Germany: Weissenstadt | collected 2010-09-21 | reverse complement strand
ATTCCCTGCAACTCGTCGTCGAGGGTGGACATGAACGGGCCGCGGACCGTCAGGTCACGGGATTCGCCGTACATATTCATGACGTCCATGTTCAGATCTGCCACGGTGTTCGAAAGCGGGAACAGCGGGTGCCTGGCATAATAGGACGCGCCCAGTAGGCCCTGTTCCTCCGACGTGGTGGCGATGAACAGCACGCTGCGCGCCGGCGCCTGCTTTTCCAGGGCGTACACTCGCGCGAGTTCCAGCAGGCCAGCGATGCCGGAGCCATTGTCGATGGCACCGTGAAAAATCTGCGGCTTGCCATCCGGCCCGGGCTTGGTGCCAAAGTGATCCCAGTGGGCAGTGTAGACCAGCACCTCTTGCGGGTGGCGAGACCCTTTTACCATTGCCACGACGTTGTGGCTCACGACGAGCCGCACTTGGTTATGCAGCGTTAGGCTTGCCGTGAGCTTCAGGTCGACCGGTTGGAAGCCGTGCCGCGCCGCCGCCTGCGTGAGTTCGTCGAGGCTCAAGCCGGCGGTAGCAAGCAGCTTGCCGGCGGCCTCATGGCTCAACCAGCCTTGAATCAACGGATGGTAAGCATCGCCCGGCGGCAGTTCCTCGTGCGGCCCAGTTCCGCTGTTGCGCACCACCTCCCAGGGATAACCCGCGGGACCGGTATCGTGCACAATGAGCACGCCCGCTGCGCCCTGGTGCGCGGCCTCCTCGTATTTATACGTCCAGCGGCCGTAGTAAGTCATTGCTTTGCCGTGAAACACCTGCGGGTCGCCAGTGGCGTAACCCGGATCATTCACCAGCACCACCACGGTCTTGCCCCTGACGTCGAGACCTGCGTAGTCATTCCACTGGTATTCAGGCGCGACAATGCCGTAGCCGGCGAACACTAGCGGACTGTCGGTGAGCGACACCGTCGCCTGCGGCCGCGCCGTGCTAACGACGGTATCGCTGCCATAGGCAAGCTCAAGACGTGCGCTGCCGCCGCTGACCGTCAGCGCGGCGTCCGGGTCGGCAGTGATCTGCACCAGCGGCACGTCCTGCAAGAAGCCGCCCTGGTTGGCCGGCCGCAGGCCGTATCGCTTGAACTGGGTGGCGATGTAGTCGGTGGTGAGCTTCTCGCCGGCACTCGCGGGCGCCGGCCCGCCGAAGGCATCCGAGGATAGGCTCTGGATGGTTGAGCGTATATTGGCATCGTCAAAGCGTGAGGGCTCCGGGGTCTGCGCGGCGGCGGTGCACAACAACAGTGTCACAAGGACAACGAGCTTACGCATGGCAGTACCGTTGTACAAAGCCGTTGAAAGCACTCAGGATCATGTGCGCAACCGCGCGCTCGTAGGCCTTCGCGCTCGTCACCAGAGCGCCGCGCTGGACATAAGAGCCCTCGCTCTACCGGAAGCGGTGAATGGCCGCTATGAGAAGGCCTGATCAAGTACCTGAACGTCTGGTTCTGGCCCGGTTGCGGCGGTCCGCCAACAGGTGCTTTTGACCCCTTCCTGCTGCAGAAATTCAGCGAAGTGGTGCGGGACGCGGCGCCCCCGGTGGTTGGCCGGTAGGTAGACATCGTGGTTGTCTAGCACGACGGGCACTTGTGGTTCGCCTGCGCGGCAGCAACCGCCAGGACGGTCCGCAGGTAGTCGCGGCGATGCGCAGGGCCGCGCCGCAGGAGCGCGTTCGCATGGCCGGTGATGCGCTCGTCGAAATCCTTGAGCAGATGCATTGTGGTTAGCTGAGTGGATAAAGGACGAAGTGCTAAGACCCGCAATTTCTGGAACGGCTTGATGAACCAATCAGAGCGCGGCGGGTGCAAGTCAGGTGCGGCGCGGGCGCGCTGAGGACTCGTCCGGTTGACGCGGCGCACCGCACAGTGTCCTGATGCTCATCATGCACGACCTGCGCGCATTGTTAGTCACCGGCCTGCTGTGCAGCGCAGCGTACTCGCTGGCGGCTCGGGCATCGGCTATCGGTGGGGACACAGGCAGCGACGTCCCTGCAGCCAGTGCGGCCAGTGCCGCGGCCGGGGCCGATCAGTTACCCTCCGACGCCCAGCTCGAGACCGCCGGCGCTCGCATTGGTCAAATTCGGATTGAGGCCATTGAAATCTTCAATCTCGCCGATCCCAACGAGAACAACTGGCTGTTCCGCACCGCCGACCGCCTGCACGTGCGTACCCGCGAGTCCGCGATCCGTGCGCAGCTGTTGTTTCGCAGCGGCGAGCGCTATTCCCGACGTCTGCTCGATGAGAGCGCGCGCAACATGCGCCAGAACTGCAACTTCATGCGCGAACCCGAAATCCATCCGGTGCGCTATCACGAGGGCTTCGTAGACATCGTAGTCATCACCCACGACGTGTGGACCTTGCAGCCTGAGCTGACCTTCGGTCGCAGCGGCGGCAAGAACACCACCAGCATCGATATCACCGACGATAATTTCCTGGGCTACGGCAAGTACATCGAGATCGGCCATAGCGAGAATGTCGATCGAAGCTCGACCTTCGCAAATTGGATGGACCCCAATGTTTGGGGCAGCCACTGGCAGGACACGCTGCAGTACCAGAACAATTCCGACGGCAAAGTCTGGAACGTCGGCGGCTTCCATCCCTTTTTCTCGCTCGAAACGCACTATGCCGGTGGCGGCTCCACCAGCGATACACATTCGGTGGTCACGCGCTACAGCCTCGGCAATCCCTACGACGCCTATCAGCTCGACTGGCGCGTCACGGACTTCTTCTTTGGCCAGGCGCTGCTGATCGACGAGCTGTGGACCGAGCGACTGCTGTACGGATTTCGCCACGACGAGAGCGTGTTCACGCCAGCCCTGAACCAAACGCTGCTCGCGCCGCTGCCGGCCGATCGCAACCTCGCCTACCCGTACGTGCGTATGCAGTGGGTGCGGAACAACTACGACACCACCCGCAATCTCGACCAGATCGCCTTCACCGAGGACCTGCATTTCGGTCTCGACGCGAGCGTCGGGCTGGGCTGGGCCACGCCGGCCTTCGGCGCGGATCGCAAGTCACTGCTAGCCGATACTGAAATCGGCTATAACTGGCTCATCGGGCCGCGCAATTACCTGTTCGTTTACAGCCGCCTGTACTCGCGCTTCGAGTACGGCCGCTTGGGCGATGCGATCGCCTCGGGCAATGTGAGCTACTTCCTAACGACCTCCGAGCGTAGCAAGCTGCTGGTGCATGTCTGGGGCGACGCGGGCCACCACCTCGACGCCGACCACTACCTGGAGGTCGGCGGCGACACCGGGCTGCGTGGCTACCCGTTGCGCTACCAGAACGGTGACGAGCGCGCGCAACTCACCGTCGAGGAGCGGCTCTATACCAACTGGTTCCTCTTCCGGTTGGTACATATCGGCGGCGCGGCGTTCTTCGACCTAGGCCGCACCTGGGGCACCACGCCGGTGCCGACGCCGCAGCTCGGACTGCTCAGAGACTTCGGCATCGGCCTCCGGCTCGGCAACGCGCGCTCAGCCTTCGGCAGCATCGTCCACATCGATCTGGCCACACCGCTCGATGCGAACAGGTCGATTAGCAAGCTGCAGTTCCTGGTCAGTACCGAGCAGACGTTCTAACGCCTGCGGACCGGAAGCAGCGGGCTACCTTATCGTTGAAGTCCGTTCCCGGGTGGTTCTAGGGCGAGTGCTGGACAATACTGCGGATTCTAAGTCGGCGTGCTCTATGTAGCCGATACCCTCAGGGCGCACTGCCAGATTCAATACGGTCATCCAGGCGGTCGTCTCTAATACCCGCCGGCTCCATGTGTACGATCACTTCGGAAGAAGGAAGAGCGCCTTTTAGTGTGCTTTCGATCGCGTCGGCGATCGTGTGTGCATCTTGCACCGACAGGCTACCGTCGAGCTCGAGATGAAACTCAATGAACTGTACGAGGCCTGAGCTACGGGTCCGCAGATCGTGCATGCCGCGTGCCGCTGGATGAGCCTCGACGAGATGCCTGATCCGTCGCCGATCTTCGATCGAAAGTTCATGATCCAAAAGCGTATCTGCCGCAGACCTCGCGATCTTGAACGCGCTCCATCCAAAGAAAATGGCGATGGCGATTGCAAAAAGAGGATCGAAGCGCGGCCATCCCGTCAATTTGGTCAGAGCCAGGGCCAGTAACACCGCCAGATTGGCCACAACGTCGGACAGATGATGCGACCGATCCGCTGCGATGGCGTGTGATCGAGTCCGCTTCGTCACATAAGTTTCGAATAGCACCAATAGAGCCGTCAGCAGCGTACTGCCAGCAATCACACCTAAGCCCACGTTCAATTGGGCCACAGTCTGCGGCGTGATGAGTCGATGGAGCCCGTCGAAGATCAGAACGCTGGCCGCGCCGGCAAGCAGCAGCGCTTGAATCAACGCCGCCAGCGACTCCGCCTTGCCATGGCCAAAGCGGTGCATTGCATCAGCCGGCCGGGCGGCGTAATGCACCCCAAGCACAGTCACGAGCGCCGCGGTCACGTCGACGACGGCATCGACGAGAGATGCAAGCAGACTCAGCGAATCCGTTACGAACCAGGCAGAGGCTTTCGCGATGACCAGTAGGACGGCGACGGTGAAGCTGGCGTAGCTGCACCAGCGCCGAAGCCGCGGTTCTGTCGTCGCCTTCATCGTTTATTCATATGACCAGCACCAAAATTTCAGTGCCAGCGAGAAGTTAGTATTTCACCCTAAACACCGGTGAGTCCTCCGTCCGCATCTTGCAGTGATCGTACACCCGCGTCGGGCTGTAGTCGGCGCTCGATGGCCCGTGGGATGGCTAGCGTTTTGCTTGTAGTCGCGTTCATCTTCGCATTGTAACTACATTGTCGTTATGCTACTAGAGTGAAGAGCCGGCGCTTCGAATGGAATTCCGTCAAGACGGCGGCGGCCCGACTGAGGCAATCTAATGAGAAAGCACTACGACTTCTCTGAAGGCAAACATAACCCGTACGCGAAGCGGCTGAAGCAGCAGCTGACGATTCGGCTGGATACCGACACCGTCGCGTACTTCCGGACGCTGGCCAAGGAAATGGCCATTCCATATCAGACACTGATGAACCTGTATCTGCGGGACTGTGCCGAATCGCGGCGACGATTGCGGTTCGCGTGGCCGGTGCAGCGCACGGCCAAGCCCAAGACTGCGGCAGCGGGCTAGGGGTGGATTGACGCTAAGGAGTTCAGTCCAAGCGGATGTCCCCACGTTAAACGGAAGTTCGAAGTGCCGAAATGACCGCTCCAAAGCCGGACAATCGCGATTTGCCGCAGGCTGCTACGGTCGAACGGATTTAAACGTGGAGATCTTTCCCGTTTGCGGCCGTAAATGGCCCCTCATATTATTCCCCTGACGCCCTGTCTAACTACTCACGACAGACAATAATCCAATAGTTCGAGCGTCTATCCCTGTATGGCCTATGCAATTGCAGTCCCCCCAATGACGGCCGAGGACAACTCACGAATCGCGGCCGCCGTGGCTACACAAGGGCCACGGCTCCGGGCGTTTGTGCGCAGACAAGTCGCCGATCTTAGCGACGTCGAGGATATCGTGCAGGACACGTTTCTTGAACTCGTGGCCGCGTACCGGCTGGTGGAGCCCGTCGAGCACCTGGCCGCCTGGCTGATGCGAGTAGCCCGCAACCGCATCATCGATCGATTCAGGGCACGGTCTCGCGAAGCATCGCGGATTGATTCGTCCGGTCCCGATGTCGTCGGCCCCGCATCCGAGCCGTCGCGCGTTCTAGAGGAGTGGCTCGCACCCGCTGATTCCGGCCCCGAGTCCGCCTACGTCCGCGAAGTGCTCGCCAATGAACTGGTCGCAGCCCTTGATGAACTACCAGCGGAACAGCGTGACATGTTCGTGGCCCACGAGATTGACGGACGCAGTTTCAAGGAACTAGCTGCCGAGACCGGAGTTGGCCTGAATACCCTGCTCGGCCGAAAACACACCGCTGTTCGCCACCTGCGACGGCGGCTAGCGGACATCCGTTCGGAATTCGACATTTAGAGGATGCAGTCATGAAGCGATTTTGGATTTTTAGGGGCCTCAAGGTTCTGGTTATCACCACTGTCGCCGTCACCTTGTTCGGATACGTGGTGATGTCGCTCTGGAACTGGGTAGTCCCCGCGGTAACGGGCTTCCATTCCGTTACCTTTGTGCAAGCAGTGGCCCTACTCGTGCTCTCGCGCATCCTGTTCGGTGGCCTTCGAGGTCAGGGGGGCGGCTGGCACTGGCGCCACCGCCTGCGGGACCGCTGGGAACAGATGACGCCTGAGCAGCGTGAGCGATTTCAGGGTTTCCTAGGCCCCCGCCACAGCTGCCACACGGCTCAAGAGCCCCATCGCCCGGCGTCTGAAGATGCGAAGTGAGCGCATAGCGGGTGATGTAGTGCCGTGACCCGACTGAGTCTGTGCGCGAACGTTGACCCGATACTTTGTGGACTCACAGCCCTTGGATGGCCACCAGCGTGAGTCTGGAAGATCGACGTGGCCGTCCTGTTCAGCACCGGTTATGCACAGGGTTATGCCCTGATTCGGGGGATAGATCGACGGGGATGTGAGTTTCTGGGTGAAGGGTGAGAAATCACCGACCTCATGGTCTGGTCAGCAAAACGAGACTTCCTATAAACGAGCATTAGGGCCCGATCACCGCAGATGTGCCGACCTTCGAGAATTCGAGACGTCGCTCTTTATTGCTACCGAGAAGCGCAGCTGGCCCTGCCCGCCAAAACCGGACGATCAGCCAGTCGATAGCGGATCCGCAATGCAGTCATTCGCAAGCGGCAGATCACTGTCTCGTGAACTCCAATCGGCGCGGGCTTGATGCTCAGTGCGTGCGGAAAGCGCCGAATTACCTATTCTTTAGCTCTATTAGAATTGTCTCCACATCGTCAAGCGCCTCGTCTGAATGGGTAGTGGGGGGTCGTAACAGCGCCTGGCCTGTCTTTAATTCAGATATTTGGGTACTGCCGTCGGGCAGCGTGTATTTGACGCTTCCCCCTTTGACTACATATACAACGTAGGACGGGTGGGAATGCGTTGGCGTTTTGTCGCCTTTCTTGGGCGCGTACCGCAACACCCGCACGTTCGCGTCCTCGGCGAGGATCGTCAGATGCTTCAACCCGTATTGCATGGCATCCTGGCCGAATACGGTCGAGCAGAACAAGAGAGCGAAAGTCATCAGCAGTGCGATTGATCTGCTCATTTCGTCAATCCTTCTGCGCGGGTAAGAGGCAATGATTCTATATGTCCGGCTCCTACAGCGCCATTGGGCGCCTGGAACGTTGTCACTCCAAACTGCCTTTGCATGAGTCGGAACTGCTTGATCTGTGACCCGGGCAGCGCGTGCCTTCCGACAGAAGGCCTGCACACAAAATCGATCGCGGTCGTCTCGCCATCTCGACTATTTGACAAACGGATGCCTGATTCCGTGGTGATCCGTGAGGCTCACGTGTATCGTTGCAGGAACGACCCGAATATCTCGTCTTGCTTCATTAGAACCGGGGATGAGATGCCATGCGGAACAATGGGTCGGGCGGACGGCTAGGAGTTGGCGCGAATAGGGGCACAATAAATGACGGTGTCGCCGGGGTTGTCCGCGGGAGCGAATGCGATGTATACGCCCCGATTCGCAGGACTCCGTCTATTCGGGTCGATTCTGTGCCTACTTCTGCTTAGGACCGGTGACGCACGGTCTGCGGAATCCAGTGCTCAGGCAAGACATATCAACTCGCAACGGCTGCAAGCCACGCTCGAGAAATTGAGCGAGTTTGGCCGCAATTCCGAGGGCGGCGTCACCCGCCTCGGCTTTTCGCAGACCGAGCTGGATGCGCGAACCTATGTGATGAGCCTCATGGAGGATGCAGGCCTCGAGGTTCGCGTTGATCCGGCCGGGAACATTTTCGGTCGACGCTCGGGCTCTGATCAGCTCCCGGCGCTCCTGTTTGGCTCGCACATAGACTCGGTCCCCCACGGCGGCAATTTCGATGGAACGTTGGGTAGCTTGGGCGCTATCGAGGTCATCCGCGCGCTCAATGATGGGCACATTACCACGCGTCACCCGCTGGAAGTGGTCATCTGGACAAACGAGGAAGGTCCGCACTTCGGGATCAGCGCGTTGGGCTCCGGCGTTGCGGCCGGAGTATTGGGACCGGAGATCCTCGACCGCAAGGATGATGATGGACTCACGGTGGCCGACTGGCTGCGACGTTATGGACAAGATCCCTCTCATCTGACCGACGCGCGCATTCCGCACGGTGCGCTGGCCGCAGTCCTCGAACTGCATATCGAACAGGGACCGGTGCTTGAGGAGACCAAGGTTCAGATTGGGGTAGTCAAGGGAATTGTGAGCCTCAAGCGGTGGAAGTGCGTCGCCACTGGCTTCGCCAACCACGCGGGCACGACGCCCATGAATCGCCGCAAGGACGCGCTCGCTGCGGCCGCCAAAGACCTGTTGGCCGTCCGTGACGCCGTGCGAGCGGAGACTGGCACTCAGGTCGGCACTGTCGGCTACTTGAGGGCCGAACCTGGTGCTCCAAACGTTATCCCTGGCCGCGTTGAGTTTCCGGTCGAATTACGCGATCTCGACGCTGGCAAGATCGAACGGATGTGGCAAAGCATTCAACAGCGGATTGCGCAGACGGACAAGGAAGAAGGTGTCGAGACTCGCTGCGAAGTGATCAATGACATCGCGGCCGCACTCAGCGACCCGTCGGTACAAAGCGTCATCCGCGAGGCCGCGCGGTCGGCCGGCCTGTCAACCGCGGATATGCCCAGCGGCGCCGTGCACGACGCAGGAGAGATATCCAGAATTGCCCCGATGGGCATGATCTTCGTACCGAGCCACGACGGCATTAGTCATGCACCGCAGGAGTTCACCTCGTGGGATGACTCTGCCAACGGTGTGGAAGTCCTCTACCGCTCGATTCTGCTGCTCGACCTGCGGCTGCAGCCGAACTGACGTTCCCGGGCATTCAATGATACCGCAAAGCCGCTCGCGAACGGCCGAGTAGCGTCGATGAGGGACCATCGGCGGAATTTGGACCGGCGATCGTCGCTGACCGGCCAATACCGGAGCTTCAGGGCGTTGAAATCGGCGCCCGCAAGCGGCCCCTCACGGCGCGGGCTCGATAGTGGCGTGCAACTCGAGCCCGGTTCCCGCAAGCGTCAGCTCGACACCAGCGTCGACCACGGCTCTTGGAACGATCGATGAAGAGCCAGGAACACCGCTGGCATTCACGCAGCTGCGAGAGATCCTCGCCCTGCAGCAATCGCAACGTCGACAGCGCGATTCTTGCCAACGGCGTCCTGATCGACACCTCACCGCGTCGAATAGTCCATTCGAAACTCTGGTTCTGCTGCGTCAGATGAGCGTAACGCAATGCGCCGTGAACAGCGACTTCCACGCCTTCGAGGTCTCCTCGGACGGGCGCGTGCCCTGCTGCCATTGCGGATAGAACTCGAAATAGTAGATCACGGAAGCTGCGTAGAGTGTGAAGCGCTCGCCGCGCCGCCGCAGGCTTGCGGCTGCCGACCTCACGCAATTCTTGCGTCTCCGTCGCATCCAGGGTGCCAGCCGCCAAGGCCCACTTGAGCAGAGCGTCCCAGTCCGTGAGCCGCTCGACGTAGCGAGTTTTTGAATGATCGCCCACCGTGTTTGTAAACTCCAAGCAAAGCTCGCCAGCGACGAAGTCATGCGGGGACCAGTCATACCGTTGCGGGATCATTTACTTTCAACCTTAAGCTAATGGGCAAACATATTTTTGCACATTAGTGGAATCATGTCATACTGACTAATGCGTGGGCGTGGCAATAGGCATTAGAGAGGATGCGCCATGAGCGACTGGACTCTCCCCGGCGTCTACGAGTTTCGAGGCCACCAGGTGCGCTACGGAGTGAGCGGTGCGGGAGCGCCAATCGTCCTGATCCACGGCACTCCTTTTTCGTCCTACGTCTGGCGACGGATCGTGCCGTGTCTCGCCACGCACCGGCGCGTGTTCTACTTCGATCTTCTCGGCTACGGCCAGTCCGATCAACGCGACGTTCCGGATGTATCGCTCGGCGTGCAGAACCGACTGCTCGCTGAACTGCTGGATTACTGGCAGCTTGAGCGACCGGACGTGCTGGCCCATGACTTTGGCGGTGCGACCGCGTTGCGCTGTCATCTCCTGAACGATCGCGAGTTTCGCAGCCTGACGTTGATCGATCCGGTGGCCATGTCTCCATGGGGAATCGGCTTTGATCACCAGGTACGTGCCAATGAATGCGTGGTTCGTGCGCTGCCGGCGTCCATTCATGAGGCTGTCGTGCGCGCTTACATCCGCGGCGCGTACAACCGCGTCCTGCCCGAAACGGACCTGATCGAATATGTTCGGCCGTGGATCGGGCAGGTCGGACAGGCCGCTTTCTATCGCCAGATGTCCCAGTTCGATGTGCGCTACACAGACGAAGTCGAACCACTTTACGCGAACGTTCGCTGCCCCACCCTGGTCCTCTGGGGTGAGGCCGACCAGTGGCTTCCTATCGAAGGGGGTTATCGGCTGCGGGATCGCATTCTCTCTGCACAATTCCAGGCCGTCGCGGACTCCGGTCACTTGATGCAGGAGGACGCACCCGAGGCGATCGTCGGCGCGGTGTTGAGGTTTCTACCAGAGGTCGTCGCGAACTGAGAGCCCAGCGCCGCCAAGGTATTGTGTGGCACTGGGCTGAGGATGCGGACAGGACACATGGGTTTCGCCAGTGTTCGCGGAGAACTATGGGGGACTACCTTACTGACATCCTTTCCATGGATGATGCGCTCAGCGGCTGCTGGTATGCCGCCTGGCATGGCGGGCAGCGAACGGCGGTGGCTTCACTGAGCAGTCGATCGAGTCCGATCGACTGCCCACAATCCGTGCAGATGCCGTAGGTCGCGGCCGCATAACGGTCCAGCGCGGCGTCAATTTCGGCCAACTCCTTGCGTAGTCTGGTCACGTCAGCTAGATATGTCTCGCTGAGCTCCGCAAGCATCGCCTCCTCTTTGGTGTCGAACACATCCTCATTGAGCGCCAGACCGCACTCCTCCTCGGTGCGGCCCAGCACATCCTCCAGTTGCACCTCAAGTGCACCCCTTCGTTCCCGCAGAATGCGCTCGAGGATCTGGAGGTCTGCGTTAGAAATTCCTGGGTTTCTCATGGGTCACCTTCGCAGCTATAGCGATGCGACATCGGCACCGCTCAAGGGGGCTGGACACGACGCCGCACACTAGGGATCCGATTGGTGCAAAGGCGCGCGCTTGACGATTAGCGAGCGCACCCGGACTTTCCCGATCAGCACCAGAATGCGACGGACCGGACGCATCATGGTCGATATCTCCCGTAGCACTTCTGCAGAGCTTCCAATGTTAAGTGAGATCGCGGTATCCGTAGCTATACGCATGAGCAATCTGACCCCGTGGAGACGATCACGACTGGCAGCTTTGCGGCATCCGAATCTATCCGGGCGTGCTCACGTCGATCGCGCGGCAAGATCGCCGCCTGGGCGCTGGTGGTTGCCGAGGCGGAGCGGTTTCAGAGAGCTAAATCAGCACGACGGGGAGCTACAGTTCAGCCGCAGAACTGCGGCTGAACTACGCTCGCTCGGCGTTTTGATTCTATTCGAAGTTCAGGCGGTCAGGTGGGAGCGCACGACGGGAACCGCGCGGCGGCGAGCCGCGTTAGCCAACTGCCTCGCGGGGCAATTCCGCATCGTAAGACCGGATGTGACTCAGCAGCCAGTCGTAGAGGAACCGAATGCCGAGCGCGAGACTCTGCTCAGCGACGTGAGCGGCGAGACTGCGAACAGTCTCGAGCGCGCGTTCGTGGTCGGCTCGGTGCGCCGCGGCGCCGGCGTACGGGTACGCGGTCATGTGCGCGTCCTCGGTGGCGAAATGTTCCTCCAGCAGGCGTGTCATTTCTGTCAGCCCGCGCGAGAGCGTCGCGTGGTCCTGCCTCGCGAGCAGCGCCTCCCAGAGACTGTGCATCCTGGTGACCAGCTCCTCGTGCTGCTTGTCGACCGGCTCGATGCCGATCATGTACTTCGGCGACCACGCGATGCGGGCGCTGGTACACTCATCGACGCCCACGCTGTCCGCGAAGGCATGGCGGTTCCCGCCGCGATCCTTGGCAGTGTACATCGCACCATCGGCGCGGGCGAGCAACTGATCCGCATCGGACCCGTCGTCGGGAAAGATCGCGATGCCGACGCTGACGCCGAGACACAGTCCGTGCACCGCGAGCGGCGCGGTGACGGCCTGTATGATCCGTTCGGCGACCTGCCGCGCCTCCTCGCGACCGCCGCCACCACCGAGCAGCACGACGAACTCGTCCCCGCCGAGACGTGCCACGGTATCGACTGCTCGGGTGGCAGCCTGGAGTCGCCGCGCCGCCTCGCGCAGCACGTCGTCGCCGGTCGCATGGCCGTGGATGTCATTGATTGGCTTGAATCGGTCGAGATCGATGAGCAAAACCGCGAAGGTGCCGGCGTTGCGGCGTGCGGTGGCAATGGCTTGTTCGATGTGATCGTGCAGGAGCGTGCGGTTGGCGAGTCCGGTCAGCGCGTCCTTGAACGCCAACCGCTGCAACCGAGCCTGGCTCCGCATCCAGGCGGTGACCTCGGTCGCGAGCAGTACCGTGCGCGGGCCTGTGGTCGTCTGGAACGTGGCCGCGTCGATTGCCACGTAGGCCTCGGCGCCATTCGCGCGGCGCAGGGTACAGATGTCGCGGTGCCGGTCGCCGGCGCTGGCGATCCCCGCGAGGACGCGCGCGCAGTCCTTGTCGCTGATGAGTTCAGGCAGGCTTGTGGGTCGCGTCGCTTTGGACGTTTCACAGCCGACGAGCACGAGGAAGGCCGCCGAAGCATAAGTGATCCTCGACCCCTCGAGCACCAGAAAGGCCGCCAGGCCGCTGTCGACGAGGAGATCCAGGGCACACTGCAGCGATGTGTCCCAAGGTCGCGTACTGGCCATCGGTTCCAGTGCAGGACGGGAAGTAATGGGGCTATGGGCGACGCTCGGCGACATGCGAACTAATGATCGCTCGACATTAACGGCAGATTCTGTGAAGTCTTTCACTTATTCGCGTCAATTCCGCGCAGTTAGTCTCTGGATGGCGACGCGAACGATTCCCGCTCAGACACTGTCCGCGGTGGCACTATCCCGCAGGCTCGATGACCTGACACTGAGCCTGCTAGATCAGTGTCGAGGTACTCCAGACGATGGTGGGCGGCTGCGTCGGCTATCAGGCGGATTATTTCCACTAACCCATGTACCAGAGAAAGCGCGATCGGGTTAGGGTCACTGCTCCGTCCGAAACCTCGTCCATTCGCGGGTCACGAGTCGGGAATACTCCAAGGACACCCCTGAGTTGGTTAGCAACCGTGCACGGGTTGCGGCATCTGGGTAAACACTCGGATCGCCTTTAATGGAAGCATCGATGAAGGGCAGTGAGGCCGCATTCCCATTCGGATACTTGATGTAGTTCGTGATCGCGCCGATCACTTCGGGCCGCAGCAGGTAGTTCATCCAGACTTCGGCGTTGTGGGGGTGAGGGGCATCCGCCGGAATCGCAATCATGTCCAGCGTCAGCAGTGCTCCCTCGCGCGGGACCATATAGGCGATGTGTGCACCCGAGGATGTCTCGTTTGCTCGGTTCCGTGCCGCTTCAACATCGCCGGACCATGCGAGGTAAAGACACTCGCTGCCGTTGGCCAAAGATGCAATCGGAAACGGATCGATCTTGCGTATGAATGGACGTACTTTTCTAAGTACCTCAGAGGCTGCAACGACATCCGCAGGGTCATGGCGATTCGGGTCACGACCCAAATAGATGATCGCGGATTCGAATACATCCAAAGGTGAATCTATGACCGCAATTCCGCAATCCTTTAATTTCTCGGCATTCCTGGGATCGAACAGCAATGCCCAGCTGTCCGTGAGATTTGAACCCAACCGCGCCCGCACCAAGTCGATGTTGTAGCCAAGACCCGTCGTGGTCCACATGTACGGAACGGCGTACAGATTGCCGGGGTCATGGACGGCCAAACGACGCATGATCTCGGGGTCCGTATTGGCTAAATTAGGCAACGCTTCCTTATCGAGTTTGCGATAAACGCCAGCGTGGAGCTGGCGGTCGAAAAACTGTTCCGACGGTATAACGACATCATAGTTTGTATGACCGGTCAGTAACTTCGTCTCAAGGACCTCGTTATTGTCGTAGGTGTCATAGCGAACCTTAATTCCAGTCTCCTTCTCGAAGTTGACTACTGTATTCGGTGCGATGTAGTCGGCCCACGAATAGATGTTCAGGATCTTTTCACGATCATACGGAGCCGTTGCGCCCGAACTTTGGGTCTCGGAACCGACTTTTGCTTGTCCCTCATGTCCGCTACAAGCACACAATAATAAAAGTGCGGCTGACAACGTAATCATTCCACAAGGCGTCATCGACTAGTCTTCCAATCGGGGATAGGATGCGCGCCTTGAGATCCGCGCCCAATGTACGGACATTGTGAGCGCCGACAATCTGTCGCACGTCCGGGCGCTCACAGTTTGCCTTGCGACTCTGGTCAACACGGTTGTCGGTGTAATAATCGAATTGCGGGCGCCGGCGCAGAGCCGGTCGCCAACACTCTCGGCTTCGCGGGAGCGGGCCACCTGCACATGGGAAGCCGTTTCATCTCAGAAGGGCAACTGGACGCCTGTGGTGGGAGATAACCCTATTCCGATGGTCTGTCAAATTCATCCGTCACGGGAAGACTCTAAACTTCAGTGGCTTTGGAGAGAACATATGCCGATTGCAGGGCCGAGGAAATCACTTGGAAGGATTCGGACGTTCCCGTGCGCTTGATATGCTGGCCGACGTCGCTCCGCTCAATAACTGATAGGCCCGGCACCCAGCATGAACTCGCTGCAGCTTGCGCTCCTTTCGCCGATCCTCGCACTAGGGGCTACTGCTGCTGCTGCAGCGATCGCTTCGGCGGCTCAGTGGCGAAGGCCCGCGCTGCGATTTTTAGCAATCCGGACTGTCCTCTATGCCTTTGCCGGCGGCGCTGCTTCCCTGGGCGGAACGATTATTTGGATCATCTGGTACGAACGCACTTCCGGATTCAGCGCCGGAAGCGCTCTTCTTGGTTGGATCTTCTTCTATTGTCCGATATCTGTGGCTGCTACACATGCTGGGATTGCCACTGTCGGCTTGCTCGACCATCAGTCAGACGCCCTACAACGTCGGCGAATTTACGGTGAGCGACGACGGCCTCACGGTCGTGCGCAACCGGCGGGGCGCAGAAGGCGCCGACCTCGGGCGTTAGCTCGGCTCCATCACGATGTGTCCATCCTTCACAGGGATGTGCGATCCCGGATCGTGATCCATGTGCACGTGCCGCTGATCACCCTTGATGACGTATACCACATCGTATCCGGCAGGAACTTCGCGACTGTCATACACCGTCGTGCATCGCTGCTCGGGCGTTGTATAAGTATCGCCCTGCTGGACTTTTTGCTGGACCTTGTTGCCGGCATAGCCGCCCGCGGCCACACCGGCGACCGTGGTCAGCACCTTGCCGTTGCCGCCGCCAAACTGGCTGCCGAGAAGTCCGCCGAGGGCGGCGCCCACGCCGGTGCCCACAAGGCGATGAGTGTCCTTCACGGGCTTGGTGTGGGTGACCTGCTCGTCATGGCACTCCTGCCGCGGAGTCTTGATCGTTTTGGTGAGCGCCTTGACGCTCACGACCCGGGCCTCGTGTGCCGCCTGGAATTCGCGGTAACCGGCGAAGGCCCCGCCGACGGTCACGATGATGCCCCCGATAACTGACCCAATCACGAACGACTTGTTCATTGCTCCGTGCCCTCTTCTGAATTGAACCTGCTGTAGGACAGCACCCCGGCCTTGCGCTACGTGCCGGTTGGTTGCATGTTAGGAATGTGGCGCATCAATTCGACTACACGCGTCGCAGTTTGGGAAACGTGGGGTCGTTGTCGCCATAAGGCGACGGCGAGCTGCCAGACATGGGAAGGAGGACATCGAGCGATGAGCGAAATCAGGAAACGCCACACCGGCGGCTGTCTCTGCGGCGCGCTTCGATATGCAGCCGAGGGCGATCCACTCTTTGCCGGTTACTGTTTCTGCACCGACTGCCGCAAGGCATCCGGTTCGGGGTTCATCCCATTCATGGGATATCCCAGCAGTGCCGTGCGCTTCAGTGGCGAGACGCGCCAATTCATATCGAAAGCTGCCAGAGGCGGCGACACCGTGCGCAATTTCTGTCCTGTCTGCGGCGGGCTAGTGTTCGGCGGCAGAGTCGGCAAAGACCATCAACACACGATCTATGCCGGGTCACTGGATGATCCCTCATCCTTTCGGCCCACGGTCGCGATCTTCACACGCGACCGTCCAGCGTGGGCAATTCTGCCGACAGACCTGCGAATCTACGACACGATGCCAAGCTGATCCGATCCGCTGCACACAGGTGCTACGCAAAACAGTGCCGGCAAACCAGTGCATGCTAAAGTTCGACGGGTCGAACGCAGGTCGTGCACGTGAAAGTTTCGGTGGTCCCCTTTCCGGCTCGGGCAATGTAAAGCCACATCCACCGCGCAGTGGTGGCGGCCCGAGATCTCGGACGCCAGCGTCAGGCTCAATTCATTGCGCTGCGCAGCGGCCCTTGCTACCGCCGCGGGCGAAGGCTACGCTTGGATTCACCCCGCTGCAACGCCCAGGGACTACGACCTGTCCGATACGACTCTTCGCGCCGGCGGCCTGGGGTCTAGCGACGAGATCGAGCGCGGCGTCGCGGTCGAGACGGGAGATTTCCTCAATGATCAGAGTCGGTGCTTCTGTTATCGTCGTGTCCCTCGCCGAACAGCACGGCGGCAAAGTGCGCTTAGTGCTGGAAGACGCTGCCCACGCTACCTGGCTTCCAAGCAAGCTCGACGGGACGACACCCGGCGGAAGATCATGGTCGGGTCGATTATGCTGGCGAAGTTCGAGCGGGGAGAAATCAATGAGAAGAAATTCCGGGCGATACTGGATCAGGCGTTAACCCGGGCGGATGATCGGGCGTTGTTTGGGTTACCTCAGCGGTAAAATCCGTGGACCGACGAACGCTACTGAAGATGACCGGCGCTGCTACGCTACTCGCACGCGCCGGCTTGGCTGCGAACTCCGCGCTCCAGGCCAACCTGCCCGCTGAGGTGGCCGGTGTAACCCAGCCGCGGTCCGAGCTGGCATTGGCTGCTGCTGGATTCGCCCAGCAAAACTGTCCGGACTTCCTATTCAACCATTGCATGCGCACGTTCACTTTTGGTGCACTGCTGCTGCAGCGGCAGCGGCTTTCCTTTAACGCTGATACCGCCTTCGTGGCCTCAGCCCTCCACGATCTCGGCCTGTTGCAGCCGTTTGAGTCTCCACTCGGCTCTTTCGAGATCGACGGTGCGGACGCAGCGGAAAAGTTCATGCTGGCGCATCACCGATCAGCCGCAGAAGGCGACCAAGTGTGGCACGCTGTCGAAATGCACGACGGCAGGTGGGCGCTTACGGCGCGGCAGGGCCCTGAAGCCATGCTGGTGTCCTTGGGCGCCGGGGCAGACGTCTACGGACCAGATCCGGGAGAACTTGAACCCCGGCAAATCGCCGACGTACTAGCGGCATTCCCGCGCCGGCAGTTCAAGCAGCGATTTACTTCGCTGCTGATCGCGCATTGCGAGCGCAAACCGGATTCACAGCGCGGCAGCTGGCTCGAAGGGGTGTGCCGCAGGAATGTACCCGGTGCAAAAGAAGACTCCGTCGAGCAGCGCATTGCCGCCGCCACTTTTCCCGAATAACATCGCGGGATTTAACGTAGCCCGGTGGAATGAGGCACCACGTCATCGGATTGACACGCGGCGGCAGTATACGCCGCCATTAGGCAGATGGTTTGGCTGTAGAAAGGGGGTTCGGGGCGATTTTTGGCAATTCTGGCAGAATCGCAATCACATGCAGCCCGTTCGCCTCCAGGTCTACATACAACCGCGTGCCTCCAAGACAGAGGTTGCCGGAATGCACGACGGTGTGATCAAGATCCGCATCGCGGCGCCTGCGGTTGAGAATGCCGCCAATCGTGCCTTGATCGATTTTATTGCGCAGCATCTCGGCATCGCGAACCGGTGTGTGCGCGTCGTTGCCGGTGGCGCGAGCCGCAGAAAACTACTGGAAATAGACGGCGTAGCCGCGGATGTGATCGCGGCTATGCTGGGACCGAGAGCTTGAAAGCGCTCAGCTGATTTGCATACGTACGATGCTTGCGACTGGCCTCGGCTGGGAGTTCCCGTTGGGGCTCACAACTACGCTTTCCCCTCCTCTTTCACCACACGGGACGCGCGCAGATTCCATTCAGACGCTGCGGTGCGACTCGTCGGCGCCGTGAAGATATCCATCGTCT
>Ga0116217_10002156_pt1 | contig 18424 bp, 12 predicted proteins | sample Sb_taG_6_FD_89697 | JGI IMG/M metagenome (GOLD analysis project Ga0116217, IMG submission 89697) | Peat soil microbial communities from Weissenstadt, Germany - Sb_50d_4_PS metaG | ecosystem: Environmental > Terrestrial > Soil > Wetlands > Peat | place: Germany: Weissenstadt | collected 2010-09-21 | reverse complement strand
ATCTTTCCGGCCAACCACACCGACTTCGCCCCTCGCTTGAACTTTGCCTGGTCGCCTTCTGGCAAAACGGTCCTCCGCGGCGGTTATGATATTTTCTATACCGACGCAATTGAAAATTTTAACGCGCCCGGTCAATCTGTCGTCAACGGAGTCGGCTGGGGCCAAGGTGCAACTTGGAACACGAGTTTTTACTCGCAGTGCATTGCGTTTGCCGGACCTTGCGAAGCCTTTCCCCTGAGCGACACCACCACCAACAAGACGAACCTCTTGTTCCCATCTATAACTGGGCCGTTCCCGGCACAGACTCGCGAAAACCTACTGGGTAGCACTTACGCCTTTGTCAAACCGAGTCGCGATCCCATGGTGCAAAGCTACACACTGGAGCTTCAACATGAGTTTCCTGCCAGCCTCTCGGTCTCTCTAGCTTATGTGGGCACTCACGGAACTCATCTGTCGGGAAGCGGACCAAATAGCTACTTGTACAACAATGTCTCAACTCAGAACAAGCTCAAGTACCAAGCCCAACTTTTCAATAATGTACCTATTTCACAGTTTTTTTCAGGTCAGACGGCAACACAGTTGGGCTCAGTGTACGGCAATCCGGTTACTGGACCTGTGACGCAGCTGTCCCTCTTACAGCTGTTGGCGCCTTACCCTTTATTCTACCCCACGATTCCGACGAGCGGCACGTTCGAGGGTGGGAGTACTTATAACGGAATGAATTTGAGGGTCCAAAAGCGGTATTCCCATGGCTTGGCCTTCATCGTTGCTTATACCGTCTCCAAGCAGATGGATAATTGGTCCGTGGGCGGAGCAGGTGTGGAAGTAGTAGATCCGATTCATTTCACTCGGACAGGACTTATCGGCGGACGGGGCGGCCAATTGGAGAGCGCTTTCGGTGGCCCGTGGACATTTCAGGATCCGGACAACAGGAATGCGGATCGTGCCATAGCGGTCGATGACATACCCCAGATGTTCAACGTCGCCGCTACCTACGATCTGCCCATCGGCACTGGCAAAGCTTTCCTGAACCGAAAAGGCATAGTAGGTCGCATTCTCGGAGGCTGGAAACTGAGTGGCAATTTCAACGCCCAAAAAGGCCTGCCACTGCCCATTTCATGCCCCTCCAGCACGCTCCAACAACTAAGCACGCCGGGCACCTCTTTCCAAGAGTCGGGAGGCCGGTGCAACATGATCGGCAACCCACATTTCACCGGGCATCGCACCAAATCCCAGCAGATCGCGGATTGGATCAATCCTGCTGCCTTCGAGCCCGCTTTTGGAAACGACCCAACCTTCTGGGCGAACTATACCGATCTCGATCCTCGGGCGTGGACGTTCGGCAATATGACGCCGCGGACGGATGCGATTCGTGGTCCCGGTTTTTGGAACCTTGATTCATCGTTGATGAAGGAGTTCCACTTCACGGAGGCCAGGTACGTCGAATTCCAGTGGGAAGTGGGCAATGTTCTAAACCATCAAAATTTGGCGCTTCCCAATACAACATTTTGCTTACCGCCCAATCCGGACGGTTCGACCGACTTGGTGCATCAAGCCGGATGTACGTTCGGCAAAATCACCAATGTCCAGACCGACCCGCGGAACATGACGTTCGCTTTGAAGTTTGTCTGGTGATCATCGAGCATCCATTGCCTCGCGGGGAGTCGAATGATTCTGCTGTGCCCGGAACCGGACCTAGGCAAGGAATTCGGTTCTGGTCACCTCCAGTCAATGATGCAAAGGCTTAGGCCGTACTTAAAGCATGGAGGTGATACCAGGTGATACCAGTTGTCCAGCATAATGAACACTAATTCGTGTTGATCGCAGAAAGCCGTTGACAGAAGAGCATATCGCCTATATATGGAAGGCGGAGTCGTCCGCCGACTCAACACTTGAGTCGTCCCGCGACTCAACACCTCTGTAGAACTACGCTTGCGCTGACCGCCTGCTCAAGGCAGAAATGAGGTTCCCATGAAACGTCTGCGAGGGATTTTGACCTTGCTGTTTTGGCTTGTCGTAACGGCAGGGCTAGCACATTCACAAATGAGCAAAGTGAAGACCGTCTTTGTGGTAATGATGGAAAATCACAACTGGGTGGGCAACAACGCCGGTGCCTCCTTTGGTGACCCAGATATCAAAGGCAACCCACTGGCCCCGTTTGTCAACGGGACACTGCTGAAGATATCGGCGCAGCCACAGCAATATTACAATCCTCCGGGTAACCACCCCAGCCAGCCGAATTATTTGTGGCTGGAGGCAGGGACCAACTTCGGCTTTCTCGGGGATAGTCAGCCTGGCCAGCCCCAATATTTCACAGAAAAGCACTTGACAAGAGTTCTGCAAAATGCGGGTGTTTCCTGGAGGGCTTACGCGGAGCCCGACTTTGGGAGCTCCTGGCCTGGCACCTGCCCGCTTGATTTCAGCTTCCTTGATGTTAACCACCTCGCCCCCGTTTACTTCTACGATGTCAACGACGGGTTGAACCCACACTCGCCCGAATGTCTCGCACACGTCGTGCCTTATTACCAACTGGCGACGGATCTGGCCAACAATACCACGGCGAGTTACAACCTCGTTATCCCAAACTTGTGCCATCAGGGACACGAGGGTGTATCTCCTTGTGATCCTAAAGAACCCGCGGATAATACTTTGCGATCGGATACCTGGCTTAAGCAAAATTTGCCCGTAATTCTGGAGTCGGACGCGTACAAGAAAGATGGCGCCATATTCGTCATCTGGGATGAGGCCGAAGACACCGACCAGTTCAGCGATGGCCCGATTCCCGTTTTCCTGCTTTCGCCCTTTGCCAAGGGCGGGGGGAAGACGGCTTACACCAATAGCATCCACTACGACCACAGCTCGACCCTGAAAACGATGCAGGAAATCTTCGGGGTCATGCCGCTATTGAGAGCTGCCGGCAACCCCAAAACAGTCGATCTAAGAGACTTGTTTAAGTGAAACATGCCGGGAGTAAGTTGAAGGGTGTCCAGTCCGCGAACATTGCTTTACAGTTGTGTTCCGGTAGGGCGGAATTGGGTATCCGGCACTCGATCATCATCGAGCGCCGGATTTACCCAAGGGGAGATTAATAGCTTGACTACTCGCCGCAGATTTCTTCGCCAATCAGCGATTGCTGCTGCGGCCGTACTCGCCCCGCGGGCTTTCTCCCAAACCATGCGGCGTGACGCGACGCCCGTGCTCCCGACCCTCGATCCCGACAGCCTGGATCACTTCGTTGATCCACTACCCCTTCCGGTGCTCGCGCAGCCGCAGGGCGATCATGCCGTGCCCGGCAAGCCCGGCGAACGCGTGCCGTTCTACCGGGTGTCCATGCGCGCCATAACCACGAAACTTCATCGCGATCTGCCGCCGACCAACCTATGGTCCTACGGCGATTCGGCCCCCGGCGTGATGTTCGACACGCAAAGCGGTCAGGGGCTGCTCGTCGAGTGGGTCAATGAATTGCCGCCCAACCACTTTCTCCCTATCGATTACTCGGTGCATGGTGCCGAGCGCAGTACGCCTGAGGTGCGTAGCGTCGTGCATCTGCATGGCGGCAAGACGCCACCCGAAAGCGACGGATATCCCGAAGACTGGTACGTGCCCGGTCAATCGCGCACCTACTACTATCCCAACCAGCAACAGGCAGCGCTACTCTGGTACCACGACCAAGCGATTGGCATCGCCCGGCTGAACATTTATGCCGGGCTCCTGGGTCTGCACGTGATTCGCGACCAGGCGGAGCGGCAGTTGCGACTGCCCAACGGCAAATACGAGGTTCCGCTGTTGCTCTTCGATCGCCATCTCCACGTCGACGGCCAGCTGAGCTATCCGCACCCGTGGATGCCAGAGGTCTTAGGTGAGGTGCCGTTGGTCAACGGTAAGATCTTTCCTTATCTCGAAGTGGAGCCACGCAAGTATCGATTCCGCGTTCTGAACGCCGCGAATGGCCGTTTGTATCGGTTGTCGTTGCCCCGGGGCGTCGAGATCCACCAGATCGGTACCGACCAGGGACTGCTGCCCACGCCGGTCGCAGTAACGCACGTGCTGCTGGCGCCGGCGGAGCGCGCCGATCTGGTCATCGATTTCGCGCCGCATCGCGGTACACGGATTCTATTATCCGACGATGCCTTCACGCTCATGGAGTTTCGTGTGAGTGCGTCGCCGGTCTCAGACCCGAGCGAGTTGCCGGCCACGCTGCGTCCTGTGCCGCGTATCGCGGAGTCCTCTGCCGTAAAGACTCGATTTCTCACATTGGATGAGGATAAGACAAGGACATACGGATCCGTGAGGATGTTGTTGAACAAGACGCCGTGGCACATGCCTATCACCGAGAAACCGGTGCTGGGTACCACGGAAATCTGGGAACTCGCGAACCTGAGCGAAGATGTGCACCCCATTCACCTGCATTTGGTGCGGTTCCAAATTCTTGATCGTCGGGGGTTCGACGCCTTCCAGTACATGAAAACCGGCACACTAGAGTACGAGCATCCGGCTACACCTCCCGAGCCAAATGAAATGGGCTGGAAGGACACGGTTCGTGTCAACGCTCAGACGGTAACTCGGATCATTGTCCCGTTCGAGGGTTATCCCGGCCGCTACGTCTGGCATTGCGACAACCTGGAGCATGAGGACAACGAAATGATGCGCCCCTACGCAGTAGTTGCGGCAGGGAGTTGAGGATGTCCACAATTTTCGACGAACTTTGGAGGCCTTATGACACAACTTTTTGTGCTTTCTTTCTGTCCGCCGCGGTTCCGGCGGATGCAGCTTAGTTTGTTTCTTCTCGCCCTGGCTTGCCTGCTGCCGATTGCAGCGCGGGCGCAGGTGACCTTCACCGGAGCCCACAAGTACGTAAACATTGGCTCCCAAGCAGTTGGATCGCCCAGCGGAACGATTGCCCTGCCCTTCACGATTGGAGCAGGCACAAAAGTGGGCAGCATCGCCGTGTTGACCACCGGCATCGCGGGCAAGGACTTTGCCCAAGTGAGGGGGAGCACCTGCACGGCCAAGACCTACACCACGAACACCAACTGCGTGGTCAACGTGAATTTCACGCCCCTGGCAACCGGCCTGCGCCGGGGCGCGGTGGTGTTCTCTTCCGGCGCCCACAATACCGGCACAGTGCTGGCCACGGTACCGGTTTTTGGCGTCGGAACTGGGCCGCAGGTGGTCTTTGGGCCGGGTGGCACGCAAACCAGCATTGGCCACAAGTTTATCAGTCCCGCAGGCGTGGCCGTGGACGCAGCGGGCAATGTGTACATCACCGACATTGGCCTCCAGGCGGTATTCAAGGTAACGCCGGGTGGCGCGCAGACCACGGTGGGTAGCGTTTTGGTGCCCCAAGGCGTTGCCGTGGACGGGGCAGGCAATGTATACATCACCGATAGTCAATCCGCAGCAGTGTTCAAGGTTACGCCAGTCGGTGTGCAGACCACAGTGGGCAGCGGATGGGATTATCCCTCTGGCATCGCCGTAGACGGAGAAGGGAACGTGTACGTTAGCGATCCCTTCATCGATGGGGTGTTCAAGGTTACGCCGGGCGGCAAGCAGACCGCGATAGGAAGCGGATACAATACACCCGCAGGCGTGGCCGTGGACGCGGCCTTCAATGTGTACGTCGCCGATACTTACAGCGCAGTGGTGTTCAAGATAACGCCAGGTGGCACACAGACCACGGTCGGAACCGGGCTCATCAGTCCCGCAGCCGTGGCCGTGGATGCGGCTGGCGATGTCTACATCACCGATGCAGCCACCGACACTGTTTATGAGGTAACGCCGGGTGGCGCGCAGACCACAGTGATCAGTGGGTTGGACGTTCCAAACGGAGTAGCCTTGGATGGATCCGGCAATCTCTATCTCGCCAATACCTATAGCGAACAGGGGTTGAAGATCAACCGCACGGATGCGCCATTGTTGAAGTTTGACCCCACGAAGATAAACTCGACAAGCCAGGACAGTCCGAAGACGGTGGATGTCGAGAACGTCGGTAACCGATCGCTGAAGTTCTCCGCACTGACCTATCCGCAGGATTTCCCCGAGGGCATCGGCGGCGACGATTGCACCTCGAGCACATCGCTGGCAGCGGCTAGCACCTGTACGCTGACCATCGACTTCAGTCCGGTGACTCCGCTAGGCGCCAAACACTCGGTTGTGTTGAAAGAGGCCGTGAAGTTGACCACCAACAACCTCAATGTGCCGAAGACGCTGCAACGGGTGGTCGTCACCGGCACGGAGCTCGCCAAATAGTCCATGGGACAAAACACCCTAGGTCAGCAAGAAGGGCCGGAGCTCACAAGACTCTGGCCCTTTGACTTTTGCGGTTGCACTCCGGGGCGGAGGCGGATTGGCTTACACGCGGCTCAGGTAGGCGTCTTCGTTGGTGTCGACACGCATATTTTCGCCCTAGTTGTTGAACGGCGGGACACGCTGCAGATCGAGTACAGCATTTGCAGCAACTGGGCTCGCAGCAGCTTCTCCGGCGGAATCGACGGACGGGCTGCGCTGGCGTACATGGCATCGAATCGTCGCAACAACTACGTGAGTACTTCGTCCACCCCACGAATAGCAACCTATTGGACAAATATTTCAGCAAGTACCAAAACACGCTTGACACGAGATGGCGTCCAAGACTACGAATACGGGCAGTTGCTCAGGAATTGTGGATTAGGTGCGTTTGCCTAAAGTCAGGTCGAATCGGGTGGACCCAGACCGGACGAGGTATCAGAACTTGTTCGAATCCGTCATGGAGCGACTGGGAAATCAGCTAGATGCGAGCGGGGATCAATCTGAAAGGTTCCAGAGGCTGACCCCTGGAGTAGGTAGGTCACAGGCTATTCGAGCCTGCGAGTGTAGAGTTTGCTTCTGAAGTTCTCTGGATAGATGTTGGGCACGGTGGTCGGCGTTCCGGCGCCGCCGGTCCTGAGTTCAGCCTCCACTCGTGCCAGTGAGAAGAAATGAAAAAGAACGTGATGGTCACGCTAGTTTGGATCGTCGCAGTTTGCTGCAGGGCTTTTGGTGCGACACCCATCGTGTGGGTTGTTCCAAGCTCTTTGCACCGGGTGGGGCCGACCGATGCGCCGGGTGTCGGAACCATCGCAGTGATCCGTGCGGCCCGAGGGGAATACGAATCCTTCCAGGTTGCGATTCAGGCGCCTAGCGGCGGCCTCACTAACGTCAACTTTTCGGTTTCCAAGTTGGTGGGCCCGCGAGGCGCGGTGCTATCTCGGACAAACCTGATCCTTTATCGGGAATGGTACGTAACAGTGAAGCATCACAGCCCTACCTACAACGGCCCACCTAATCTGCCAATCACCAGGGTTCAGACATTCCCCGATGCACTCATTCCGTTTCTTGATCCGGCCACAGGCAAGCCGCCCGTAGGAGCCGAACTCAACGCAGTTCCCTTCGACCTTGTAGCCGGGCGCAACGCTGTCATCTGGGTCGACGTCTTTGTTCCCCGGGGAGCGGCGGCAGGCGAATACCGGGGCACTTACGGCGTAACCAGCGATCAGGGGGCATTCGAGGGCCGGATCTGTTTGGAGGTGTGGGGATTTACTTTGCCACTCGAGCCATCCCTCAAATCCAGTTTCAACGGCGGCGGCACGACTGTACCTGGTGTGAACGAAGAACTCCTCAGGAACAGGATAATGCCGGACACTGTGGATCCCGCGAACGAAAAGAGCTTTATCAACCGATATGGCCTCAACGCTACTGACCTCGGCTTCTTCAGTGGGGTTTCCTTTGGCCAGTGCGATCCTTCCGAGCCTCCTTCCCTTGCAGAGATAGAAAGGGCCAAGGCGACCCACCAGCCCAATTTGTACCTGTATGACGAAACTGCCGACCCGGAGAGTAGCTGCACCAGCTCGGCCTTTTACCGCGCGATGATCGGTTGGGCGCAGAACCTGCATCGAGCCGGCGTCGACAATCTGGTGACCCAGGAACCAGTCCCCCAACTTTACGATGATGGATTGGGGACCGGCCGATCCGCCGTCGATATCTGGACGATGCTCCCGCTCGCTTATGACGACGCTCAGTCTTTTTCACCTCCGCGGGTGACCTACGTGCTGCAAAAGGGGGACAAAGCCTGGTCTTACAACGACCTGGTGCAAGACTCATACTCCCCGAAGTGGGAACTGGATTTCCTACCCATTAACTATCGCATCCAGGCCGGTTTCATCAGCCAGAGCCTGGGACTAACCGGCCTTCTCTACTGGAGCGTGGACGACTGGTCCCCTAACCCGTGGGACAACCCTCAAGGCAAACAGGACCCGGATTATCCCGGAGAAGGCGTGTTGGTCTATCCGGGTGCACCCGCAGGCCTCAAAGGTGTAGCTCCGTCGATGCGGCTCAAATACTTACGGGATGGGGTCGAGGACTACGAATATGTCCAACTCCTCAAGAACTGTGGCCAGTCAGCATTTGCGTTGGCAGAGGCCCAAAAGGCGGGCCCTGACTGGACCCATTGGACGAGAGATGAAAGCTTGTTGGATTCGGTTCGTAAGCAATTGGGAAGTCAGATCGCGGCCAGCAATTGCGCCCCCTGAATGGAAAAAGCAATGGCAAACCTCGCTTCCGCTCCCGCTATAGATGCAAAGAGCTCTCCAGTTGCTGGGCCTGAGACAAGGCGAATACCTGTCCCTGCCGCTCCTGAGCGTTTAGGTTCGCTCGACGCCTTCCGTGGTTTCGTGATGCTTTGGATTATCGGCGGCGAGGGGTTGATGGTAGGCTTAGCGGCCCTGGGACACAACCGGGTCATCGACGCTCTCGTTTACGAGCTAAATCACAGTCCGTGGCAGGGGTTGCGATTCTACGACTGCATCTGGCCATCCTTCATGCTGATGGTCGGAGTCTCAGTGCCCCTTTCGTTTGCAAAGCGCTCCCTTACACAAACTTATCAACAACAGTTGGTTCACGCCGCGAAGCGCGCTATCGTGCTCTTCTTGCTGGGCTCGCTACGCGAATCGGTTTTGCTTGGTTCGCCGTACCTGATCGAATTGAGCAGCGCCTTGCAGCCTATCGCTATCGCCTATTTCGTGGCTGTCCTGGTAGCTCGGAAGTCCTGGCGTTTCCAGGCTTGGCTTGGCGCCGGGATCCTTGCTGGTTATGCGCTGGTCTTAGCATTCATGCGAGCTCCGGGCATAGCGGCGGGTAGCTATGTCTACAATCACAACCTGGTTCACTGGGTCGATATTGCTTTGCTCGGCCAAGCTCACTGGGACCGCTGGCCTTTTGCAAACGAAGGCTGGGGGACGGTGCTGAGCACGATTCCAACCATCTCAACCACGCTTCTCGGCTTGCTAATTGGCGAATTGCTCATGAGCGCGCGCTCGAAGCAAACTAAGGCCAAGTGGATCGGCGGTATAGGACTTGGGTGCTTGGCGATTGGTTATGGAACAAGCTTTGTTGTGCCGGTAGTCATGAAGATGTGGACGACTTCGTACGGTCTCATGTCTGCTGGTTGTGCGTGCCTCATGCTTCTGTTTTTCTATTGGGTTATTGACATCCTCAAGTATCGAAAATGGGCGTTTCCTTTGACCGTCATCGGAATGAACGCCATTTTCATTTATATGTTTACGAGCCTTATCCACCTTGATCCAATAGTTGACGTCTTTACTCAGGGGATCGTGAGAGTTTTGCCGAACTCTGCACTACTCTTCCAACAGGTCGCGATTCTTGCGGTTGAATGGGCCATCCTGTTCTGGATGTACAAACGGAAAACTTTTCTTAAAGCCTGAAAGGCCTGCCACAACCCATGACTGAGGCAGGAATACGAACAGTGTCCAGCAAACTTTTCTTGTCGATAACCGCATGGATCGGCATGATTATCCCAGTTACCGGTGTTCCGCAGACTGTGGATTCCAGGGTGACTGGCACAGCCGACGAAATTCACTGGACATTTACCGGACCGAACTCGGTGACCTTCGACTGGCGTGGGACAGCAACCGAGGTTCACTACGGCGTGAGCTCAACCTACGGGGCAGTCGCCTTAGCGCAACCACCCAGTCCCATGCCGTTCTCTTCTTCTGGGCCATTCTGGGAGGCCGAGGTGACCGGTTTGCAGCCGGACGTCGTCTACCACTACTCGATTGGTTCAGCCCCAGACCAAACCTTCCGCACCCCACCCCAACCCGGCACTGGAGGGTTCACCGTCGACGCTGAAGGCGACATCGGGGGCTCCAACTCTTTCGTTTCCGTTCCAGGCGTTCAACGGCTTATTGCCGATGATCTGCCGGCCTTCGTCCTCATCCTCGGGGATCTAACCTACGGCAACGAGACTGGACAGCCTTCTGTCGATCAGCATTTCAACGATGTCATGGTGTGGTCTCAAAACACGGCGTATATGCCAGCCTGGGGCAACCACGAGTGGGATATTCTCGCGAAGGATGATCTTCGGAACTATAAGGGTCGTTTCCAATTGCCCCATCAACAAATGTCGACTGGTGCACCCAGCCAAGGTTGCTGTGGCAGCGATTGGCATTGGTTCGACTACGGGAACGTCCGCTTCATTGCCTATCCAGAACCTTACAGTGCGGGGACATTATCCGATTGGTTCAGCAAAGCGACGGGTTTGATGGACCAAGCCGAGCATGATCTTAATCTCGACTTTATCGTGACCTTCGGCCATCGGCCGGCTTACTCCTCAGGCTACCATCCCGGCGATCCGGCTCTGAAGCCGTACCTGACTCGGCTTGCGAGCCACAGCAAGTACGTACTCAACGTCAACGGCCACAGCCACGACTATGAACGCAGCTATCCCCAGCACGGCGTCGTTCACATCACAGCCGGGACGGGCGGCTCAGAACTGGAAGAGAACAAGACTCCTTGCCTGTTCCGGGTGTGCCCGGCGCCATCGTGGTCGGCCTATCGTGCCATGCATTTTGGTGTTCTCAAGCTGCACTTCACGCGCAGCGACATCCGCGGAGAATTCATATGCGGGCCGGCAGGTGGTGGAAAGAACGACGTCCAGTGCACGGTCGGAAGCGTGGTAGATCGCTTTACCCTTCCAGCGCGCCCGCAGGGTGGCCACCGTCGAACTCTCCACTCGGGGCGCTTTAATTGGCAGATCGAAGGTCTTGATATCTGCTTGGCTTCGGACGAGGAATCAGCATGAAAATTACGCATCACTGTTTTTGCATCCTGATGTGCGTTCCGATCCTGTTGTCGTGGAGTGGGATTGCCTTGGGACAAGGTTCTATGCTGGCCCGCACGCCGCCTATGGGATGGAACAGTTGGAATCATTTTGCATGCGAAGTGAGCGACGCGGTGGTGAGGGCTCAGGCTGATGCGATCGTTGCCAGCGGAATGAAATCCGTCGGATATGTCTACATCCTGATCGACGACTGCTGGCAAGGAACCCGTGACGCTGCAGGATACATTCGTCCCAATGCAAAGTTTCCTGACATGAAAGCGCTGGCCGATTACGTTCATAGCAAAGCCTTGAAGATTGGAATCTATTCTTCGCCTGGCCCGAAAACCTGCGAAGGTTATACCGGTAGTTATGGTCATGAAGAACAGGATGCCCAAACTTACGCCGCCTGGGGAATGGATTACTTAAAGTACGACTTGTGCAGCTATGACGGGATGGGCGATCAAGTTGCCGCGTACAAGAAAATGGGTGATGCGCTCAAGAAGACCGGCCGGCCTATGGTCTATGCCCTTTGCCAATACGGAATGCAGAAAGGCTGGCAGTGGGGCGCCTCCGTGGGTGGCAACCTGTGGCGTACGGACGACGATATACGCGACGACTACTACGTGATGTCGGAACTTGGATTCGGGCAAAACGGCCTCGAACAGTTCGCCGGGCCCGGGCACTGGAATGACCCAGACATGCTCGAAGTCGGTAACGGGGGGATGACCACCGACGAGTACCGGACGCACATGAGTTTGTGGTGCATCCTGGCGGCTCCGCTTATTACCGGCAACAATCTCGCAAACATGGATGCTGAGGCGCGGGAAATTCTCACAAACCCGGAAGTCATTGCGATTGACCAGGACCTGCTCGGCGTCCAGGGTCACCGCATCAAGCAAGAAGGGCCGTTAGAAGTGTGGATGAAGCCCCTGAAAGAAGGAAGCACCGCCGTGGGCCTGTTTAACCGCGGATGGGGAGCAATGCCGGTGACCGTAGACTTTCGAGATGTTGGTCTGGGCAACTCCGCAGTTGTGCGGGACCTCTGGGCGAAAAAAGATCTCGGGCCATTCCAAGAGAAATACACCGCGACTGTCCCCCAGCATGGCGTGGTCATGCTCCAGTTAAAGCGGGGCACTTAATTTTATGGCTGCCATCGCTCAGACAAGACGGTTCAAGACTAGGTTGAGAAAACGAAGCCTTGTACGCTGGTCGCTTTGCACTCTTGTGTTGGTTCAGGTTTTCCTGGTCACCGCATGGGCCATCGCGGGACATAACGTGCTCCTGCCTCAACCCCAGCAGATAAACCATGGGCCGCGTCAACTTCGAATCCGAGGCCTAGGCATTCGGTTGCTGGCCGATCCTAGCACTGAGGATCGCTTCGCTGCGGAGCAGTTGTCGAGTTGCCTTTCCGATGTGGCCAAGGAACCGGTTCGGGTTTCCCAGGGCGAGCCTTCGGGCACGTTGATTGTGCTCAAACGGACAGGAGAAGTTGGCGCGTTGCCGCTTCCTGGCGAACACCCGGGACCAGCATCCCGTGAGGCTTACACTTTAAAGGTGACGCCCGAAAGAGGTGAAGTGCAAGCGACGTCATCAGCCGGCTTGTTTTACGGAGTACAAACTCTCTGCCAGCTGATCGAAGGGAACGCGGCCGAGGCGGTACTTCCGGAGGTGGAAATTCGTGACTGGCCATCGCTGGCGTACCGGGGAACCATGGTGGACATGAGCCACGGTCCCTTACCCACGGAGGCTGAGATCAAGCGACAACTGGACTTCCTTGCCCGTTGGAAGGCCAACCAGTATTACCTCTACAGTGAAGCCAGTATTGAGTTGGCGGGATATCCGCTGCTCAATCCCGAAGGTCATCTCTCCAAGGATGAAGTGCGGCGGATCATAGCTTACGGCCGTGAGCGTCACATTGACGTTATCCCCAACCTGGAGCTCTATGCTCATCTACATGACCTGTTTCGATTGGAAGAATACTCCCAACTCTCCGATCTGCCGCACGGAGTCGAGTTCAACCCAAGCAACCCGGGCGTGATGGCTTTGTTGAGTAACTGGATTGACCAGTTGGCCGATCTGTTTCCGAGTCCTTTCGTCAGTATCGGATTCGACGAGACTTTCCAAATCGAAATGGCCGTCAAGCAACAGGGTTCGGCCGCCTCGGCAACCCGATTGTTTGTTAAGCAGCTGACCGATGTCACTCGGCTTTTTCAGCAACGTGGTAAGCAAGTCATGGCCTGGGCTGACATCATGGTCCGGTATCCGGAGATCGTTGCGGACCTGCCGCCCGGCCTCATCGCTGTCGCCTGGTATTACAGTGCTGATCCTGACGACAAAGATTACAAACATTGGCTGGGACCTCTAGTGGCAAAGGCAGTGCCACATTTTGTGCAGCCGGGTGTGACCAGTTGGAATCAGATTGCTCCAGACTTCGACACCAGCTTTGAGAATATCGACACCTTTATCGCGGCTGGACGAAAGTCCAACGCACTGGGCGTCATCAACTCCATCTGGGCGGACGATGGCCAGATCTTGCTACGCATGTCGCTGCCGGGGATGGCCTATGGCGCCGCAGCGGCGTGGCAATCTACGCCCATAGACAGACCCCATTTTTTTTCAGATTATGCGCGGATCATGTATCCGTCGGGTATTTCCACGGATGTTGCCACGGCACTCGAAAAGCTTTCTCAGTCTGAAAGTGAGTTGCAAAAGGTCCTGGGGGAGCCCACGCGATCTGCCTTGTGGGAAGATCCTTTCTTCCCAACCTACCTCAAGGGCTTGGCGCAGAATCAAGGACATTTGCGGCAGACCCGCCTGCTGGCTGAAGAGGCCGAGACTCATCTCTATCATGCTTTGGCTTTGGGGGCCGATCCCACGACACTAAATAGCCTTTTGGTTGGAGCTCGGCTGCTCGACTATGCCGGACAGAAGTTTCAAACGCCCCCAGAACTTATCGAGCTGTGGGGACGAATCGGTACGAAGCGTCCCGATACCGACAAGTGGTGGAACGAGTGGGAATCCCAGGTCGTTTACCAGGATCATTCCCGCATCGTGGACTTGATGGACGCGATTACAGAACTGCGCCCACTTTACCGTGCGGAGTGGCTGGATGAATATTCTCCCTACCGGCTCACTTCCGCACTGGGGAGATGGGATGCCGAATACGAATATTGGCGAAAATTCCAGCAGCGATTGCAGCAGTTCTCTGACGGCTCGCACGAAGGAGACGCCCTGCCGCCGCTGGAGAAGCTCGCCCAGGAGCAGTAACCATGACTACGCAGAATAGTAACAAAGTGCTCGACGTCCAAGTCGCTTCCGCTGGTCCACCGACTCCGGATGAATTTTGTCGCGAGGCCGCAGTGGACACGGACGCCTCTGCTGCATATGCCAAGTCCGCACGAATTTTCAGTCATAATCGGCGTTTCATACCCGGCGGCGTCGTCTCAGTGAACCGGGCTGTTCAACCGGAGATCGCCTTCGTCAAAGGTCAAGGCGCACACATCTGGGACGCAGATGGAAATCAGTACATTGACTATCATGCAGGTTTTGCTCCGCACTTCTTAGGACACAACGATCCCTACGTCACTGACGCAGTCATCTCCGTGCTGCGGAGCGGGGCCAGTCTTTACGGCTCCGGAACGACCGAGTTGGAGGGGCAGCTGGCGGAACTCATCTGCCGACATGTACCAGCCGTAGAATCGGTTCAATTTGTGAACACTGGCAGCGAAGCCACTTCTCAGGCGATTCGTCTAGCTCGCGCGGTCACCCAGAGGGATCACATCATCGTTATGCAGGGTGGCTACAATGGGTGGCACAACGACGTCTCCTGTAATTTGATGACGCCCCTTGATGTCATCGGGCCGAGGGTTTCTCCGGGCGAATACCCTTACATTCCGATTAGTGCAGGAATTCCGCGCGAGCATCAGGAACTCGTTCACCCCATTAACTTCAACGATCTTGAGTCCGTAGAGTACGTCTGTCAAAAGTATTCCATGGCGGCACTCATCACGGAGCCGATTCTCCAAAATATCGGGATCGTCAAGCCGGAAGCTGGATATCTGGAAGGACTCCGCCGATTGGCCGATCGGTGCGGCTTTATCCTTATTCTTGATGAGGTCAAGACCGGCTTTCGCCACGGGATTGGCGGCTATGCAAAGATTGCCGGCGTGACCCCTGACTTGGTCGTTTTTGGTAAGGCCATGGCCAACGGCTACCCCATCGCCGCACTCGGGGGCAAGAAGGAGTTGATGGACTGGTTCGTCCATCCTGAACCTTCGAAACGAGTGCTGTTGGCCGGTACTTACAATGCGCATCCCGTTCCGACCGCAGCCGCGATTGCTACGATCGAGCGCCTGCTCATGAATGATGGGGAAGTCTATCGGCATGTCGAATCGTTGGGACAAAAAATGCAGGAGGGCCTGGAGAAAATCCTCCGCACCCTGGGTTTGGCGGCAGTCGTCATCAGGCAAGGTTCTGCTTTCTGTATCTATTTCATGGACCATTGCCCAAGAGATTGGCACGATCTCGCGGGCCATCACGATTTCCATTTCGACGAACAGCTACGCAAGAAGTTGATCAAGCTTGGCACTTACTTCTTTCCAGTTGCCGCCAAGCAATGTTCCATTTCCTTTGCCCACACGACAGAAGACATCGAAGCCACGTTGGAGCAAATCCAAAACCAGCTAAGTGAAATGTTAAGGTGAGGAACCCCATGCGCTCCTGGCTGCTTCTATTCAGCTGCAATTTCATGTGGGCACTGCAGTTTACCTGTATCAAATTAGTTCAGGATCAGGTTGGCTCCTTGTTTACCGTATGGGGTCCAATGACTCTGGCTACAGTAATGCTTTATCCGCTGGTAAAGTTGGAGGCGAAAAGTGGCGAGCCCAAGGACAAGCGAAGCAGCGACATTCTGATTTTCCTTTTACTCGCCGTAGTGGGAGTGTTTCCCGGACAAGTGCTTATAACCTGGGGCACCCGCATGTCGCTAGCCAGCAATGCCGCTTTACTCATGTTGACACTGCCGGTGTCCACCGCGTTTCTGGCGTTTCTGTTTCTGCACGAAAAAATGACACCTATACGGTGGGTGAGTTTCGGCTTGGCAATCATCGGCGTCCTTATGTGCTCCGATATCGATTTTCGAACTCTGAGCTTTGGCAAAGGTTATTTGTACGGGAATATCCTGATTTTCTTAGGCACGCTGGGCAGCGCCTTTTACAACTCTTATGGCAAAAAGATATTGGAACGCTACTCGCCGACAGAAATGTTGTTTTTCACCTACCTGGCGATGTTTGTTGTCATGACTCCGTTGACTCTCGCCCAGGAACCTCGAGTGTTCGCTAATATTCCTCATTTCACTCTCCGAACCTGGATCGGACTGGCCCTGCTCACCTTCTTTCACAATTACCTGTCGATGGTTCTCTTTCTTAAGGCTCTCAAACAGCTCGATGCGATTCAGGCGGCGCTATCGAATTACTTGATAACGTTCTTTGGGATTCCAATTGCGGCTATCTGGCTAAAGGAGAAGTTAACTTCATTCGCAATTCTCGGCGGAGTCTTGATTTTGGGTAGCACATTACTGATCACCGTCTGGGAAAACAGGCAGGCGTCACGGAGATACACGGGAGTGCCAGCATCGCAGTGAGAGCGGATCAGGACCTCCATTCGGCAGAACACGATGAAGAGTCGACAAGGCAGCCATCCGAGCAGATCTGGTTTGGGCGCAACCGCTGGCGCAGAAATATCCCGATGAGGATGGGTGTTCCGTTGGCGTCCCGCTCGCGAGAATAGACAAGCAACGCGAAGCTCGGAAGCAGCTTCCGCAACGGCGGAATGTAAGGATAGAAGAATGCCTCAGACAACCTGGTACTGGTCTCTTTCTCTCCTTATTCCATTGTTTGTGGCTGGTATTGGTGTGGCAGATGGAGCAGGACCGTCAGACCTTCAGCATCGGATCCGCGCATTGAAGACGGGCATACCCATTCCGCTGGATGGCGATCTTGTGAAATGGCGCGGGGCGGATACAGTGACGTTTGAAGGGAAACCTCTCGCTGGCCATCCTCGGCATGCGACCGTCTATGCTCTATGGGACAAGGAGAATCTTTACCTGGCATTCGATGTCCGTTCCTCGAAACTTCAGGCCAGCGTCCGAGAACACGATGGTGACAAACTCTGGGAAGACGATGGCGTGGAGTTTCTGATTGACGCAATGTCTCATCGCACGAAAGAATTTTTGCCCGACGATTTTTCCTTTCACATCAACATTCTCAATACCGTATACGATGACCGGGGCACACCTTCAGGGCAGCCCGATCCTCAGTGGAACGGCACTGCGAAACACGCAGTGCGAATACTGGATAATTATCACTATGTCGTACAAGCATCGATTCCCTGGGCGGAGATCGGCATTGAACCGGTGGAGGGGCATACCGTTATTGGGATCGATTTCGGCGTAAATGGCAAGGATCCTGAGACGGGAGCGTACGACTATTTTGACTGGTGCGGTCTCAAGGTATTCCATGACCCATCCGGCTTCGGCGAATTGCTCCTTGCAGGTCGGCGCAGCGAGTGAAGACCTTGCACCATGACAACCAACAATGATATGCGGGTCTGAGCGGGCGTTATGTTGATTGGTCCAAGACGTGACGCGTCTCTTCTGGCAATGGCGCTTCTCGCTTTTGCGATTACCGCCTTGTGCGCAAGCGTCAGCCCCAGCGCAGCATCCGCACCAGCATCGCCTTCGACACAAAGCGGACAACTGCCGGAATCCTCGCCCGATGCGGTGGTTGAGTCGCTTGAAAAAGCCTTATCCGAGGGAAAGACCGAAAACGCCCATGATCTCTTAATCCAGATCTTGAAACGCCCTCATCTCACTTCTGACTTCCTATTGCGAGTAGGGATACAACTCGCCGAACGAGAACTGTATGGAGAGGCAGCCGAGGCCTTCCAACGCTGCATTCAGGAGCATCCTGAGGTTTTTGAGGCCTACTACAACCTTGCATTGGCGGACATCGCCGAGCAAAAGTTGGAAGCGGCTGTTGCGACCTTGCAGCACGCCCCGCAGCAATCGCGAGCTGAAGTCCTGGCGTGTTCGTATCTACGGGGTAAGGTAGAAGATTTGCAGGGAAAGATCAGTGAAGCTGGGCACGACCTTTCGGACGCGTTTGCGGGTGCGCCGCAGAATCCGACCTATGGCATGGACCTTGGCCTGTTTTACGTCCACGAGCATGAATACCTCCAGGCGGCCACAGTGTTTGAACGCGCCGCAGGGTTTAATCCCCGCTCATCCTTTCTTCT
>Ga0116217_10002152_pt1 | contig 18457 bp, 14 predicted proteins | sample Sb_taG_6_FD_89697 | JGI IMG/M metagenome (GOLD analysis project Ga0116217, IMG submission 89697) | Peat soil microbial communities from Weissenstadt, Germany - Sb_50d_4_PS metaG | ecosystem: Environmental > Terrestrial > Soil > Wetlands > Peat | place: Germany: Weissenstadt | collected 2010-09-21 | reverse complement strand
TGTACGGGTTGGCCACGACGACCACCCCCAACGGCCTCTATCTCTACGGGGGCACCAGCGCGTTCCCGACCGCCACCTACAACGCCACCAACTACTTCGTCGACCCCGTCTTCAACCTGAGCCCGTGAGCGCGACAGCCGGGAGGAGTCTCGGAGATGAGCCGCCCATGACGTCGTCTCGACGCTCTGTCATGCCCGCCGCGGTGCAACTGGCGAATCACGCATGCCTCGTGATGGACATGGGCGGCCTGCGGATCGTCACCGACCCGTGGCTCGAGGGAGCGGTGTTCGGCGACTCGTGGGAGCTCCTCGCCCCGTCGCCGACCACCCTCGCGGAGCTGGCGCCCGACTTTATCTGGCTGTCCCACGAACACCCTGACCACTTCTCGCCGCGCACGTTGCGGTCGGTCCCCCAGGCAGACCGCGACAGGATCACCATCCTGTACCGGACGACGAGCACTCGGGCCGTGGTGGACTACTGCGAGTCTCTGGGGTACCGCACGAGAGAGCTCGAGCCGGGAGCCCGGTTCCGCCTCTCGCCCCGGGTCACGGGCGAGGTCGGCGTTGTCGCCGAGGACTCCTGGCTGTACGTCACCGACGGCGACCGCAGCGTTCTCAACGTCAACGACTGCCGGCTCGGAGACCGGTCCGCTCTCAGGGACATCCGTGCACGCCTGGGACCGGTCGACCTGCTCGCCACCCAGTTCGGCTACGCCAACTGGGCCGGGAACGTCGGGGACCCGACGACACCGGACGTGGCCCAAGCGATCATCAAGCGGCAATTGCGCGCCCAGCTCGAGGAGTTGGGAGCCGGCGCCGTGTTGCCATTCGCGGCGTTCATCTGGTTCTGTCACGAGGAGAACGACTGGTGGAACGACTTCGCCCCCACCATCTCCTCCATGGCCCGGTGGATGTCGGACCTCTCCCCCGTCGTGGTCCTCGCCCCCGGGGACCGGTGGCAGATCGGGACCCACCACGACAACGCGCACGCCCTGGACACCTGGCAGCGTTGGGCGGCGTCGCTCGACACCCGGAGACGATACGCGGCAGACGGGGTGACACTGGCGGCACTGGTCGAACAGTTCTCGGCGATGAAGGCCTTCCTCGTGAGCCAGAACGACTGGCCACGTTTCGTGCAGGACGCCACGGGTCGTCTCGACCCGGCCATCATCCACGTGACCGACCTCGACGTGTGCCTCTCCTACGACCTCCTGAGCGGCCTCACCGTGGTCGACCCGGGAACGCAATGGGACGTCGCCCTGTCGTCCGCCGCGCTGAGCGTGGTCATGCAGCATCCCTGGGGACGGGGGACGCTGACGATCAGCGGGCGATTTCAGGCGTCGAGCACCTTCGACCGCTTCCTGTCACAAGCACACCTGTACTTCATGAACAACACGGGGCGTTCCTACCCGCGCGACATCGCCATCGACGACGTCCTCGTGCCCGGGGGGATCATGGCCGAATTGCTGCCCTCGCTGTCCGGTTCGCGCTGACGCCGGTCGACAGCCACGAGCTGCCGTCGCCCGGGACACAGTGCTCAGCTCTGAGCCGGCACCAGGGACCAGGCTCCCGCGAGGAGCATGCGCGGGTGGCCACCACCGTCGGCGGGCACCTCCCAGGTGTCAGTGGCGATTGACGCACCCGCCGACATCTCCGACAGCCCGCTCGTGCTCCCCGCCGAACCTCCCGCGCCCTGCGCCAGCCCGTAGGCGACGGTCGAGTTGTCGAGCCACGCGGCCTGATCGTCGACGTCCCTCGTCTCCGCCAGCGGGTGGGCCTGCATGGTGGCCAGGTCCAAGACCGACAGCCGCCAGGTGACCTCCGAACCCGGGTTGCGCTGTTTGAACGCGATCTCCTTGCCGTCAGGGGACAGCGACGGGCACTCCACGCCGGTGCGCAACACGGTCGCCACCTCGGTCGCCACGTCTCCTTCCACGAGATAGGTCTGGTTGTCCGATCCGAGCGTGGCGTAGAAATGGGTGTTGTCCAGAGCGAAGGTCACCCCCCAGAAGTTGAAGTCGGCGTCCTCGAATCGGCTCCCATTGCGATAGACCTGCATCTGCTCCAGGTCGAAGAGCTTCCTGCCGGTCCGAAGATCGAAGATAAAGGTCCGGGTGGAGAAGCCGGCTGTGGCGTAGGAATCCGCGCCGACGAAGTCGGTGGTGGCTCCGTAGTGCCCGTCGCGTGACACCGACGTCCGACTCGGGTAGCCCTGCAGGGGAATCGTGTACAGGGGCTTGAAGTCCGCATCGAAGACCACGGCGCGCGTCGAGCTGAACAGACCACCCGCACCGCTGCTCAGACAGATCCCCCGGCCTCCGGCGTAGGCGACCCGTTCGCACCTGAGCGCCGTCAGGGCCCGCTCCTGGCCCGGGCCCTGCACCGTCGTGAGTTCCACGGTGCCGTAGTCCTTGTTCAACGCGGTGCTGCGGAAGAGCAGAAAGGGTCGATACCTGATGGAGGCGACCGAGACCATGCCCTCTCCACCTCCGTGGTGCTGGGCTTGGACCACCGCGAACACCGATGTCGCCGCCACCAGCACGCCAACGGCAATCAATGCCGTCCAGCGATGCCGCGCCCGCACGGCCTGATTTCGTCGCCACTGCCACCCGTCATGACCGCTCGACATTTTTCAGCGCCGGCAGGCTGGCGCCGACGAAGAGCCTCGAATGTCGTTTATGGACATGGCACCTCCTTGCATTGACACGCCAGGCGCCGAGAACCGAGGCCGGGGCCAAGAGGAGTCCCTGATACTCGTGCCACCCAACGCCGAGGAACGGGGGCGAGGACTGCCACCGGGCGACGGTGACGGCCGCGCCACGCCCGGACCAGCAGGAAGCGTCGTCATCGGCGGCGCGCTATGCGTAGCGCACGCTCGAGTTCAGGCCGGGAGTCCCGATTGACGGCAACGACATCATGGGCGGTGTCTCGCTCACGCGTGAGTGGCTGCAACCGAAGTCGGAATATGGCACGCGGCATGCCGAACATGTCGTACCCAAGGGACTGCAGCAATCGCACAGATTCAGCGTCGACGGTTGGCTTGCGGTGCTCCTCGAAGAGGATCACGTCGGGACGCTGGTGTCCGCGCAGATAACGGAGCGCTCCACGCAGGACGGCCGCCTCGTGTCCTTCGACGTCGATCTTCCACAGGCGCCACCGCTGAACTGTCAGGGACTCCAAGAATGTCGAGGTTTCCTCTACGGTGACGGTCTGGCTGCGGCCGGGCCGTCCGTCAAGCCCCTGACCGAGGTAGGCGGCACCACTGTTGTCACTGGGAACCGTGAGCGTCATCATCCCCGCCACCTCAGACAGGGCGATGGGGTGAAACGTGATGTTCGAGTATCGGTTCTGCTCGACTGACGCCCTGCCGTACGCCACGAGACTTTCCTGGGGTTCGATTGCGTGGACATGTCCGGTGGCCTGTACCCGTCGTGCCGCCCGAATCGTGACGAGCCCCCAGTTGGCACCGATATCGAGCACGTTGTCCCCGGGCCGAAGGAGTCGATCGACGACCCAGGTCACCTTGGGATCCAAGTCACCGAAGAGGATCACAGCTCGGCCGACGAGGTCGTCGGACCGGACCAGGAGGCGAGAACCACCCCCAACCTTGGCGGTCACGTCGTCAGACCAGGCGCCGATCAGACTTCGCACGGCACGGCTGTTGGCGATCGTCCCGGTTCCACTCTTCAAGGGATACGCCCGGAACAGCTTCGGCAACGTCTTTCGGAATACGGCCCGGCCATTCATGCGGGACTCCATCGCAAGACAGGAGTCAAGGCTGGCTCGAGCATCCACGACTTCTCGACAGGTGGGACCTGACCCCTCGAAGGCATCATCGACGGCTTGTCGACGCCTGTATCTCAGCGATCGCCGATCGTCGGATGTCCATTGGTGTTCTGGACTTGGCCGAGATCATCACCGCCATGTCGTCGTGCGGCGCCGCCTTGGCGAACTCCGATGCCTTCTCGGCTGACATTGGTACCTCGTCCCAATAGTTGTGGCACCTGGACCGGTCCGTCGTTACCTGGTTGGCGGGCGAGCCGAGGACCTCGTCGACGAAGGTCCCGTAGAGGGTGCACTCCGAAAACTTGCGCTGGGCGCTGACAGCGTCGATCCACGGGCGCCCAGTGACTGTCTCAATTCGGTGTTGGAGTGCACCCACCGCCTTCGGGTCCCAGGCGATGGGCGAGGTCACATAGTCGTGGTAGGGCGGCTCGTGCTCCGGGAGTCCGAGGAGGCGCCGGGCCACTCGGTGCCACGCCACGTGGTCGGGCAGCCCCGGATGCACTCCCCCCTCGACCCGGTAAAGCATAAGACGACCGTCGCGGATGAAGGTCGATACCGACACCGGGCGGATGAATTGCACATCCGCGTCCACGACGACGACGACGTCCGCATCGACACGCGGGGCGGCAGCCAACTTCAGCGCCTGCTGCAGGATCCAACCCCGGATCGGTGGCCAGGGCCGTCGGGTATTGATGGCAGCGACGTTGACCGACGCGGCCAACCCTCCGAGTCTCTGCAGCACCGGGTTGACCCACCTCGCGGGAACGAAACGCGGGGGAAGCAACTCGCCATACGACCAGATAACACTCCGGGGCCCACGGAAAGAGGCAAAGGAGGCCATCTCGGCATCCGGGACGATGAGGTGGTGGACAGTGGATGAGGGCGTGAAGTCGAGCACCGACTGGTGCAGTTCGCGGCACAGTTCCTTATCGGGGGAATAGCACGGGGTCACCACAGCCATTCGAGATGACAAGGCTCAACGCTCCGATGCGGCTCGCAGCTGCACAACGCCCCGGGGTCCAAGGACCCTAAGCACTGCGGACTTGCTCCTGACCCCACCACGCCACTAGCTGCTTCAGTCCTTGTTTCAAGTCGACCTCGGCATCGAACGCCAGTTGACGAGCGGCCCGGTGGGTATCGGCCAAGCGCCTAGGAACGGCATTCACTTTGCGCTCCGGACCGTACTCGGGCGTCAGGTCGGACCCCATCACTTCGAGCAGCGCATGGGCGAGATCGGTGAGGCTGACCTCGACCCCGGCAGCCACGTTGAACACCTCGTCGGTGACGTCTGCTTCCGCAGCCAGAATGTTGGCTCGGGCGACGTCGTCCACGAAGACGAAGTCCATTGTCTGGCTGCCATCACCCAGGATCAGTGGAGGCTGACCGGCCGCGATTCGTTCCATCCAGCGCACCAACACCTCGGTGTACACCCCGTGGACGTCCATGCGCGGTCCGTAGACGTTGAAGTACCGGAGGGCCACGTAGTCGAGACCGTGCATGTCGTAGAAGCTGCGCAACATTCCCTCGTTGAACAGCTTGGCCGCTCCGTAGAACGTGCGATTGTCCCACGGGTGGTGGTCTTCGCGGGTGGGAAACGCCTCGGCGCACCCGTAGACCGACGCCGACGACGCGGCGACGACCTTGCGGACCTTGGCCGCGACCGCCGCCTCCAGTACGTTGAACGTGCCGTCGACAAGAACCTCCAAAGCCATGCGAGGTTCCTCCGCGCACTGGGTGATTCGGATGGCGGCCTCGTGGAAGACCACGTCGGTCTCCGCCATGACCTCACCGAGCTGCGAGGCGGAACGGATGTCGCCCTCGACCAGGGTCACGAGCCCGGACTCGAGAGCTCTCGCCAGATTGGCCCGCCGACCTCGGACCAGATTGTCCAGTACCACGACACGTGCCGCATCCCGCTCGATGAGCTGATCGACGATCGTCGAGCCGATCATTCCCGCCCCTCCGGTCACGAGCACCCGAGCGCCCGACAATGAGACCGCGGTCAAGACCGGCTCCTGACCTCGGCGGCCGCCGGCGCGAGGATGGTGCCCCGCCGTGCCCAGGGACGCGGGCCGGTTGATCCCCACCCCCTCATCCGCCTCATGATAGCGGAGCGTGTTCATTTCAACCACTGACCGTCACCTTTGTCCCGGGGATTGCGGCCCGAATGCCCACTATTAGTGTTTGTCTGAATACAGTCAGCGGCGTTTACCGGAATTCAACGCCCTCGTCGGCTGCGTGCACGGTCTCGCTTCGGCATAAAGTAGTGGAACAACCACCAGCGCACGCATCGGTATGGCCGTATCGCCCCTGGTCGCCACCCCATCGAGATGCCTTTGACCTGGTCAATTCTCTGTGAGCGGTGGTCCGACCGCTGGACCGAGGGTCACTCTGAGCGATACGGTAAGCGACGGGACGATGTCTGCGCGTGAGGTTGGAGCCGACCTGGCCAGCCGGGAGGAGTACTCGATGATCCCGGTCATGAAGCCCTGGCTGGGCCCCGAGGAGGCCGAGGCGGCGGCCGAGGCAGTGGCGTCGGGCTGGGTGGCCCAGGGACCGCGCGTGGCCGAGTTCGAACGAGCGTTCGCCCGGGTGATCGACTGCCACGAAGCGATCGCGGTGTCGTCGTGCACGACCGCACTGCACCTCGCCCTGGTCCTGGCCGGAGTACGTGCCGGCGACGAGGTGATCGTGCCGTCCCTGTCGTTCATCGCCACCGCCAATGCAGCCCGCTACGTCGGAGCCACCCCCGTCTTCGCCGACGTCGATCTTCGCACCCAGAACCTGACCGCCGCCTCCATCGAGGCGTCGCTGAGCCCAGCCACCCGAGCGGTGATCCTGGTACATCAGGCGGGGGTGCCCGCCGACGTCGACGCGGTACGTGAGTTGGCATCGGCTCGGGAGATCGCGGTGATCGAAGACGCGGCATGTGCCATCGGCTCGACCTACCACGGGCGGATGGTCGCTGCGGACGCCACCTTGGCCACGTTCTCGTTCCATCCCCGCAAGCTCGTGACCACCGGCGAAGGCGGAATGTTGACCTGCAGCACTGCCGAGCACGCACAGCGCGCCCGGCGTCTGCGCGAGCACGGCATGAGCATGTCGGCCGCGGACCGACATCTCAGCGACGCGCCGGTGATCGAGCGCTACCTGGAGACCGGGTACAACTACCGCATGACCGACATTCAGGCGGCGGTTGGCCTGGTGCAGCTCGGGCGCCTCGACGAGCTCGTGGCCCGCCGACGCAGTCTGGCAGCGCGTTACACCGAGGCAATGTCGGACCTGGAGGTCGTGGTGGCCTCCGACCCGCCCTATGGCACCACGAACTTCCAGTCGTACTGGATGCTGTTGCCCCCTGACGCGCCGATCGGGCGCGACGAGTTGCTGGCCGCTCTGCACTGCGACGGCATCTCGGCGCGCCGGGGGATCATGGCCGCCCACCTCGAGCCGGCGTACACGGCTGAGCCGGCCCCGCGCCTGCCGGTGACCGAACGTCTCACGAAGGACTCGTTGATCCTTCCCTTGTACCACGACCTGACCCACCGGGATCAGGACCGGGTGATCGCCAGCATCCGCCGGCACCTCGGGGCGGACAGGGACTAGGGCACACGGTCCTGTGCGTCCCCTACTGATCATTGGCGCGGGCGGGCTCGGTCGAGAGACCCTTGCCGCGGCGCGTGCCACCAACGAGGTGACCCCGACGTGGGACGTCGTCGGGTTCCTCGACGACGACCCGACCGTCCAGGGGACGTCGATCGACGGCGCACCCGTGGTCGGACCGACGAGCCACGTCTCGCGCCTGCCCGACACTGCCGCCGTCGTGACCATCGGCAATCCCGGTGACTTCACCAGCCGGCGCAGGATCGTCGCGGCGCTGGGGCTCCAGCCCGACCGGTGGGCGACCGTCGTCCACCCCGCCGCCATCGTGGCCCGGGGGACCCGGATCGGTGGCGGGACCATCGTCCTGGCCGGGGCCGTGACGACCAGCCCGATCCACATCGGTGCCCACGTGGTGGTGATGCCCACCGTGGTGCTCACCCACGACGACACCGTGGCCGACTACGTCACCCTGGCCAGCGGGGCACGATTGGCGGGAGGGGTCAGTGTGGGCGAGGGCGCCTATGTCGGCGCCGGAGCCCTCATCCGCGAACGGCGTTCGATCGGTGCCTGGTGCCTTGTCGGGATGGGCGCGGTCGTCACGACCGACGTCCCGCCCGGTGAGGTTTGGGCGGGCGTGCCCGCTCGCCGCCTGCGTCGCGTCGACGTGCTCCCTCTCGATCTGTCCCCGACGGCGGCGACGTCGGTGCGCACGTCGGAGCACGGTCGATGACGACCGTGTCGCCGGGCCACGCGACGCGGAGCGTTCCCACCCAGTCGATCGCCTTCGTCGACCTGGCCGCGCAGCACACGGAGATCGCAGCTGAGGTCGTGCCTTCCATGGACCAGGTCATGCGAGAGGGCTCGTTCATCAACGGCCCCGACGTCGGGGTATTCGAGGAGGCGTGGAGCCGATACTGCGGCGTGGCCCACGCCGTCGGAGTCGCCAACGGTACCGACGCTCTCGAGTTGGCCCTACGCGCCGTCGGGGTCGGACCGGGTGACGACGTGATCGTCCCCGCCAACTCCTTCATTGCCACCGCCGGCGCGGTGGCCCGCACCGGAGCGACCCCGCGCTTCGTCGACTGTGACCCGGTGCACCTCCTGATGGACCCGGCGTCGGTCGCGTCGGCCGTCACGAAGCGCACCCGGGCCGTCGTGCCGGTCCACCTCTACGGCCAGTTGGCGCCCATGGACGAGATCGGCGCCGCGGCCACGGGAGCCGGGCTCGTGGTCGTCGAGGATGCCGCCCAGGCGCACGGGGCCAGCCAGGGGGGGCGGCGCGCCGGGAGTTGGGGGGCAGCGGCGGCGTTCAGCTTCTATCCCGGCAAGAACCTGGGCGCCTATGGCGACGCAGGTGCCGTCGTGACCAGCTCCCGAGACATAGCGCGATCCGTCGAGGCGCTGCGGAACCATGGCAGCCTGACCCGCTACGAGCATCCAACGCTCGGGTTCAACTCTCGACTCGACACGCTCCAGGCCGTCGTGCTCAACGCCAAGCTGGCCCGATTGGACCGCTGGAACGCGGCCCGGCGCGACGCGGCAGGACGCTACGACGCGATGCTGGCGGGTGTGCCCGGCGTGGTACGACCTTCGACGCGCCAGGACAACGCCCACGTGTGGCATCTCTACGTGGTGCGCGTGCCCGAACGCGACCGCGTGCACGCGGCAATGCACGCCGCCGGGGTCCCGGCCGGTATCCACTACCCCACTCCCATCCACCTGACGGGCGCCTTCGCCCCCCTCGGACACGCCCGAGGAGACTTTCCCGTGGCCGAGAGGGCGGCGGATGAGATCCTGTCGCTCCCGATGCACCCCCACCTGGACGAGGCGCAACAAGAGCGAGTGGTGGCGGCCCTGGCCGCTGCTCTGGGCTGAGCCGTCCAATGGACCCGTCGGTCTTCATCCACCCCCAAGCACTGTGCGAGAGCGACCGTGTGGGGGCTCGCACCCGCATCTGGGCCTTCGCCCACGTTCTTCCGGGCGCGGTCATCGGTGCCGACTGCAACATCTGCGACCACGCCTTCGTCGAGGGAAGCGTCCGGGTGGGCGACGGTGTCACGATCAAGAACGGCGTCCAGCTCTTCGACGGCGTCGTCGTCGAGGACGACGTCTTCCTCGGCCCGAACTGCATCTTCACCAATGACCGCAATCCCCGGGCCGCGGTGAAGAAGGGTGCGGACGAGGCCGTGCCCACCCGGTTGGAACGGGGGGCCACCGTGGGTGCCAACGCGACGGTCGTGTGCGGGACCACCCTCCACGCCTATGCCTTCGTCGGCGCCGGGGCGGTCGTCACCCGCAACGTGCCCGCCCACGCCATGGTGGTGGGAAACCCGGCCCGGGCCGTCGGTTGGATGTGCAGGTGCGGGACGCGCCTCGGCGAAGACCTTGTGTGCGGCTGTGGACTTCGCTACCGGCTGCGATCCGCCCACGAAGGGCTCGAGCAGGTGCCGATGATGGGCTCTGCCCCTGACGAGGCCCGGGTAGAGCGATGAGCTCGGTCAGCGTGGTCATCCCTAGCTACAACTACGCCCACTATCTTCCCGATTGCGTCCAGAGCGCGCTGAGCCAGGCGACGACAGAGCTTGACGTCGAGGTCCTGGTCATCGACGACTGCTCCAGCGACGGGACCGCGATCGTCGGCGAGCGCCTGGCGGCAGGCGACCCCAGGGTCGAGTTCCGTCGCCACGAAAAGAACAGGGGCCACTTGGCGACCTACGACGAGGGCCTGACATGGGCGCACGGCGACTACTGCGTCATCCTCTCGGCCGACGACCTCCTCGCACCGGGCGCACTGCTCCGAGCGGCCCGGGTCCTCGACGCTCACCCGACGGTGGGCTTCGCCTATGGGCGGTCGCTCCGGTTCAAGGACGACGACAACCGGCCCCCGGCCCGCACCGGTGAACCGCGGCTGCGGATCTGGAAGGGGCGTGACTGGATCTCCCAGCGTTGCCGGACCGCCACGAATTGCATCTCGTCCCCCGAGGTCGTCGTCCGCACCTCGCTTCAGCATCGTGTGGGCGGCTACCGCATCGACCTTCCGCACTCGGGTGATCTCGAGATGTGGCTCCGGCTCGCCGCCCACGCGGACGTGGCCTTCCTCGGGGGAGTCGACCAGGCGTACTACCGCATGCACGCGGCAAGCATGGCCCGGACACGCTTCACCACGCCGGCGGCCGACCTACGCCAACGCAAGGCCGCGTTCGACGCGGTGTTCGAGGACCACGGACGGTTCCTCGACAACCCGTCGCGACTGCGCGCCCAGGCCGGGCGGGCGCTGGCACGCGAGGCCCTGTGGGCGGCGTGCCACGGCATGGACCGGATGCAGATGGACGCCGCGGCCGTGGCGGAGCTCGAAGCCTTCGCCCTGGGCGCCGATCCTCACGCCCGTCGCCTTTCGGGCCACCGAGGGCTGCGGTGGAGGCGGGGCGTGGAACGCCGAGTGGGGTCCGGCATCCTCACCTGGCTCCCCCCCGCGTACGCCACGACCGCGGTCCACAGGCTCCAGGCCTGGCGGTGGTGGCGACGGTGGAACACGCATGGGGTCTGAACCGCCGGGTCTCGACGACGGGCGATCGTCAGGTGCCTGGGACCGGGTGATCGTGCTGTGCGCGGCCAACAATTGGGACGGGATCAAGCTGGCCGACCAGCACATGGCCGAACACGTGCGGGCCCATGTGCCGGTGCTCTACGTCGACCCCCCGATGTCCCGGCTCACCCCCCGCAACCACCCGGAGCTCAGACCTGCCCTGGACGGCCCCCGGCTCCGTGTCGTGGGCCCGGGGCTGGCACGGCTCACCCCCGTGATCCCGCCCAAGGGACGGAGCGGGGCGCTCGTGCCCTTCACCGACCGGCTCCTGCGGCACCAACTGCGCCGGGCCCTCCTGGCGCTGGGCTCCAGACCGAGTGCCCTGATCGTGACCCACCCCGGCTGGCCCGCGTTCGGCGCGGCCGACGAGGACCTGGCCGTGTACTGGGCCCAGGACGACTTCACCGCAGGCGCGGGTCTGATGGGGCTCGACGTACGACGGATGGAGCGTGCCGAGCTCGCCGCGGCCCGACGCGCTGACATCATCATCACCTCCAGCCCGGCTGTCCGCGACCGTTGGGCGCAGCGGGGGTTCTCCTCCGACATGATCCCCTTCGGCTGCGACTCGGCGGCCTTCGGCCATGCCGATGAGCCCGCCTCCGACGTCTCGATCCCTCCTCCTGTCGCCGGCTTCGTAGGCCAGCTCAACGCCCGCACCGACCTGGCTTTGCTCGAGGCCGTCGCCGGGGTGATGTCCCTCCTCATCGTCGGCCCGCGCGCGCCGCAATTCGAGCCGGCCAGAGTCGACCGCATGCTCGCTCGCCCCAACGTCCAGTGGGTCGGGCCGCAGCCCTTCGAGCGGCTGCCGGCCTACCTGGCCGCCGTCGACATCGGCCTGGTGCCCTACGACCACAGCGAGTTCAACGTCGCGAGCTTCCCGTTGAAGACCTTGGAGTACCTCGCCGCCGGCGTGCCGGTGGTTGCGACCGACCTTCCGGCCACCCGTTGGCTCGGGACCGACCTGGTGGTCATCGAGGATGCACCGGGGCGCTTTGCGGCCGCAGCCCGATCGGCGTCCCGCTCACGGCGAGACGGGGTCGCCGTCGACCGGCGTCAGGCATTCGCGCGGAGACACGACTGGGCGGCTCGCGCCGAGCAGATGACGGCGCTGCTGGCGAGCGCGGCCCGCGGCGGGGCGCCGTCGCGCTCGATGCACTGACGCGGGTCAGATCGCGCCGACGCGCTGCGCCGCCTCCGATTCCTCCGCAGCGGCGAGATCATCACGCGCGTCGGAGTCCACGCGGTTCGACAGCTCCTTCCACGTCTGGCGCAGGTGGGGAAAGCGTCTGGCCATCTCGGCCCGCAGCCGCCCCACCCGGTGCGCAGCCAGGAGCCGTGAGCGCGCCGGCAGGGAGACGAAGCTGTAGTCGGGATATGCGGCGTTGAAGGGCTGACTGCTCCATTCCTCGGGCGCAGGCGGGGCGAGCAGGGAGAACGCCGCGGCGCGATCGTCGAGGACGGCTTCGAGGCGCCAGTTGGGCTCGAGGCTCATGTGCCGAAACAACGGGGCCACGGCCGGTACCGGGACATCGTCGAACACGAGCTGCCCGCCGATCTTGAGCATCCTGGTGATGTAGTACCAGTCGAGGGCGGGATAGGGAAAGGAGTGCGCACCGTCGATGAAGGCGACATCGAGCACCCGTTCGGCCGGCATCCCCGGGAGCACCTCGTCCGAGAGCCCGACCACCAACCGCAGCCGGCTGTGATCGACCCCGATCCGATCGCAGTACTCGCGGACCCTCCGGTGCTCGTCGGGGTCCGGGCTGATGGCCGTGTGGTGCGCCCCCGACGCGGCGAAGACGACGGTCGACGCCCCGCATCCCGTCTCGAGCGTCGTGCCACCGTCAGGCACAGAGCGCTGGATCTGCCTGAGCGTCTCGGGAAGCGAGTCCCATTTCGCCGCGCCGCGCTGGTGAAAGCTCGGCCGGTCCTTCTGGAGCCTTGCTACAACGTCCATCTTCTTTCCTTTCACATCTCTTTCCGAGGTTCACGTTCGCGGGTCACAGTGCCATCGCCCTCCGCTTCAAGCGGCGGGCCTCGAGGATGGGCACCCACAGCGACCTGATGACGGTCAGGTACACGGCTAGGCCCAGCGTGCCGCCGAGAGCCAGGCGCGCCATGTCAGGGAGGGGAAGATGCGAGACGACCGTCGCCACCACGGCGACGCACAAACCACCGGTAACGGGCCAAGCGACAGCCCGGCCGATGAGCCGAAGCGAGAACCCCTTGCGTCGAAGCGCCCACGCGAACGCCGGTAGCACGACCGCACCTGCCACTACCACGTGGCCGAGTCCCACACCCGCGATGCCGTGCAGATGGGCCCCGATGACCAGCGACGGGATGAGCGCCGCCAACCAAAGGCCCTGCAGGCCGAGCGCGGTCCGGCCATGGCCCGCCGCCACCAGGGCGTCGGTCGAGATCAGCGTGACGGCACGCATGGCGGCGAGGAGGGCGAGAAAGGTCAAGGCGGTGGCAGCGTGGGTCCACTTGGGCCCGTACAGGACACCGATCGCGGGCGAGCTGAGCGTCCCCAACAGGACGCAAAAGGGCAGCGTGACCGCCACGACCGCGCCCACCGCCTGGGCGAAGGCTCGGCTGAGCTCGGCTTGGTGGTGCTGCAGCTTGGCGAAACCCGCCAGCGAGACGTTGTTGACCGCTCCTGAGAACAGGGTCACCGGCCAATTCGAGACGTTCCATGCCAGAACGTAGAACCCGAGAGCCACCGGCCCGAGCACGCGGCCGACGACGATGGTGTCGGTGTTGAGGGTGGCGACCACGATCAGCCCCGCGCCCGCAAGCGGCAGCCCGTGTCGGAGGAGGAGCCGTGCCGTGGGCCAGTCCAGGCCGGGTCGGTAACGGGCCGGCGCCCAGATGAACAGCACGCTCCCGATGACGAGGTTGCCGGTGATGCTGCCCCACGCCAAGCTGTAGGCGCCGAATCCCGCTTTCGCAAGCCCGATCGTCATGACGATGGCCACCACCATCGCCGCCACCTCACCCGAGGTCCGGACGTGCACGCGAAAGGCGCGGTTGGACATGGCGGAGTTCACCGTGAACGCCCCGCTGATGATCAGTCCCACCGACATGAGCCGGATGACGCCGGTTCCGTCCGGCGTGTTGAACGCCCGGGCGAAGGCGGGGGCGGCGAACCAGAAGCCGGCGAACAGGACGATGCTGAATGCCATCACCACCGTGATCGCCGTCGGGGCCACGTCGTCGAGGTCGTGGGGCCACCGGACGAGCGTCGGCTCGATGCCGATGTCGTTGATACTGGCGGTGACGGTGAGCGCCACGAATCCCACGGCATAGACCCCGAAGTCCCGGGGGGAGAGGATCCGGGCCATGATCAGGCCCGTCAGGAACGTGCCGAAGCGCATCACGAAGGCACCGGCGAACGCCCATTTCAGGCCGCGCTTGACCAACGTCCCGAGCTCGCCCGGTCCGACCCCGGTGGAGGGGCCCTGGCCGGCCCCCGTGGCGGCTCGCCGGCGGAGCCCGTCCCCTTCGATCTCGGTGAGATCACAAAAAATAGCGGTATCATCACTGATAGTGCCGCCCATCAGGGGTTGGAGCCAGAGCCCCTCGATCGAGGCGCCCGCCACTGCTCCATTGGCCGCTGAAGCCCGCTCGGGCCCTGCTTTGACCACTGTACGGGCTGAGTCGGTCACCATAAGAGGTCCACTGGGCTCCCGGAGGCGGGCGAGGCGTTTTGCATCTCTCACAGTGAGAGACGCCTCCGCCACGCTGGATACGTGGCAATCCCCGTCGCGAGGGGCGGGCGGGCGCCCGGCCCGCTCCGGGCCGGCCCACCCGGATCCAGGGGCCCCGGCGGCGTGCTCCGGATCCGCCTCCCGTCGTCAGGGCAGGCAGTGGGTCGAGCCCCTCCACCGGTCTCCCGCCGCGCGTCAGGGCGCACCGCATGTCAACACAATTCCTCGACACATCTCCCCCACACATCTGCGTCCCCCCACACATGAGCGTCGGGGCCGGCTTGGTCCCGCCCGGTGCGGCGCGGGCGCGCTCGTCTCCCGACGCTCTTGTTTGCGCTCTTTCCATGCGACTTTCCGTGCGCTTGTCGTGCGACGGGTGAAATCAATACGTTCGCACAACGTCCGCACAAAGCTCCCTGAAACTCCCCTCGCCGCCGTTACCATCTTCTGCAGTGGGGGCACCTGGTCGCATCGCGCGGCCGTCGGCGGTGACCGGTGAACGCTGCTCGGAATCACCCGAAGACGGACCGACCGTCACCTCGCACGCCGTCGCGCCCGTGGTGCGGGCGTCCTCGCGCTCCGATGCACCGGTCTCGCTCGTCGCACCTGCGCCGGACGCGTCCGGCGCGGACCGCGCTCAGGTGAGCGGAGAGCAAACCGGGCAAGGCGACCTCGTGGGCTCCGCGGTCAGGCGGCTCAAGACTGTGGGTGACATCTTCGGGGACCGGAACCGGACGGCGGACTCCCCGCGGCTGATGGGCGCTCTGGACGAGGTGCGCCTACAGTCGATCCGCGTCGGTGTGGCGTCGACGGTGGCCGTGCTCGTGGTCATGCTCCTCTACGCGTTGCTCCCCGGCCACTACCCGCTCTCGCGTGCTCCGTTCTTTGTGCTCATCGGCGTCGCCATGGTCGGGACCATCCCCATAGCCGTGCTCCCCTGGGAGTCCCTCACCCGGCGCGGTCTCGTCCTGCCGATCCTCTATGTCTGGTCCCTCTTCGACATCGCACTGGTGTCGATCGGCATCGACCTCACCGGCGGGAGCCACTCCGACCTCTATCTCGTCTATCTCCTGCAGTGCCTGTTCATGGCGAACGTCTCGTATCCGCGCCGGGGACGGATCACGTTGACCGTGCTCACGGTGGCTGCCTACGTGGCCGCGCTGGCCGGGGGCGGCTGGCACATCGGCACCGCCACCTTGGTCCTGCGCGTGGGCATGATCCTGGCCACGGCGGGCGCCGCCGACCTGATCTCGGTCCAGCTCACCGGCGAGCTCGTGTTCCGGGAGCGAGCCACCGTCGAGCACGAGCACCGCGCCAGCCTGTGGAGCCGCGTGGCCGGTCTGGGCCGGCAGCTCGACACCCTCGACGAGGACGCCATCCTGGCCTGGGCGGTAGACGCCGTCATCGAGCTGGGGTTCGAGGCCGCCAACATCTGTGAGTTCATCGACGACCGCCGCAACTACCGCGTCGTGCACCCTCGGGGGCTGCCCGACTCCTACGTCGAGGCGGTGCACCGCTCCGACCAGGGCATGGTCGCCCTCATCCTCGACGAACGCCGGACCGTCGTCGTCGACGACTACCTCGAACGCCGCGGAGGGCTCCCGGAGCTGCGGGCCGACGGGTTCCGCACGGTGATCGCCACCCCGGTGTGGGTCGAGGGGGAGCTCGCCGCCACGCTCGTGGGCGGGACCCGCACCCGACGCGTGGTCGAGGACCACGAGATCGCCGCCTTCGAGCTCCTGGCCGCCCACGCCGGGCACGGCCTGGGCAGCGCCCGCCGGCTCGAACACCAACGTCGTGACGCGGCCCACTTCCGGTCCCTCATCGAGTCCGCCCCCGACGCCATGATCGTCATGAGTGCGGACGGGGTCATCCTCGAGGCCAACAACCAGGTCGGTCGCCTCTTCGGCTACGAGCCCGAGGAGCTGTCGGGCCGCAACGTCGAGTGCCTCGTGACGCCCCGGATCCAGAACGTCCTGAGCGACTACTACGACGACTTCATCCGCAACCCGCGCACGCTCGTCATCGGTGACGTGGCCGACGTCTCGGGCGTGCGCAGGGACGGCATGGAATTCCCCATGGAGATCGTCCTGGGCCCGATCGAGACGCCCGAAGGGCTCGTGATCACCGCCACGGCCCGCAACGTCACCGAACGACGGGAGTTCGAGCGCCGCCTGGAGCACCAGGCCACCCACGACCACCTGACCGGCCTGCCCAACCGGGCCCTGTTCGTGGAGCAACTGGCCGAGTGCCTGACGCGCGGCCAACTTCCGGGGCCGCCCATCTCCGTCTGCTTCCTCGACGTCGACCACTTCAAGTACGTCAACGACAGCCGGGGACACAACACCGGGGACGAGCTGGTGATCGAGGTGGCCCGCCGCATCGAGTCGACGGCCCGCGCCGGCGACCTCGTGGCGCGCTTCGGTGGTGACGAGTTCGCCGTGCTCGTCGAGGGGCTCACCGATCGCAAGGGAGCCGTCGCCTATGCATGGCGCCTCCTCACGGCCTTCGACCGCCCCTTCGTCCTCGACGGGGTGGAGTGCTTCGTGTCGGCCAGCGTCGGCGTCGCCTTCGGGTTGCGAGGCGACGATCCCAACGACGTGCTGCGCCAGGCCGATGCCGCCATGTACCACGCCAAGCAGAGCGGGCGGGCGCGGGTCGAGGTGTTCGACGAGACCCTCACGGCCCGGGCCGCCGAGCGCCTCGAGATCGAGTCGTCACTGCACCAGGCCCTCCTCGGCGACCAGCTCTCGATCGCCTACCAACCGGTGGTGGCCATCGACACGGGCAAGACGGTCGGGGTGGAGGCCCTCGTGCGCTGGCAGCATCCCGAGCGGGGCCTCGTCCCCCCGTTGGAGTTCATCCCCATCGCCGAGGAGTCGGGCCTGATCCTGCAGATCGGACGGTGGGTGCTCGCCCGCGCCTGTACCCAGGCGGCGGAGTGGGTCAACAGGATCGGGGACTCGTCGGGCTTCACCGTGAGCGTGAACGTGTCGAGCCGGCAGCTCGAGCACGACCGGATGATCGCCGAGGTGGCGGCCGCGCTCGACGAGAGCGGGCTGCCTCCGCAGTGCCTCGTGCTCGAGATCACCGAGAGCTTCTTCATCCGCGACCTGCAGGCGGCCGTGCGCCGGCTGCAGGCCCTGCGGAGACTGGGCCTGCGCATCGCCATCGACGACTTCGGCACGGGGTTCTCCTCGCTCAACTCGCTGGCCCGGCTGCCCATCGACGTGGTCAAGATCGACAAGACCTTCATCGACGCGCTGGGGACCCGCTACGACGCCGTCATCGGCGCCGTCGTCGAGGTGGCCGAGGCCTTCGACCTGACGGTGGTGGCCGAGGGCATCGAGCGCGAGGAGCAGCGCGACAGACTGATCGATCTCGGGTGCCCCTTCGCCCAGGGCTATCTCTTCGGCAAGCCCGCGCCCGCCGGGGAGCTCGAACACCTCTTCATCCCGACCAGCGCCTCCGCCGGTGTGCGGTCGCCCGCGTCGGGGCCTGCCTGAGCGGAGTTCAGCGGGGGTTGATCCCCCAGCGGCCGCTCCACGAGGCGCCGGGCTCGAGGCGCACGAGGTCGACCCCCGAGCGCAGCGCATCGGGAGGACACGTCATGGGCTCCACGGCGACCGAGGTCCGCCGGCGGCCGGCGGGCTCGAGCGTGTCCCCGGTGAAGACCATGACGTACCCGAAGCGCTGGTCCATCCACAACGTCACGCCCCGGCCCCCCGCCGTGTCGTCGAGCTCGACCCGCGCCATGCCGTCGGGATCACGCTGCA
>Ga0116217_10002139_pt1 | contig 18509 bp, 14 predicted proteins | sample Sb_taG_6_FD_89697 | JGI IMG/M metagenome (GOLD analysis project Ga0116217, IMG submission 89697) | Peat soil microbial communities from Weissenstadt, Germany - Sb_50d_4_PS metaG | ecosystem: Environmental > Terrestrial > Soil > Wetlands > Peat | place: Germany: Weissenstadt | collected 2010-09-21 | reverse complement strand
TACGACCGGCCCGTCCGCGCCGCCTTCGTGGGCCTCGGGCGCGTCTACGACCTCAATGTGCGCGCCTATCTCGACAACCCTGACGTCGAGATCGTGGCGCTCGTCGACCAGATCGATGAGCGCCGGGCCCAACGCGGCGCAGACTGGCCGGCCGCGAAGACCTTTGCCTCGGCGGCCGAGCTGGCGGCCAGTGGCCTGGAGGTCGACGCCGTGGAGGTATTGCTCCCGACCCCGCTGCACGACGACGCGGTGGTCGAGCTCCTCGGCTACGGGTGGCACGTCAACCTGCAGAAGCCCATGTGCAACGACCTGGCCGGCGCCCGGCGCATGGTGGAAGCGGCGGCCGCGAACGACCGGCTGCTCCGCGTGATGGAGAACTACGTCTTCTACGAGCCGCTGATCCGGCTGAAGGAGGTCGTGGCGTCGGGCCGGCTCGGCGACATCAGCGGGTACCACATGAAGATGGTGGCCAGCGGCCGGGGTGGCTGGGACGTGCCGGCGAACAGCTACGAGTGGCAGTTCCGTCAGATGCAGAACGGCCGGGGGATCCTCGTCTTCGACGACGGTTGGCACAAGATGGCGACCGCCCTCTGGCTCTTCGGCCCGATCAGGGAGGTGCGGGCGTGGGTGGGCGGCACCGAGGTGGTGCCCGGTATCGAGCTCGACGCGCCCACCACCTTCGTGTGGGAGCACCACAACGGCGTCCGCGGCGTGTGGGACGTCACGTTGGCACCGGACATGTACCTGCGGTCGGACTACTACACCAACGACGAGCGATGGGAGGTCACCGGTCGAGCCGGCTATGCACGAGTCAACCGGTGCACGGGCAGGGGCATTCAGCAGCCGAGCCTTGAGGTCTATGTCGATGGGGTGATGCGCTCGTACCACGCCCTCGACGACGACTGGGCCAGCAGCTTCCGGGACTCGGGCCGGCACTGGCTGCGCTGGCTGCGGACGGGAGAGGGGCCGGTGCTGTGGAGCGGCGACGAGGCCATGGACGTGCTGCGGTTCGCCCTCGCCGCATATGCCAGCAGTGCGTCGGGTGGTGCCGGGGTGGACCCGGCTTCTCTTCAATAGCCGAGGCCACTGGGTATCCTCGCGACGTGGTCAAGCTCGTGTTCTGTCTCCACAGGCGATCCGACGTCGACGAGGCCGAGTTCCACCGATACTGGCGGGAGGTGCACGGACCGTTGGCCGCCTCGTTCGCACCGGTGCTCGGCTTCCGCAAGTACGTGCAGGTCCATGCGGCATCGGGTCCCCTGAGCGACGCCATCGCCGCCGATCGGGGCGCACCTGAGCACTTCGACGGCGTCGCAGAGTTGTGGTACGACAGCGTGGACGACCTCCTGGCGGGTGCCGCCACCCCTGAGGGTGTGGCGGCTGCCGCCACCTTGCGAGCCGACGAGGCGAAGTTCATCGACCATTCCCGGTCGCCGATCTTCTTGGCCGAGGAGCACCAGGTTCTCTGACACGCGCCGGGGCTCGTGCCGCGGTGAGATGATGAGAAGTCCCTATGCCCGACGCCGTCGACTCGCTGATCCTGGACCTCCTCGAGTGGGTGGGCCCCCACCCCCGCCCCTACGCCGAGGTGATGGAGGCGTGGCGGACGTCGTGCCCGCGTCTGCCGGTGTGGGAGGAGGCCAACAGCCGGGGTTTCATCGAGCGCCGTCGTGAGCCCGGATGCGGCGCGACGATCGCGGTGTCGGCCGCCGGGCAGGAGCACCTGCGCCGGCACCGCGCCCTCATCGTGCGCTGAAGCCCGGCCCGGACGGGACCCCGCGACGGTGGCCCTGCCGGCGACGCCGTGCTTGACTGCGGAACCACACAGCCGGACGCAAGGGAGGGGCCCATGGAGGACCTGAAGGGCAAGGTGGCGGTCATCACCGGTGGCGCCAGCGGCATCGGCCGGGCGGTGGCCGAGCGTGCCGCCGCCGAGGGCATGAAGATCGTCATCGCCGACATCGAGGAGGGCCCCCTCAAGGAGGCCGAGGTTGAGCTCACCGGCCGGGGCGCCGAGGCGATCGGCGTGATGACCGACGTGTCCGACGGCGTGTCGGTCCGCGCCCTGCGGGACCGGGCGCTCGACCGCTTCGGGGCCGTGCACCTCGTCCACAACAACGCCGGGGTCGGGATGGGCGGCCCGATCTGGGACGTCTCCGAGGAGGACTGGCGCTGGATCCTCGGCGCCAACCAGTGGGGCGTGATCCACGGCATCTCGACGTTCGTGCCGCTCATGATTGAGCAGGGCGAGGGGCACGTGGTCAACACGGCGTCCATCGCCGGCCTCACCACCACGGCCTTCCTGGGCCCCTACCACGCGACGAAATTCGCCGTCGTCGCCATGTCCGAGGCGCTCTACAAGGACCTGCAGGTGACCGGCGCGCCGGTGGGCGTGTCGGTCCTGTGCCCGGGCTTCGTCCAGACGCGCATCGCCGAGTCCGACCGGAACCGGCCCGCGTGGGCCCCCGAGCGCGACGTCGAGGGCGCGGAGGAATTCCGCGGGGTCATCCAGAACATGGTGGACGCCGGGATCCCGCCGGCGGCGGTGGCGGATCGCGTCATCGACGCCGTCCGCACCGACACCTTCTACATCCTCACGCACCCCGAGCTGAACGAGGCGATAGAGACGCGGGCCCAGGACATCCTGCAGGGCCGGCCGCCGTCGCCGACCAACATCGCCTGACGCGGGCTCCGCTGCGTTCCTCTCCCGGGTGCGCGCCAGCAACCCGGGAGCTTGCCTATTCCTCTTGGAGGACGAGCGCAGTCGCGGTGCGAGCGGCCCGCCGACCGGGGAGCACGGCGGCCGCGTTCGCCAGCACCAGGGCGATGGCCGCCGCGAGGAACACGGACAGCACCGGCACCGTGGGGGCCGGTACCGCTCCGATCTGCTCCGCGAAGAGGATCCACAGCCAGCGGCCGAGCACGATGCCGAGCGGGATGCCGACCACGATCCCGATCGCGACCGCGATGGACGCGTGCCACGCCACCGCCGCCGACAGCTGGCGCTGGACGAAGCCGAGCACCTTGAGCTGTGCGAGGTCTCGACGACACCGCCGTACCGACGCCGCGAGGGCCAACCCGAGGGCAACGACCGCCGCGAGCGCGAGCGCGCCGGCGAGCAAGACCGGCGTGGTGCCCATGGACCGGTAGTTGACGATCTGGGCGGGGCGCTGGACACCGATGGCGGTGGCCACGTTGCCGCCGCAGACCGAGTTCGGCGGTTGCACGGCCAGGATCCGGTTGGCGGCGTCGGACAGCCGCTGCGCGGCGGCTTGGCCCTGCGCAGGGCTCAGACCTCCCCGGACACGCACGAAGACCATGTTGGGACCGTTGCAGGAGGGACCGTAGCCCTGCGGGCCTAGCGCCTCGGTGACGGGCCCGGCGTCGGTGGGCACGGCCGCGCCGACGCCCATGGAGGTGTGGAGGCCCTCGGCAATCCCGATCGCGGGCATCGTGGCGACGCCGACGATCGTGAGCCGGATGGGGTGGCGAGGATACCCGGGCACGTACTTCAGATCCACGGTGTCGCCGATCCGCTTGTGGAGCTGTGCGAGCGTCGCCGCACCGAGCACGACCTGGTGCGAGGTGGCCAGTCCGTGACCCGTCACGATGGGTGGTGCCACGGCGGAGCCGGGGTCGGACAGGAGCGTCGGCACCTCGACCCCGTCCAGCTGCATGGTCGCGAACGAGACACCCGAGTACGACGTCACCTCGGGGTCGTGCCGAAGTGTCGCCACCGCCTTGTTCGGAACGGGCCCGTACCCGTCGGAGCTCTGGACTGCGTAGTCCCAATTCCACCCGTACAGGGCCGGGTGGGACACCAGCGCTTGCAGGCTGGCGCCGAAGGTCAACGTCGTGGTCACGACGATCATGGCGATCACGGCCGCGACGAGGGCCCATCGGTAGGGACCCGCTGTCCTGCCGTACCGCGCGTCAACCGCGAAGGATGCGCCCGCGACGGCTGATGGCGGCAACCCGGTCCGGGCCATGAGTTGCCCGGTGGACGAACGGTGCGCGAAGGAGCGGGAGCGGCGCTGTGTGCGATGGGGTGCGCCGAGGAACGCGATGACCACGGCGCCGCCCCCGATGACGCCGACCAGGACGGCGAATCCGACACCGAGCACGGTCCAGTCCGCGTTCACGCCGGGGTCCGGGTAGACGGGACGCACGGGACCGATCGGGAAGAGGGGCGAGAGGGCCAGCGCCACCCCGACGGCGAGGACGGCTCCCGCCAGAACCGACCCGAGTGTGCCCACGAGGCCGTCGAGGGTGGTCGTCGCCGGATCGGCCCCGACGGCCCGCATGACGGCCAGATCATGCTCGCGGGCGCTCAACCGGCGGGCGACGAGTTGAATCCCGAGCAACAGGGCCGCCAACCCGGCGATGGCACCGAACGTCCCGAGTGCCAGTGCCATGGGCCGTATCGACTGATCGGCTTCGGACTGGACCTGCGACACCACCTGGAAGTCGGTGAAGTAGCGCTCGGTCGAATTCCATCGCCGCTCCACCGCCGCGACATCAGCCGCGCCGCCTCGCAGCTGCACCCCGAGGTACACAATGCTGCCGTCGCCGGCCACCGATCGGGTCAGGGCCGGCGTGGCCACCATGTAGGTGGGGTACTTGGCGATCTGGTCCTGCACCACCTCCCGGTTCAGCAGGCCGATGCCGACGACCTTGAGCCCGATGTGCCGGTCGGGCCCCGAACCCGAGGACGGCGAGATCACGACGGGGACCACCTCACCGAGATGCAGCCCCAGCGATGCCGCAGCGCTCTGCGTGACCATGACCTCGTCAGCGCAGGCCGGATCCGCCATCCGGCCGCTCGTGACGGCGAAGCGATCCTGGTTGAAGAGCAGGCCGTCGACGCTCCCGACGAGGACGACGTTGCCATTGAGGCTCCGCGCCTGGACTCTTCCGGAGTGCACGAGCGACGCGCTCAACGCCTCGTAGCTTTCGACATGCTTGACCTGCGGGTAGCGGCGCACGGCGTCGACGAGCTGCTGCGCAAGATTGGTCTGACTGACGCCGGGTCCGCCGCCGGCCGGCTCGATCATGAGATCCGACGGGTTCGAATGGGCCAGGAAGATGGAGAACGACGAGTCGGTCCGACGGGCCGCCGCCAGCGATCCCAGTGCGACACCACCGACGAGGCCGATGAGGAGGACGAGCACCACGTAGCTCGCTCGCTGCCGGCGCCAGCCGGCGACCGTTCTGTACCAGGCGGTCTGGAAGGCCGCCGAGCCCCCCGGGGACCCACCAGGGAGGCGTGCCGCCGTCACCCCCCCGGCGGACGGGGCCGTGGCCGCGCGCTCCATGGCTCCAGCCTGCTCGACTGCTGCTCGCGCGCCAATGAGGTCAGCAGGTGCGTGAACCTCGTGGTAGCACGAGTGCCGACCGACCCTCGCCGGAGCTAGTCCGTCCGGTTAGGAGCCCGATGTCGACGGCAACGCCTTGAAGGGCTGTACCGTCACCCAGCACGTGCCCTGGGGCTTGTGGTTCGTCTTCAGCTTGCACTGCGAGGACGGCGGCACGTTGTTGTGGACCTTGACGACCTGGTACTCGGTGGGCCCGTAGAACTTGTCCGGCCCGAAGCTCCACACCGGTGAGAGGCTCCCCGGGAAGTTCGTGATCTTGGACATGGCGGTGACGAAGGTGCGCCGGTTGAGGTCCGTCCCGGCGTTGGTGGCCGCCGTGGCGAACAGCTTGATGGCGCTGCACCAGGTCGCGATGGGCCCCTGCTCCTCAATGTAGAAGCTCGTGCTCCCCGGCGCCGGGTTCGGGTAGGCCTTGTGCCACGAGTCGTAGCAGGCGCGGACGCCAGGGTCGTAGCCGCCCTGACTCTCGGGCCGCGCGTCGTCAAAACCGCCGAGCGTCTCGGTCGTGACCCCCTCCTGGCCATTCAGCGCCGTCTCGTAAGGGACAGGGATGAGACCGAGCGCGAGCTCGACGGAGCTCTCGTAGTCGCTCAGGAGCAGCTTGGGGAAGTACTGCTGCGACGTCTCGGCCGCGATGTACGGGAAGAACGCCGGCTCGGGCACGAGCGGGATGACCGACGTGATGCCCGCCGCCTTGAAGCGCTCGACGGCGAGTTGCACGTCCGAGTTCGTCGTGGCCGTGTCGTTGTCGCCGGCCGCGACAGTGACGACCGTCGGCGTGACGCCGATCTTCTTCAGGTCCGGCAGCAGGTCCTGGTTGAGGGCGTCCTGGTCGCTGATCCGGTCCCCGGCGAGCACGCCCACCTTGACCGAGCCGCCCAGGAGCTTGGTGCTGTGCCCCCACTGGACCACGGCGGCCAACACAGCGGCGTCGTCCGGTCCCGTCCACCACAGGTAGGGCGAGCCCAGCTGCGTCCACTGCGACGTCGTCGTCCACGCCGCGATCATCGGGGTGTGCCCCTGCTGGGTGACGCAGAGCTCGTCGTCACCGCTCCACGCCCCGAGCCCGTCGACCACCGCGAACACCGGTGGGTTCCCCTCGGTCCAGTCCTTGCAGAGCGCCTGCATGCCCGACTCGTCAAGCGGGTCGAACTGCACGATCATTGGGTTGATCTTGCGCCCGTGGATCCCGCCCGCCTTGTTGATCTGGTCCACGAAGAAGTTGATCGTCTTGGCCTGTTCCCCGTACTCGACGTCCTCCGCGAAGCCGAGCTTCCCGGCCTCCGAGTTGAGGTTGACGATCGGAAAAACCACGTTGATGGAGTTCGCCGTCACGCCCCTCGTGCTCGTGCTGGCCTGCGACACCGGCGTCGGCTGGGACGCCACCTCCGCCGCGCCCGCCGCGCCCGCGCCCCCGTCGCTCGACGGGGCCAGGTCGATCCACAGCACGAGGCCGACGATCACGGCCAGGATCAACAGGATGGTGCGCACCTGCATGGCGACCGGCCGCCGGCGCAGGCGGCGCCACGAACGGCCCAGCGGAGCCAACGGGTTGACATGCAGCATCGACGTGTCCATGTTCCCCTTTGCCCTCAACTTTCCCCCGGTGCGGGGCCGCCCTGATGGACCGGCCCGGATGCCAAGAGCGCCTCGTCGCTCGCACCAAGGTAGGCCATGAGCGCCTTCGGATCAGCGCGCACCTCCTCGGGGGGCCCGGCAACGGCGACCCGGCCCAGCTCCATCACCACGACCGACGAGCACAGCGCGAAGACGAGCGGCACATCGTGCTCCACCAGCACGATGGTGGTGTCGGAGACCTGGTGGATGCGCTGGAGCAGCGGGATGAACGCCTCCGCCTCCCGCTGGGCGATGCCCGCCGTGGGCTCGTCGAGCAGGAGCAGCCTCGGGTTGGCCAGCACGATGGAGGCCAGGTCGACCACGCGGCGGGTGCCGGTGGAGAGCTCCGCCGTCCGGTGGTCGTGGAAGCGGCCCAGCCCGAAGGCGTCAATCACCTGGTCGACCGCGGTGCGCTTCGCCCGCTCGGCGCGCCGCGCCCAGGGCAGCTGCAGGGTCGTCGAGAGCACGCCGACCTCATGCTTCGCGTCCTCGCAGAGCATCAGCACGTCGTACACCGTCAGCTCGGGGTAGAGCCGGCAGTCCTGGAACGACCGGATCATCCCGATCCCCGCCCGCTCCTCGGGCATGTACTCCGCCAGGTCGATCCCGTCGACCTGCACCGTGCCGCGGTCCGGCCGGACCAGCCCCGAGATGATGTCGAGCGTGGTCGTCTTACCCGAGCCATTGGCCCCGATCAGACCGACGATGGCTCCCGGCTCTGCGCTGAAGCTCACGTCGTCGACGGCGCGGACGCCGCCGAAGGTGACCCGCAGGTCGCGCACCTCGAGCCGGGCCGGGCCCGTCGGGAACCCCTCGGGCGCCATCAGTCGACGCCCCCCGCCACGAGCTCACGCCCGCCGGCGCCCGGTTCGTCTCCCGACGCCACGGCACCGTGCGTGGGCGGCTCCCCGGAGCGCCGCTGCAGCAGCATCCGGAGCCCGAGCGCGGTCAGGTCCCCCACCCGTTTCAGCACCTCGGCCAGGCCGCCGGGGAGGTAGAGCAGGAAGGCGATGAGCCCCAGGCCGCTGGTCAGGAACTGGATCGTCGGGTTGGCCCCGAAGACGGCCGGCAGGCCCTCGAGGTAGAGGGCGCCCAGGATCGCGCCGGGTATGGAGCCCAGCCCGCCGATGACGACCATGGAGATGATCAGGAACGAGACGGTCGGGTCGAAGGTGTCGGTGCTCAGCCGCTGGGTTGCGAACGCGAAGCACACGCCGGCGTAGCCGGCCATGAACCCCGACAGACCGAAGGCCAGCAGCTTGGTGCGCAGCACCGGGATGCCCATGGCCGCCGCGGTGATCTCGTTGTCGCGCACGGCCACCAGTCGCCGGGCCACGCCGTGGTCGCGCCACGTGCGCACGGCCAGCACCGAGAGCACCAGGATGCCGAGCGAGAAGAAGGCGAAGGCACGCTCGGACTGCAGGCTCAGCCCGAAGAGCTCCGGGCGGGCGATCACCTGCGACCCCGCCGGCAGCCCCGTGCACAGCGTCTTGTGCAGCACTGGCAGCGTCCAGCACGTCGTGGGCAATACCGACTGCTGCATGAAGTACGCGAAGCCCAGCGTGCTCACCGCAAGGAAGAGGCCCGGCATGCGCAGCGCGGGTAGCCCGATGATGATGGCCACGGCGGCCGTCACGGCGCCGCCGAAGAGAAGCAGGAGCGGGAGGGGCACCGAGTTCCCGAGGTGGGCCGCCATGAGTGAGCCGACGGCGACGAGACCGAACTGGCCCAGTGACAGCTGCCCGGCCCACCCAGTGAGAACGGTCAGAGAGAGGGCGATGACGGCGAAGATGCAGATCTGGCTGAACAGGTAGGCGCGGCCGACGTCGAGGACCAGCGGGAGCAGTACGGCGACGCCGATGGCCAGCCAGACTCCGGACACCGAAACGGCCTGGCGCAGCCGGTCGGCGTGGCGCGCCACCGTCGCCTTGCCGCCCTCGGACCAGGTGGACCCCGCTCCGGTGCGCGTCCCCTTGCGCATGGCGCGCACGCGCACCAGCAGGACGACGAGGATCAGGGCGTAGAAGATCGCAACGTCAATGGCCGTGGCGTTGTTCGAGGACAGCGTGTTCCACTGCAGGAGCTCGTAGAAGATCCCCACGCCGATGCCGGCCACGAAGGCGACGGTGAGGCTGACCATGGCGCCGATGAGCGCGGCCGTGAGGGCGAACAGCAGCAGGTCCGGGCTGAGCGCCTGGGTCAGGGCGCTCGTCTGGCCCGGCGCGTTGAGGATGGCGTTGAAGGCGGAGAGCGCGCCGGCCACCGTCCACGTCAACGTCGAGGTGCGGCGGATCCACACCCCTGAGAGGCGGGCCGAGTCGGCGTTCTCCGACATGGCGCGCATGGACAGGCCCCAGTTGGTCGAGCGCACGGCCACGGCCAGTGAGATGGCGACGATGGGCGCCACGATCATGGTGAGCACCTGTGCCGGCGTGAAGATCACCGAGCCGATGGAGAACGAGATGTCGAAGGGCACCGGGACCGGCTCGTAGAGGTTCTTGGGCCGAATGAAGGGCAGCGCGGTGAGGGCCAGCAACACCTGGCTCAGCCCGATGGTGGCCACCATGAGTAGGACGCGGGCACGGGCGAAGAGCCGGCGAAGCACCAGCTCGGACAGCGCGCCGACGCCGGCCGCCAGCCCGATGGAGAGAACGAGCGAGAACCAGTACTCGAAGTGGAAATCGGCGGTGAGCTTGACGAGGAAGACGGCGGCGATGACCCCCACCTGGCCCTGGGCGAAGTTGATGATCCGGTTGGTCCGGTAGATGAGGACGAGACCGACGGCGAGCAGGCCGTACCCGAGGCCGATGATGGCCCCCTGCAGGACGATCCCGCTCGTGGCGGACAGCGCCAGGAGGGAGACCACGGTCAGGCGAGCCCGGAGCCGGCGGCGCCGAGGAAGACGGGGCGCAGGAGGTCGTCGCGCTCGAGCAGCTCGGCGGTGGGGCCGTCGAAGCGGATGGCGCCGCGCTCCATGAAGAAGCAGCGCGAGGCCAGGCTCAGGGCCCGGTTCACGCTCTGCTCCACGATGATCACCGTCGTGCCGGCCGCGTTGATCCGGCGCACCATACCCATGAGGCGGTCGACGGTCATGGGCGCCAGGCCGAGCGCCAGCTCGTCAATCATGAGCAGGCGAGGCTTGGTCATCATCACCCGCGCCAGGGCCAGCATCTGCTGCTCGCCGCCCGAGAGCGTGCCGGCCGGCTGGTCGATGCGCGCCGCCAGCTCGGGGAAGACCTCGAGGGCCTCGTCGAGCGCGCCGGTGGCGCGGGCCCGGTCGCGCCGCAGAATGTGCCCGCCGATACGGAGGTTGTCGCGCACCGTGAGGCCCGAGAAGGTCATTTTGCCGCCGACCAGCAGCGCCACACCCTGATCGATGATCTGCTCGGGCTCCAGGTAGGTCGAGTTCATGCCGAAGACGCGGATCACGCCGCGGTGCGGGTGCGACAACCCCGAGACGGCGCGCAGCAGGGTCGACTTGCCCGCCCCGTTCGTCCCCAGCAGCGCCACCATCTCCCCGTCGGCGACCTCGAGGTTGACGTCGAAGAGGACCTGGTTGGTGCCGTAGAAGAAGTCGAGGTTGTGGACCTGGAGGGCCGGGATCGCGCCGCCCGCCTGCCGGCGCTTCCCCTCGGCGTAGCGCTCCAGCACGTCCTCAATGACGAGGGTTATGTCGCGGCGCACGCTGCGCGAGCCGATGACGAGCAGGATCCCTCCCACCGCGCACACGGGGAAGATCAGCGTGAGCGCCACGATGATGCCGTGCAGGCCGCCGATGGCGTCGGACACCGCGCCCAGCACCACCGACCCGGCGAAGCCGCCGAAGACGAGCGAGTAGACGCCGAACATGGCAAAGCAGATGGTGCGCATCTCGGGCGGGGCGGTGGCGGCCAGCGTGAGGAAGATGCAGATGGCCAGCGGCGACACCGACGCGTTGGCCAGGAACTGCAGGGTGACCACCATCCAGAGCTGGGGCACGTAGAGCGACAGGACGTAGAGCCCGCCGTAGAGTGTGATGCAGACGCCGGCGATGACGAGCGGTCGCTGCGGGGCGCGGCGGAAGTAGCGGTCGCCGAAGACGTAGGCCAGCGGCAGCCCGAGGAAGGCGGCCAGCCCGATGATGGCGTACACCTCACTCCGGCTCGCCACGTCGAGGTGGAACTTGTCGATGAAGAAGAGATTGCCGAACAGCGGCGCGCCCGTCCCGGCGAAGCCGAGAATGGCCACCGCCACCAGCTCGTAGTAGAGGGAGCGGACCCGCAGCAGCCGGGTCACCGCTGAGCCGAGGAGGACCCGGGGCGCCTTCTCCTGCTGGGCGTGCAGGTCCATGCCCGACGCCTTGAGGATGTGGCTGCTCTCGTTGGCGCCTTTCTCGGGCTCGCGCAGCGTGAACAGGGCCAGGCCGAGGGGGATCCCGGCCAGCGCGACGAGCAGCCCGTAGCGCCAGTCGTGCGAGATGGTCACGACGTAGCCGAAGATCAAGATCCCGATCGTCTGCGATATGGGGTCAGAGAGGTTGTGCCAGCTGAAGATCCGCCCTCGCGCCTCGGTCGGGTAGGCGTCCGAGAGGTACGAGTTGTGCACCGTGTTGTTCACCCCGGTGCCGACCGAGGCGGCCAGGTACAGGAAGGCGAACCACCAGACGTTGGGCGAGATCGCCATCAGGCTGCCGAAGCCGGCGAAGACCAGCAGGGCCACGCCCGCCACCAGCTTGCGGCTGCCCCGGTCGGCCCACAGCGCCAGCGGCACGGCCCACAGCAGCTGGGAGACCTGGGCGATGAAGGCCACCGCCCCGAGCGACGCGTTCGACATGTGGAACGAGACCTCGAGGTTCTTGCCGATGAGCGCGATGCCGTTGCCGAAGGTCCCCGGGACCAGCGCCGCGGCGGTCATCAGAACCAGGGGTGCGTAGCCGTAGCCGTGGAGGATGCCGAGCAGGGGCGGCGGCTTGCCCTCGCCCGTGCCCGGCATGACGTCGATATCCGCGACCACGTCGGGGTCCCGAACCTGGGCCACCGCCACCCGCAGCAGATCCTCGGGAACGGCGAAGTCGAACAGCGGATCGTCGGGCACCGGTTGGGGACTCTATCCCTGACACCGGCGTCACATACGGGTGCCTGCCCTCAGAACTCGGGACAGACGGTCGCCACCGTGAGCGGCCCCTCGGGGATGACGGCCACCCGCGCGCCCGGCCCGAGCCGTTCCAGCGCCACCGCGACAGCGCGGTCGAGATCGGGCGCGGGAACGAGCAGCGCGTCCGCGATGGAGCGATCGTCGAGGCCTCCGGCGTGCAGGTGCACCTCGGCCCGGGCGAGCACCCGGCCGAGGACCTGTGCCTGCCAGCGGTCGAGCTCGGGCTCGCCGGTGGCGCCGGTGAGGTCGGCCGGCGAGCCCGCGCCCTCCAGCAGGCGGGCGAACGCGCCGCCCGACGGCACCCCGTCCTCGCAGGCGGCGGCCATGACGACGATCCCGCCGTCGCGCACGATGCGCTCGGCGGCGGCCATGCCCTTGACGGCCTGGTAGAGGTTGCGGTCCAGAGGGTACCCGCCGTTGGTCGACACCACGAGGTCGAAGGGCGCCTCCACCTCGCGCACGGCGGAGGACTCCACGTGCGCGCAGGCGGCGTCGTGGGCACCGGGCAGCGCGCCGGCGAAGACGGCCGCCACCCGGCGCTCCCGGTTGATGGCGACGTCGAGCGACAGGTGCGGCGGCGCCAGCGCCGTGGCGGCCCGGACGAAGTCGTGCACCGGGTTTCCGGCCCGGGTGACGAAGGTGGCCCGTGCGTCGGCGATGCGGCGGGGGTGGTGCGCCTCCAGGATGGTCTCGGTGGCGGCCAGCCCCGGGCACACCGCCTTGGGGCCGCCGCTGAAGCCGGCGAAGAAGTGGGGCTCGACGAACCCGGTGATGATGCGGACGTCGGCCTCGACGTATTCGCGCTGCAGGAGCACCGGTGCCCCGTCCACCTCGCCGACGCGCACGTGCGCGCCGCCCATCGCGTCGTGGTCGACGATGGTGTAGCGCGCCACGATGCCCGGGCCCACGAGCTCCTCCATCTCCCCGGCCGTGGCCTGCCGGTGCGTCCCGGTGGCGCAGAGAAGCGTGATGCGCTCGTCGGGCACCCCGGCCCGCGCCAGCTCGTCTAACAGCGGCGGCAGCACGGTGCGGTTGGGCATGGGACGCGTCAGGTCGGGGAACACGACCGCCACCCGCCCGGCCCGTCCGAGGAGCTGAGCCAGCGGCGGCCCGGCCCGCGGGCGCCGGAGCGCCTCGGTGATGGCCGCCGCCTCGTCGTCGAGGGCGGGCAGGTCGACCGGCGCCACGACCTCGGCGGTGTCGGGCACCTCGACGGACGTCCCCTGGCGGCCGTAGGCGAGCTCGACGCGCACCGGCTCAGTAGGCGGGGCTGTGGCCGGGATCGGGGAGCGACTCGGTCGCGGCCAGCACAGCCTCGGCGACGTGGTCGGCCCGGGGTCGCAAGCCGCGGTAGACATCGACGCCCGCGGGGTCCGGCTCGATCAGGGCCTCGACTGGATCAAGCACGTCCAGCGAGAACCCCATGCCGAGGGCGCGGCCCGCCAGCAGCGCGGCGCCGGCCGAGGCCGCCTCGCCCGAGCGGTGGCGCGTCGCGGGCACGCCGAGGACGGAGGTCAGGACCTCGACCCAGACGGGTAGCCCCGACCCGGCACCGCCGAGGGTCACGCCCGCCGCGGTCGAGCCCCCGAGACGGCCCACCGTGACCACCTCCATGACCCGCAACACGTCCCAGGCCACCGCCTCCATCACGGCCCGCGCCAGGTCGCTGGCGCCGTGGGCGGCGCCCAGGCCCACGAACCCCGCCCGGGCGTCGTCGCGCCACCACGGGGCCCGAGCCCCGTCGAGCCACGGCACCGCCGCCACCCCGCGCGCGCCGGGCGGGCTCTCGCCGGCCAGACGCGCCAGCTCGTCGGGCGTGCTGCCGAGCAGCCGCCCCAGCCAGGCCAGGAAGGAGCCGGCGGCCGACAGGCCGCCCTCGAGCAGCCAGCCCCCAGTCGCCGCCCGCGTCACCACCGCGCCGGCCGGCGAGGGGACGGGACGCTCGTGCACCGGCACCGACACGTTGCCGGTGGTGCCCCAGCTCACCATCGGGTGGTCCTCCGAGGCGCCCGACCCCAGCACCTCGCACTGGCGGTCGCCGGCGCCGATGACCACTGGGATGCCCGGCCGCAGCCCGAGCTCGGCGCCCGGCACCGGCTTCAGGTGGCCGACCACTGTGTCGGACGCCACGACGCTCGGGAGCTTGCCCAATGCGGGGCCCGCCAGCTCGCGCACGGCGTTGCCGTCGAAGTCGTAGAGCCCGCTGCGCGACGCGAAGGTGGCGTCGGTCACCGCCTGGTCCGTCATGCGGAACACAACCAGGTCGCGCGGCGACAGGATGATGTCGGCCGCGTCGAGGCGCCCGGGCTCGTGCTCGGCCAACCAAGCCAGCTTCGCCGCCACCGCGCCGGCGTCGAGCGGGATCCCGGTGCGGGCCCGGTTGATGTCGTCACCGCCCATGCACTCCGCCAGCGCCCGCGCCTCGGCGGCGGCGCGGTGGTCGGACCACAGGATGCCCTTGCCGATCGGGTCGCCCTTGGCGGTCACCGGGACGAAAGTCTGCCGGGCGCCCGAGCACGCGACGACGTCGACCTCCGCGAACGCCCGCGGCGCCTGGGCCCGGGCCTCGGCGCACGCGATGACGAGCGTGGTCCACCAGCGCAGCGGGTCCTGCTCGGCCCACCCCACGTCGGGGTGCGTGGTGGTCAGCTCCGAACGGGCCAGTGCGGCCAGGCCGCCGTCGCCCCACAGGCCCACCTTGGTGACGGTCGTCCCGAAGTCGATGGTCAGGATCACCGGCCGTGCACCAGCGCATCGACGAGACCGGCCACTTCCGCCGGGTCCGGGTCCTGGTACAGCGTCCGGCCCATGGCCATGCCGGCGCCCCCGCCCTCCATGACGTCGCGCACCTCGTCCAGCACGCGGTCGCGCCCCGCCTCTGTGCGCGGGCCGCCGAGGAAGAGAACCGGCACGCTGACGCTGGCCACCACCCGGGCCACGGCGCGCTGGCGGTCGGCGCCCGGATTCGCCGCTGGCACCGGGACCTTGATCACGGGCGCACCTATGTCATGGGCGATCACCGCCGCCAGCACGACGGCGTCGGTCTCGCGCCGCACCCGCCCCTCGTGCCACACCAGCGGCTCGACGAGGGCCTCGAGCCCCGCGTCACGCGACTGCTCGAGCACCTGACCCAGCAGCTCCAGGGCGGACGCCGTGACCGGGTCCTCCATGTCGATCCGCGTCATGTGCTTCACGCCGGTCCAGCCGTCGGCGGCGGCCCGGGGCACGCTGGCCACCAGGCGGTCGTCGAGTTCGAAGGCGGAGCCCGCCAGACCGGTCCGGTTGATGGAGAGGTAGGTGCGGTGCAGCGCGGTGATGTGGCCCGCCGCCCTCAGGCCGGTCAGGGGCTCGGCGGTGGCCAGGATCCCGTCGCAGAAGGGCAGCGCCTGGGCCAGCGCACCGAAGAACTCGGCCCAGTTCTCCGTGGTCTGCACCGCCCGGGCGCGGTGGTCTGCCGCCAGGATGAGCGAGGGGGTGGGCAGCGGCCCCGGAGCGGTCATCCGGCGCCGGCCAGCGCCAGGACCACCTTGGCCAGGGAGGAGAAGTCCTCCCGGCCGTAGCCGGCGGCGCTCGCCGCCGTGAGCAGCTGGCGCGCCGCCGCCGTGGTGGGCACGGCCACGCCGCGCCGCGCCGCGTAGGCCATGGCCAGGTCGATGTCCTTGGCCATCAGGTCGGTCATGAAGCCCGGCTGCCAACCGTTCGACGCCGGGCTCTCGGGGATGACGCCGGGCACCGGCAGGCGGGTCCGCACCGCAACGCAGTCGCCGGTGGCGTGGGTGAGGACCAGCAGCAGCTTCTCCATGTCGACGCCGGACGTCGCCGCCATGGCGGTGGCCTCCGCCGTCGCCGTCATCTGCGCGGCGTAGATCACCTGGTTGCACAGTTTGACCACCTGGCCCATGCCCGGGCCCCCGACGTGCACGACGAGCCCGGCGAAGGGCTCGAGCGCGGGCTGGATGTCGGCCAGCACCCCGGCGTCGCCGCCGACCATCACCGTGAGAGTGCCCTTTTGCGCGCCCGCGGTGCCCCCCGACAGCGGCGCATCGAGGTAGCGCGCCCCGGTCTCGGTGACGCGGGCGTGCTGGTCCCGCTCCACCTCGGGGTCGATGGTGGAGCAGTCGACGACCGTCGTGCCGGCTGCCAGCCCGGGCAGCATGTCGTCCACCACCTCGACCACCTCGGGCGAGTTGGGCACGCACAAGAAGATCACCTCGGACACCTCGGCCACGCCGCGCGGTGACCCCCCGTCGGCTGCGCCGGCAGCGACGGCGGCGTCAATCGGCCCCCGGCTGCGCGAGGCCACGGTGACGTCGTGGCCGGCGGCGACCAGGTGCCCCGCCATCGGCAGCCCCATGGCGCCCAGCCCGATGAATCCGATGCGCATGCGTGTCCCTCCAGACGTCTCGGCCGGTGCTAGGCGAACTGGGGCAGCCACTCCGCCGTGCCGGCGAGGAGCTCGTCCACCATCGCCTCCAGGGCGCGCAGGTCGCCCCGGCCGGCCAGCGGGTCGAGGGCGAAGGCCTCAGCGGCCAGCGTACGGTCCCCGCGGATGGCGGCCTCGACGGTGAGCTCCTGCGTGGCGACGTGGCGCCGCACGATCTCGTCGTAGGGCGCCGGCAGCACGGATCGGTCGCGACCGCGAATGCCGGCCCCGTCGATGACGCAGATCGACTCCAGCACCACGTCGGGCGGGAAGCCGACGGCTTGTCCGGCGTTGGGGATGTTGACCGGAGCCTCGAAGGGCTCGCCGCTGAGCATGGCCTGGATCATCGGCGAGGGCAGCTCGCCCGACTGCCAGGTCTGCAGGTCCTTGGTGCCCGCCAGCCACGCGTCGACGTCGGCGATGTACCCGGCCTGGTGGGCCTCCCGCCTCGAGATCGGGCTCAGCTCGATGTTGTACGCCGACCCCCACCCCGACTCGGGGGTCAGGGCGAACGAGACGAACTCGGCGATGTGCCGGTCGCCGGCGGCCGGGAAGGTGCCCCAGCGGTCGAGCAGCGTCAGCTTGAACAGGTGACGCTGCGCGAAGTCGAGCTTGGAGAAGGTCTCGGCCTCCGGGCGCCCCTCGTACGGTGCGAGCGACTCCAGGCCGCCCACCTCGTCGACGAGCGTGCGCAACACGTCGAACCCGTCGGCGCCGTCGACCTCGAGCGACGTCAGCACCGGGAAGTGGTTGATGCCCGTCACCGACACGGTGACCGCCTCGAGCGGCCGGCCGAGCGCGATGGCCAGGTCCATGCAGAAGTTGCCCACCTCGTGGCAGAGCCCCACCGTCTTGATGCGGGTCTCCCGGCACACCGACCGCGTCAGGGCGGTCATCGGGTTGGTGATGTTGAAGAGCCAGGCGTCGGGGCAGCGCTCCTCCATGGCCTTGCCGATGCCGACCAGGACCGGGATGTTGCGCAGGGCGCGGTTGATGCCGCCCGGGCCGACGGTGTCGCCCACGGTGTGGGTGATGCCGTGCGCCGCCGGCACGTCGAGGTCGACCGCCATGGAGCGGAACGCCCCGGTCGAGATGCACACGATGACGAAGTCGGCGCCGTCGAGGGCGGCATGGAGGTCGGTGGTGGCGGCGATGGTGGCCTTGGCGTCCATGGCGTCGTTGAGCTTGTGGGCCAGCGCCTCCATCTTGGGCAGCGGCGCCGGGTCGATGTCCTGGAGCGCGAGGTGCATGCCGGCGAGCGCCGGTGTCCCGAAGAGGTCGGCCATCAACTCCGGCCCCCACTGGTAGCTGCCACCGCCGACGATCGTCACTTGGGTCCCCACGGCCGCCACAGTACAGTCCCCATCGTGCGCAGCCTCCGGCGTCGTGCGCCCCTGGCGCTCGCCGCGGTCTTCACGACCAGCGGTGTGGTGCACCTGGTCCGCCCGCGGGCCTTCGCGTCCATCATGCCGCGCGCCATCCCCGAGGAGCACCACACCAGGCTCATTTACGCCAGCGGGCTGGTCGAGTTGGCGTGCGCCGCAGGGTTGGTCCTGCGCACCCGGTGGGCCGCGGCCGCCAGCGTGGCCACCCTGGCGACTGTCTTCCCCGCCAACGTGCAGATGGCCCTCGACGCCGGGACCGGCCGCAATCCGGGCCCGACCGACAGCCGCGCCGTCGCCTGGGGCCGACTCCCCCTGCAGCTGGTGATGGCGTGGATGGCGCTCCAGGCGCGCTCCCGCCCCGACCTGGACTGAGCGCGCGGTGGAGATCCGGGCGCTCCGCCCCGGTGACGACCGCCTCATCACGGCGGCCACCCACCTGTTCGACGGCCCGGCCGAGCCGGCGGCGACGGCGCGCTTCCTCGCCGAGGACGGGCACCACCTGCTGCTCGCCTACGAGGACGGGCGGGCGGTGGGGTTCGTCAGCGGGGTGGAGGTGACCCATCCCGACAAGGGCAC
>Ga0116217_10002137_pt1 | contig 18519 bp, 16 predicted proteins | sample Sb_taG_6_FD_89697 | JGI IMG/M metagenome (GOLD analysis project Ga0116217, IMG submission 89697) | Peat soil microbial communities from Weissenstadt, Germany - Sb_50d_4_PS metaG | ecosystem: Environmental > Terrestrial > Soil > Wetlands > Peat | place: Germany: Weissenstadt | collected 2010-09-21 | reverse complement strand
GGCGGGGATTGGGGGTGCAGGGCAAAGGGGCGGCAGCCCCTTTGCCCCTGATTCCTCGCTGTAGAAGAAGGGCTTCAACGGGGGCGCTCCCAAACATAAGCGCTAACTTGAGCTGTTTGGGCTTGAAGTGGCATGCCAACTTCCGAGAACCCCGTTTGTGGACAACTCTGACGGTTGCCGATTAGTAAGCGCGCAATGAGGCGTCAGGGAAGTGTGACAGAAAGGCACGGCGCGCAGGAAATTCCGGCGCTCAAGATGTCTATTCGACGTAGCCCCGTCTATTGATTCCCAGAGCCTTAAGGCGAGACGCAAGTGTGCCTGGGTTAATGCCCAGCAGATCCGCCGCGCCCCCTTTGCCGGATATCTTGAAATGAGCTTGCCGTAGCGCGGCGACAACATTGGCGCGCTCGCGATTCCGCCACTCGTTTTCCGGGATTACGGTTTCGGGCAAGACCGCCGCGGGCTGACTGGCGCGCCCCTTCTGTTTGGCCAATGCCTTGCCAGTCTCCGGAAGATCGAGCGTGAGCTTCCCGCCGGGCGAGACGATCATCGCGCGTTCCACCACGTTCTGAAGCTCACGCACGTTACCTGGCCAGTCATAGTGTTGCGCCCGTTCGATCTCGCGATTTGGGATACTCGGGAGCGGTATGTGGAAACGCGGTCCCGCCTGGCGTACGAAGTGAGCGATCAGCACCGGGATATCTTCCCTGCGGTCGCGCAGAGGCGGCACTTCCATCGGAAATACGCCCAAGCGGTAATAGAGGTCAAGCCGGAACCGCTCCTCGTCGACTTCTTTCCGCAAGTCGCGATTGGTAGCGGCCACAACGCGCACGTTGACCTTTCGCGTGGCCTCGTCGCCAACGCGTTCAAACTCTCCTTCCTGCAAGACGCGCAGAAGCTTGGATTGGAGTTCGAGCGGAATCTCACCCACCTCATCCAGGAACAACGTCCCGCCGTCGGCAAGCTGAAACCGGCCAATCCGGTCGCGCACGGCGCCTGTGAACGATCCGCGGACGTGGCCGAAGAATTCACTTTCGAAAAGTTCGTTAGGGATCGATCCGCAGTTCACTTTGACAAGCAGTTTGCGCGCCCGTGCGCTGCGCTGGTGGATCGCCCGCGCAATCAGTTCTTTGCCCGTCCCACTCTCGCCCAGCACCAGAACGTTCGCTTCGGTGGCGGCCACCATCTCAACCTGGTGCAGCACACGCTCCAGGGCTGGACTGCGGCCCAGAATCTCACCAAACGATCCGGTCTCTTTCACTTCTTCTCGGAGATAATCGCGCTCCTGCTCCAACTGATTTCGTAAAGATTCGTTCTCCTCGAACGACCGCGCGTTCGCAATCGCGACGGCGGCGGCGCTGGCCATGGTACGAAGCCAGGTAAAGCAATCGTCATCAGCGGGCGTGCGCCTGAACACCGCCAACACGCCCAGTGTTTCGCCACGAAACACCAAAGCGTGACCGGCAAAGCTCACCAGGCGCTCGTCGCGCGCCCAGGAGGGATGCCGGACCCATTGGTGATCCTCCGAAATCTGCGGAATGCGGATCGACTCGCCGGTCGTTGCGATGTGCGCGATCTTCAGATTGCTGTGCGAGAGCGTGATGCGGTGAAAACTCCCGTTGATCCGGGTCCAGTCAGCCCCTGGTGAAAGAGAAGCACCTGCACTGGCGCGCAAGTGGAGCGCAGGCTCCTGGTTCAACTCACCCGAACAACACACCGGGCACGCCCTATCCGTCTCAAGCAGCCAAAGCCGTGCCAAGCCCACGTCCGGCTGTCGGGCAACGGCGTCAATGATTGTCTTTAATACGGCGCTGAGCGAACGCTTCTCCGCAATGGCAAGGATGATCGAGGGAAGAGGCTCAAGATCCACCGTTTGAGTATATCGCGAGTATTCATGAATAGGTCATGAACTCTCACGATTCGTGATTCTTCACGAGTGGCATTGAATTACTTCGCTTTCATTTTCAATGGGTTACAAGTTTGATGGGCTGGCATTCCGGATGCACTTCCATTGGCATCGCAGACATGGCGAAAAGGAAGAGAGGAACCAACATGCAACGAATCGCAGCAGTTAATCCGGCAGTGGCCGAAGGTAAGGCGAAGCAACTCCTGGACGGCGTCAAGGCCAAGATTGGCATGACACCCAACCTTATGAAGACGTTGGCAACCGCACCGGCCGCGCTGGAGGCGTACCTGAATTTTGGCGCGGCGCTCGGAACCGGCAATCTGGACGCCAAATTCCGCGAGCAGATCGCCCTCGCAGTTGCGCAGGCCAACTCCTGCGAGTATTGCCTCTCAGCGCACTCGGCTATTGGCAAGATGGTCGGTCTGAAACCGGAGGAAATCGCGACGAGCCGCGAAGCCCATTCCGCGGACGCCAAACGGGACGCCGGATTGCAGTTCGTGCAAGCGCTCGTTGTGCAGCGCGGCATGGTGTCAGACCAGGCGGTGGCGCACGTAAAGGCGGCGGGCTTTAGCGATGGCGACATCGCCGAGATCGTGGCGAACGTGGCGGTCAACATCTTCACCAACTATTTCAACCACGTAGCGCGCACCGATGTCGATTTTCCGCGCGTTGCGGTGGCCATGGAAACAACGTCGGTGACCTAATTCAATTACGAGGAGAACACTAGAATGACAACCCCGCAAACGCACTATCGCAATGCCACCGTTCAGGGCTTGAATATCGCCTACCGGGAGGCTGGCAACCCGGGCGGCCCCAAACTGGTCCTGCTGCACGGATTTCCCGCATCTTCTCACCAGTACCGCGATCTGATCCCGGCGCTCGCTACGCGCTTTCACGTGATCGCGGCCGACTATCCCGGATTCGGAAACAGCGACATGCCTGATCCGGCAAGCTTCGCCTACACCTTCGACAAGCTTTCCGAGGTGATGGAGGCCTTCCTCAAAGATCGCGGATTCGATCACTACGGCCTGTTCGTTCAGGACTACGGCGGCCCGGTTGGCTTCCGCATTGTCACGCGAAACCCGCAGGCTCTCGACTGGCTGATCATTCAGAACACGAACGCTTACGAAATCGGTTTCACCAAGGCGTGGGACGGCTTCCGTGGAGCACTGTGGAAGAATCGAAGCGCCGAAACCGAAGCGCCCCTGGCCGCGTTCCTGGAGCACGACGCGATCAAGGGGATCTATCTCTTCGGTGCGAAGAATTCGGAACTGATCAGCCCGGACAACTGGAAGTCCGACTTTAGCTTCATGGAACGTCCGAACGCTCGCCGAGTACAACTCGACCTGTTCTATGATTACCGCACCAACGTCGAGTTGTATCCGAAATGGCAAGCCTTCCTGAAAACGCAACAACCCAAAACAATTATCTTCTGGGGGCAGGACGATATCTTCTTCACGCCCGAGGGCGGCGAGGCATACCTCAAGGATTTGCCTAATGCCGAAATGCATCGTCTGGCGGCTGGCCACTTTGCAGTGGAGGACTCGCTGAACGAGATCGCCAGTGGCATGCACCGTTTCTACTCGGACAAAGTAGTACGCAAAGCAGCCTAGCAAGCGAATGCCTGAAAGAACGATGGCAGGGCCGGGCCTACGGCCGTGCTAGAAAGGATTGCAAAATGACAACCCCAACTGTGATCGCGCCCCCATTCACACTGGAGAGCGCGACCCGAAAAGTGCAAATGGCTGAAGATGCGTGGAACTCGCACGATCCGGAGCGCGTGGCGCTGGCTTACTCGCCGGATTCGGACTGGCGCAATCGCACCGAGTTCCTTCGCGGGCGGGACGAGATCAAAGCGTTTCTCCGCCGCAAATGGGCAAAGGAGCTGGACTATCGCCTGAAAAAAACGCTGTGGGGCTTTCGCGAAAACCGCATCGCCGTGAGCTTCGAGTACGAATGGCACGATGCGAACGGCCAGTGGTACCGATCCTACGGGAACGAACTTTGGGAGTTCGACGACGCGGGACTGATGCGGCGCCGTTTGGCCAGTATCAACGACGCCGAAATCCCCGAGTCCGAACGCCGGATCCGTTGAACGAGGCAACCATGTACGTCAAGGAGATCTGGCGCTATCCAGTGAAGTCCATGGCGGGGGAATCCCTGGATGCCGCTGATATTTCCGAGCACGGCATCGACGGCGACCGGATCATTCAAGTGAGGAACGGCAGCGGACGAATCTTAACGGCGCGAACCAGGCCCGGGCTGCTTCGGCATCGAGCTATGCTGGCGGAGAATGGCGACGTGCTGGTGGACGGACGGCCCTGGAACACAGAGCAGGTCGCTGGCGAGGTTGCGGAAGCGGCAGGCCAGGGAACCCATCTGGTCCGCAGCGATGCGGAAGATCGCTTCGATATCCTTCCTTTACTGGTCACGACCGACGGCATGTTTGACGCAGTAGGCTACGACCGGCGGCGCTTTCGTCCCAATCTAGTTATTGGCGGCGTAGAAGGCCTCTCCGAGCGGCAGTGGGAAGGCAGACAGCTACGAATTGGCTCGGTCGTCATTGGCATGGACGATCTTCGCGGCCGTTGCATCATGACGACGTTCGACCCTGACACCGGAAAGCAAGACCTGAGTGTGTTCCGGCGTGTGCAGAAGGAATTCGATGGCGTACTGGGGCTGAACAGTTACGTCGTGACTCCAGGCCGCATCTCTGTCGGCGAGCCGGTCGAACTGATCGCCGGGTCATGAGCACGTTCACCAATGCTGCGTTTCTTGGGGTCGATTTGGGCTGGTACGGAAAGCCGAGCGGCTTGGCGTCCATTGCAATCGATCGCGAGGGTCTGAGCCTCCGAAACGTGACGCGCCTGGAGGGCACTGCCGACATCCTGCGCTGGATCAAGTCGGAGGCCGGGGGCGGCAGTGCTGTTGTCGCGGTGGACGCTCCCCTGGTGATCTGCAACCGAACCGGTATCCGCGACGCAGAGCGTGAGTTAAACCGCGAATTCAGACGTTTCCATGCCGGTTGTCACGCTGCCAACCTCGGCCGCCCCTTCGCCCACAACGTCCTGTCGTTCAGCGGTCGGCTCGATGCTCTGGGCTTCTGCCACGGTGCTGATATGACGGCACGGCAGGAGGGTCGGTTTCAAATCGAAGTCCACCCCCACGCTGCGACGGTGAATCTCTTCGATCTCCCCCTTATCGTAAAGTACAAGCGCGGCAGGCGCGGTGAAAGAGCAAAGGAATTGCGTCGCTTGCGCCGGCTGATGCTCTCGCGTCTCCCCTTGCTCGATCCCGCACTATCCTTGCGGCTGCCTCCCGTACCCAATGCCGGCAACTTGAAGCCCGTCGAAGATCAAATCGACGCTGTGCTTTGCGCATACATCGCTGCCCACTGGTGGTTGTGGGCAGGGCAGAAGAGCCACGTCTATGGGCGCCGCGAGACTGGTTACATCGTGGTGCCCGAGCGCATGGCATCTTGATGGGTGAACTCTCAGCATGCACACCCACTTCGACTGCCGGAGAGATCAATCTGATGGCGGACACGTGACGGGCAAACCTGAAGTTGTCCCGAAGTCCTCTTCTGGGAAGTTGGTGCCATAACTCAGACATCTTGCCGAAACTGGCTTTGGTTCATTCCTTCTTCTCGTCCTGTGGCGGATTGCGTTTCTTGCGCATGGACTCGCCGCGCATTTCGATGCGGTGGGCGTTGTGAACCAGCCGGTCCAGGATGCCATCGGCGATGGTGGGGTCGCCGATCTGCTCGTGCCAACGCGAGACTGGCAGTTGGGAAGTAAGGACGGTGGAACGGGTCTGGTAGCGATCTTCGCAGATCTCCCAGACTTCACGGCGCTCGTTTTCATTCAGCGGCGCCATGGCCCAGTCATCGATCACCAGAACATCAATGCGGCCTAGTCGTGCCAAGAAGTTACGCAAGCTGCCATCCGCTCGGGCTAAGGCCAACTCCCGAAGCAAGGCGGCAGCTCGCAGGTAGAGCGCCGAGTGGCCGTCGCGACAGGCTTTTTGGGCCAGAGCCGAAGCGATAAAACTCTTACCCACGCCGGTCGGACCCAACACGAAAATGTTTTCGTGATTGCGGACCCAGGCAGAGTCTTTTGCCAGAGCACGCACCACCGTCTTATCCAGGCTACGCGCAGCCCGGTAATCGATGTCCTCCACGCAGGCCGGTCCTCGCAGTTTGGCCGCTTTCAGTCTTCGCGCCAGCGCCTGGTTCTCGCGCCAACTCCATTGCTGATCGACCAGCAGAGAGAGTCGTTCGAGGAAACTCAGATCGTTGATCGCTCGATCTTGCTCCTGCGCCTTCAGACCCTCGACCATGCCTTGCAGCCGCATGGCTAGCAGTTTTTCCATCATCGGTTGGTTCAGCATGAAGTCGGCCCCCCTTGGTCGAAGTACTCGGCACCGCGGACATTGTCATGGGTCAGAGGTGGAGAGCCGGGTTGTGGTGGAGATAAGGGAACCGCGTCGAGCGAGTTCTTCAAGATCGACTTCACGCTCTGATAGCGACAAGCCTGGGCGAGGAGTGCCCGTTCCGCCGCGGCTTCCATGCGTTGTGCCGAATACTGCTGCGCCAGGCGAATGATGCCGAGACAGGAGCGGTAGCCCATCTCCGGGTGGGGCTTCTCGTTTAGGATTCGCTCTAACAACTGGGCCGTGTTCGGACCGATGCTGCGCGCCCAGTTCACCATCCGGGAGGGAGGCCATTCCAGGTGAGCCTGATGGCTCTTGGGGCGGTGCTCACCCTGGGTGATGGTTTGACCACGACCGCGACTGCGCAGGTGGGAAGCGATCCGGGTGCCTTTATGAAAGATCTCCACCGTGGTCGGGGTGGAGCGGACTTCCACGACCTGCTGTACCAAGGTGTACGGCACACTGTAAAAGTTGCCGTCGAAGGCGACGTGATAGTCAATGTTGACGGTGGCACGCGACCACTGGCTCATGTCGAAGCGCTCGGCCGGTAACGGTGTCAGAGCCGGTTTCTCCAGGCTGTGAAACAGACTGGATCGCGATCCGTCTCGTTTGCGAAAAGGACGCTCGTTCAATCGCACCAGCAGCTCGCGGATCGCCTGGTTGAGTTCCGGCAGGCTAAAGAACTTCCGGTTTCGCAGCGCCGCTACGATCCAGCGTTCGACGACTTGTACTCCGCTCTCGGCCTTTGCCTTGTCCCGCGGCTTGTACGGACGCGCCGGCACGACTCCCATCCCGTAGTGCACCGCGAACTCTTGATAGGTGGGATTCAGATCCGGATCGTAGTGGCAGGCTCGGGTGACGGCGGTCTTGGTGTTATCGGGCACCGTCAGTCTCGGCACACCGCCGTAAAACTCCAGCGCGTGGATGTGCGCCTGGATCCAGGCTTCCAGTTGCTGATCGCGAGTCGCTTCCGCGTAGGTGTAAGAACTTGCGCCCAGCACGGAAACAAACAACGATGCTGGCCAGGCTTGCCCCGTCGTGGCGTCATACACGGGGATCGTTGCCCCCGCCCAGTCCACGAACATCTTTTCCCCGGCTTTATGGTCCTGGCGCAGCACCACATCCAAGTGCCGCCGCCAGTGCTGATAGCGCTCGCAAAACCAACTGTAGCGATATCCCTCAGGATTCGCTTGTCTGTATTCTTCCCACAACAACTGCAGGGTCAGATGGCGATGCTGTCGGAGTTGCTCATGAATGGTTTTCCAGTCCGGTTGCGGCCGCTGCCGCACCGCTCTGGCCTGGACGGGTTGGTTCCCAAACAGCTTGGCTTCCAGTTCCTCTTCGCTCAGGCCCTCGGGCAACGGCCAACCGATCCCGGTCGCAGTCGCCCGCTCCAAATAGTCGTGAACCGTACCCAGCCCCATTCCGCAACTGCGCGCGATCTGCCGCTGCCCAAGTTCTAACTCAAACCGTAACCGCAGGACTTCCTTCGTTTTCCGCATGGACTTTCTCCTGGCCGGCACCCTGTTCTCCTTCTATTTATGGAGTTTCAATGCCGGGTGATTGTCCAGCGTCGCTGCACATCCTGCTGTTCGTCTGTGGAAAACATTCCGCTCCAAGCCGAACGCCATTCCGGTAGCAGGCAAAGACTGTTCGGCTTGCCACCGGAATCGGTGTTCAGCTTCAGACCGGAATGCTGTTCGGCTTCACAACGGAATGGCGTTCAGCTTCAGAGCGGAATCGCGTTCATCTTCGACCGGATTCCCCACCAGATTGCGCAGGGGCATTCTGGAGAACAGATGCACGAGTAAATGCGAAGCCTTCGCTACCTCTCCACGGCATAGCAATCCTCCGGTCTCAGGGATGGCCGTGACCGTATCAGAAGGGCAAGCGAAAAAGTGAAGTTCGACTGTTCTGTTCTGTTTTCAGAACAAGAGGCAGGATGGAGGGGGCAGGGATGATTGTGCGGACGGTCAAACTACGGAAGGGATAGGACGTGTTTGATGCCAGCTTCCACCATGTTCAACCCTATCGGCTTAATGAATCCAGCCCTCACAGCCCTTTCACCGCCGAGCCGATCAATGGCCATAACCCTGATTTGCTCAGTTAGGGCTATGCTGTGGCCCCGCCAATCCTTCTGCCCTGGCTCATGTACCTTGTACTCTTCTGGAATCTCGATTCTGTGTTGCGGGTTGGGTTTCTCCTTGGTTGTGAGCGCGACGACTATCACAATGGGCAGGTCGAAATGGATGGCGTGTGAGGACACCACGAGCCACGGACGGTAACCATACTGCTCACTTCCAACCGTCTCGTTTTGCTTTATCTCGGCCCAATAAACATCGCCTCGTTGCGGTGGCATCAATATCCATCAGGGATCGTAGATTCACGCTCATCCGCAGACATATCTGCGAGTGCCTGGTCCTCTTCGTCCCAAGTCGCATGGTCTCCAGTCGGTTCAGCATCTGGGTACCGGAGCCGGTAACCTTCACGGGCGAAGGCATACGCCCGAACAGCATACCGGAGTCCACCCAACAGCTCCGTGAGGACCTCCCCGGAGAACACCGAACCAATGTGAATTGCGGCCATCAGACAATCTATGTGCAGCCCACACCAGAGAGCGCTCGTGCCGAAGGCCTTCGCGAGCTTATTATCCTCTGCGAATCTCTGGTCGGCCTCTGTGATCTCTATTGCCAAGATTTGTGGGATCAGCCGATATGCTCTCCTCAGGGTGCCGAGCGAGAACAGAATTTCACCTCGGACCTCGGTGCTGAAAAGATCGGCTGCAGCCTGCGCCTTCACCGCCTCTTCTTCGTTCGAGATAGTGGCTTGAACCAGTTGCTGATGCACCAGTGCATCCGTTTCGGATAGCACCATTTTAGAAATAGCTTTCAGCAACAACGAATATTGGCCGAATACCTTCGCCCGTTCCTGACGGAAGAGTTCGGCTGATGGACACACCACAAGCCTCATTACTAAGGAGAGGATTTCTCCCTTGGCCGATCTGACCAACCCACTGCGCGGCGTGCTCAGCTTGCTAGACACATCTTCCTCTGAGGCCGCAGCAATGCTAAATGGCGCTATTGGGCGCTCCAGCTTCTCAAAATCTATGACTTGGCAGCTCATGGTGCTCACCTCGCGCATGCAGGGGTGGCTTGTCCCGGTTGAGATGTTGCCATCATAAGCGTGAGCGCTTCGGCAATCGAGTACCAGCGAGATGCTAGACTTCGGTAACGCCTTACGCTAGGGCACACTGATCTGGGTGCGCCGAGGATGGTACCGTACGTGCTGCCCAGCGACAAGCGGAAAAGTGCGACGCCAACGAATCTCTCGTCCCAACTCGGTTCGAGGCCAGCCGCAAGGCTTTGGTTGCCCCTCTTGGTTTAGACGACCCCCCCGCCGGTTTGGAAGCAATCGTGGATCACGGATGAAGCGAGTTGCGACAAAACGACAAATGGCGCGACCGGACGCATCGCAGGCCGCAAGACAGGCCAGAGAAGCAGTTCAAGACGCAGCAGAAAAGGCCACAGAACGCTGCAGGACGCACAGGCACGCGCTGCAGGCGATCACGAACGCGCTGTATATGCCAGTCTAGGCTGCGGGCTTCTGCCTGCTGCTCTTGCCGCGCCTGCGTCCGTGTGCCTGACAGCCGTTCCTGTACAGTGTGCCGATGCCTACATGCAAAGCGTGTGCAACCTCGCGCCAGCTTCTTCCCTCAGCACGCAGACGCCTGGCGCGGCTGACATCCACCTCCACGCGCGGCCTTCCCCACTGCACCCCACGCTCTCGTGCGTTCTTAATTCCCGCCACGACCCGCTCCTGAATCAGCCCTCTTTCAAACTCGGCCATGGCCCCGATTATCTGAAACATGAGGCGGCCACTGGGGGTGGTGAGGTCCAGGTTGTCGCGCAGACTGATGAAGGCCACACCCACCGCCTCCAGCTCGGCCAGCGCGTTGACCAGGTGCTTGAGGCTGCGGCCGAAGCGGTCCAACTTCCACACCAGCACCGTGTCCAGCCTGCGGGCCTTGGCATCACGCATCATGCGGTCGAGCTGTGGCCTGGAATCCTTGGCCCCGCTGACTCCCACATCGACATATTCCCCGGTGATCTTGAACCCGCGCCGGTTGGCGTAGTCCTTCAACTCGCGCAACTGCATCGCCGGGGATTGGCCGTTGGCGGTGGACACTCTTGCGTAGAGCGCAGCGCGAGTCGCGGTACTAGAATTGTTCTTACCCATTGGATGCTCGCCTCCTAAGCGAGTGCCTGGTGGTCAGCGCCGTGTCGGTGTTCACGCACTGGCACGGCGCGTTGCTGTTTATCAATCTCACATTATACAGCATCGTACAGCATGACGCTACGTTATAAAACGCAGATAAAATGCGGCTAAAACTGGATATTGAATAACAACGTGGCGTCACGTATAATCATATGCTGTATGGCAAAGCGCGAGACCAAGCGCCAGCGGGAGGTGATGAGTCGCGCCGCCTCTCTGCTAGGTCGCAAGGGGGCCAGGGCCAGGGTCCGGTCCACCACCCGTGAGCAGCGGGTGAAGTGGGCCAAAGCGGCGGCCCGTGCCAGTGTCAAGGCAAGGGCTGCGAAGAAGGCCGAGGCTGCCCGCCAAGGCGGAGGAGTGAAACCATGATGAGGATGAGGTGTAAGAATCGGCGGCGCTATCTGCCGCTCGCGCCATCGACCTTTGAGCATTACGATGCCTGGGTGGATTACCGGCGACGCAACCCGCACCTGACCACCGCCGTGCTCATTGCCTCAGGCATCGTGGGCATCGCGGGCATCGCCGCCGACCCTGACGCGGTGGTGGACGCCTTTCTTGCGGTGGGAGTCCAGCGCAAGGCCGTGCTGGACCAAATGCGGGCTGCCCTCGTAGCCGGGAATGATGCTGAGGCATTGCGATTGGCCCGACAACTGTGCGGGCTGGTGGTGAGCTATGAAACCGAAACGGGCAATCGAGTTAATTAGGGTCTCGACCGAAGAACAGGCGGGAGATGACCGCGCTTCCATCCCGTCACAACAGACCGTCAACCGCCGCACTGTCCAAGCGTTCGGCCTGGAGATCGTCAGGAGCCTGCAGATCGTAGATGTCTCGGGTGCTTCGATCATGGCCGCGCCAGAGATGCAGGAACTCATGCGGCTGGTCGAAGATCCCTCAATAGAAGCTGTCGTTGCACGGGACTTCTCCAGGCTGAGCCGCGAGCGCATGTCGGTGACGGCGGGCATCCTGGAGCACTTCGAGGACAACCACATCACCCTCTACACTCAGGATGGCGCCCTCAATCCCGCCGACTTTGCCGGGATGCTGATGGGCACGTTCCGGGGGCTGATGTCGTACAAAGAGCGCACCGACCTTCTGGCCAAGATGTTTGCCGCCAAGGAGGAGAAGAGGCGCCGTGGTGAGTTCGCACAAGGCCCAGCGGCGCTGCCGTGGGGAGTGGGATACGAGAAGGGACGCGGGTTCTTCTACCTGCCGCAGGCAGAGGAAGTGGTGCGCCGGGCCTACCAGGTGGTGCTGTCAGGGAATGTGAATTACGCCGTCATCGCCCACCTGCTGCATGGTGCTGGCATCGTGAACGTCAAGTCTGGAACGGTATCGCTCACCGACCGGGGAGCAAGGTCCATCTTAAGCAACCCAATTTGGATGGGCTGGCGCATCGTCGACCACAAGCGCACAGGTGGTGAACACTACACCCGCCACGATGGGCGGCAGGCAGGCCGCAGGAAGGTCAGGCGTGCACCCGAAGAAGTCATCCAGGTACGTGTCATCGACCGGCCCCTGCTCTCCGAGGCAGATTGGAAACGTGCCCAAGAGGTCATGGCACACAAAGCGGCGCGGCACTGGAGGAGCCAACCCGGCTATGAGACCCGCTTCACCTACCACGGCCACCTCACCTGTTCTCTCTGCGGCGAGATGCTCTATTCGTCCCACACGACTGGCAGGCACCATGAGCGCAAGGACTTCTACGTGTGCAAGGGCAGGCGTGTCAGCCACACCTGCGATGCACCGTACCAGCGGCGGGAGAAGCTGGAGCCGATGTTGGATGGCCTGCTGGCCCGCGAGCTGTCGAGCCGTGCATTCCTGCGGACCTGCATCGACACCTTGAAGAAACGGGAATCCCGGCACGACGGGCAGCACCGCACCCAACGGCTCATCAGCCATGTTCACAAACTGCAGGCGCGACGAGAGAAGGTGGTGGACATCTACTTGGAGGGTGCCATCGGCCGGGAGGAGCGGGACCGGCGCCTGGCGGACGTCGACCGCGACCTGCAGACTGCCCAATCCCTGCTGCTACAACAACAGCCTGCACAGCCGAAGGCAGATGTTGAGTCTCTCGTGGACCTGCTGGCACCGCTTGCAGAGTGGGAGTACTGGAGCGTGGAGCAGAAGCGGCGCATGCTGGCAACCGTGGTGCCTGACATCATCGTGGCTAACTACCAGGTAAAGTCACTCGGCATCAGGCTGCATCGCGATGAGGAAAGACACACTCGCGCGGCCTCTTGTCGGAGCGCAATCCTTCATAGACAGGGGCACGCATCTTCAGGCCGCCGCCCTCGGTCGCGTGGGTCCACTCAGTGAACTTGATCTCGGCCACCAACTCGGGCTTCACCCAGTGCATGCCGCGCCCGGTCTGGACCTGGCCATGAAAGGGATTGCGGCTGGTCTTGAGCTTCTGCAGCCGCCGCCACATGTCGGCGTGCGACGCCTCGGTGAATCCGCTGCCGGCCTGGCCGACGTGGATCAGCCGCCGCTGGCCGTCATAGAGCCCCAGGATCACGGAACCGAAGTGCTCGCGGCTGCCCTTGGGATCGGTGTAGCCGCCGATCACGCACCCCTGGCGGTGGGTGATCTTCATCTTTAGCCACTCCCGGCTGCGCTTCTGAATGTAGTGACTGCGGCGGCGTTTGGCGACGATGCCTTCCAGTTGCTTGCCGGCGGCGGCCTGGAACAGAGCCGTGCCCTGGCCGAGGTGATGGTCGGAGTAGCGCAGGATGTCGCCGGCGGCCACGATCCCGGCCAGCAACTCCTTGCGCTTCTCCAGATCAACTTTGAAGAGCGAATAGCCGTCGAGGTAGATCAGGTCGAAGGCGTAGTACAGGATCGGGATCGAAGCATTGCGGGCCCTGCGCCGGCCGGGCTCGCGGAACCCGCTGCGTTGCTGCATCAGGCTGAACGAGGCGCGCCCCTGTTCGTCGAGCGCGACGATCTCGCCATCGAGGATGGCGGTGCGCGCGCGCACGTGCGGTGCGAGGCCCTTCAGTTCCGGATACTCGGCGGTCAGGTCGTTCTGGTTGCGCGAGACCAGCCGGACCTTGCCGTCCTGGAGAAACGCCACCGCGCGATAGCCGTCCCACTTGATCTCGAAGAGCCACTCGTCGTCATCGAAGGGCTTGTCCACCAGCGTCGCCAGCATGGGGTGGATGACGGAGGGCATCGGCTCCTCCACCGCGCCGGGAAGACCACTTAAAACCGCGGAGGACGCAGAGGACGCAGAGGAATTGTCTACTTGTTTCTTTTGGCGTGACAAGGCGCGGCCGGGCGGGGTCTTGGTTCTGGTTCTTGATTTTCTTCCCTCTGCGCCCTCCGCGTTCTCTGCGTTTTTCTTTTTTCGTACCTTGGCGAGCGTATCGGCGAGCCAGGCGTTCTTGGTGGTCTTGGATACGGCGCGGCTGCTCTGCCACTCCGCCGAGCCGGCGTCGGAGGCGATCTGGTCGAGCGAGCGCTGGGTCAGCACCGAGTAGTCGTAGTCATCGATGTTGTAGCCGGGCACGACGTTCTCGTCGCGATGCTTGATGAGCAACCACTCCGTCCCCTTGCTGCCCGGACGTCGCGAACGCATGCGCGCGAGCACGAAGCTGCCCTGGAGCTTTTTGCCGTCGAGGCGGAACTTGAGATCGCCTTTCGCCAGCATTTCCGAGGCATTGCCCTCGGCTTCCCAGGTGCCGATATCCCACACCATCACCGTCCCCGCGCCGTAGTTGCCGGGGGGGATGATGCCTTCGAAATCCAGGTATGAAACCGGGTGATCCTCCACCTGCATGGCCAGGCGCTTGTCGGCGGGGTCGAGCGACGGGCCCTTGGGGACGGCCCACGATTTGAGAACTCCTTCCATCTCCAGGCGGAAATCGTAGTGCAGGCGCGTCGCACGGTGTTTCTGCACCACGAAGCGATGCTGCGACGCCTTCCCCAGCTTCGGCGGAGGTTCCGGTGTCTGCTCGAAGCGTCGTTTGCGCTTGTATTCCTCAAGGGCCATGCCAGCTTAGATGAGGCGACTGGGCCGCCGGTTCCGGCGGTTTTGGCTTCCCAAGCTGCTGAATTTGCTTGATTTCCTGCTTCTTTGATGTACCCTGATGCGGCGCGTCACCCCAAGAGTTGAAGAGGATACCGAACGAGCCCGTTTACGGGCGCTTTCGCAGGATGAGCCTTCCCCTGAAGTCCAACCCACAGAGCTCATTCCAGTCGAGATGGGCCCTGGGCTATAGGTGTGCGATGCGATTGCTCGCAGTCCTTTGGTGCAGCATGATTGTGCTGGCGACGATGGTCGCCCAGAATCCTCCTCCGCCGTCTTCGAGTGACGCCGGCCAGCCGCAGCAGCCGCAGAACCCGCTCCAGACGCAGCCAGCAACCCCGCCCGAGCAGCAGCCCAAGCCCAGTGCTTCGACCTTCGAGCTGGGCAACGCGGCCGGCTCCGGCCAGGACCAGGAGTTGGGGGAAGTGCGGCTGATGACCCGTTACACCCAGCTCAACGGCGACATCACCAAGTCGTTCTACATCCCGGGCGAGAACAATCTGGCGGAATTCAACTACTTCTACGACCACGGGTTCATGGGGACGCGGCGGCTGCAATTCCTCACCATGTTCCGCGCCACCGACGACAAGAGCATCGACCCCGAGCACAATAGCCTGCAGAAGGGCTTCCTCCGCATCTACGGCCCGCGCGACGAGTACATCATTGGTGACGCCCTGGTTAACTTCTCGACGCTCTCCTTCAACCAGAACATCCGTGGCGTGGATACTTCCTGGAAGCTGGGCGATAGCTGGAAGCTGACCACCGTGGGCGGCGTGTTCATCGACCGCTGGGGCTCGATCTGGAATTACAACATCCTCGGCCGACCCTATCTGGCCACGGTGGCGGGCAGCCGCCTGGAATACAAACCCACCAAGCGTGCCGTCCTGGGATTCAACTTCTCCTACAGCAAGGACAATCCCGGCACGCTGCCGCTGCCGTGCGATCCCACTCAGCCCAACCAGGGCGGCTGCCTGATCGGCGCGCCGCCGGATCCTGCGGAGAACAAAGTCGGCAGTGTCGATCTGAAGCTGCAGTTCCCCTGGGGCCTGCGGGTGAACGCCGAGTACGCCTACTCGTTCACCAACTTCGATACCCGCACGCCGTTACTGGGTACGCTGCCTATGCCGTGCGATCCGTCAAACCCGGCCCTTAGCCCTAGCCCTTGCTTCACGCCCTGTCCCTTGATCGACAGGCGCGCGCCGGCGCCGGGCTGTGGCACGCAAGGGGATTGGGGCGGACGCGTAGAGGCGACGTATCGCTGGCACAAGCTGACGCTGCGCGGCTCGTTCGTGCGCTACGAGCCCAACTTCGCATCCATGAACGCCCGCCAGATCAACGACCTGCAGGACGGCATCTTTCGCGCCACCTACGACCTGACGCATTTCCTGACTCTGGACGGCACCGTCCGCCGATCCAACAACAACCTGCGCAGCCAGCTCACCGAGACGCCCACCGGCTACGAGACTGTCCTCTGGGGTCCGGAGATGCGCTTCATCCTGCACGACCTCGGGTTCTACCGGCGCGCGGTGCTGGAGTTCGGCTATCGCGACCGCGAGGTGCGGGGCACGCGGCCGACGGCAGCGAACTGCGTCGCCACCCAGCCCACGGAGAGCACCACCACCTGCGTCGACCAGTTTGTGCAAATGCCGTTTGCCGAACTCACCGTGCCCTACCACCGTACCTACGCCACTGTGGGCTACGAACTACGGCACATGGTGGACAACATCGACCCCACGCAGAGCTCGCAAACCCATCGCGTCTACGCCTCGCTGCGCGGGCTCTACGAGCTGGGCGGCTGGCACATCAATCCCAACTTCCGCTTTGAACTCGAGCGCCAGAGCCACCAGCCGAATGTGACGCCGCAATCAGTGTGCACACCCGGGCTGCTCTCCGACCCCTGCCTGCTGACCTACGACTCCAACCGCCTGGACACGGCGGCGGTCTTGGTGGAGGCGCCGCGCTGGTTCATCATGGAAGCGGGCTACCGCGCCACCACGGCCACCATCTTCGGGCCCTCGGGCTACAACCGCCCTTCATACCGTGCGGCGCTCACCTACAAACTGCGCAATGACGAGAACACGGTTTTAATCTTCTCGTTCTATCGCGCCAGCTACTTCTATCTGACGCCTCCTTGCAGCGCACCGGGCACTGGGTGCTTGTTGGTGCCTCCGACGTCTGGTCTCCTGACGCCCATCACCGATTACGACGAGCGCCAGTTTGGGGTGTCGTTCGTGTACAAGTTCGGCAAGCGCCGCTGAGGAACTGGTGGAAAAGGCGCACACAAAGCGGGCATGGCACTGGAAGATGGCGCTGAAGCGCCTGTCGCTGGGGCGCACAGACCTGCTCATCTCGGCTTTGGTGACGCTGGCTGGGCTGTTGGTGTTCTGGCGGGTGGAGATCGTGGGCGCCAACCGCGGCGCGCTTTCGCTGCTGCAGACGGTCGAGTTGCGTTCGCTCGATACCCGCTTCAAGATGCGCGGCCCGCGTCCGCACGATCCGCGAATCGTCATCGTGGCCATCGACGAGAACACCTTGCGCAAGCTGGGCGCGTTCCCGGTGGCGCGCGACGCCTATGCCCGGCTCATCGACCGGCTGCACGCCGGCGGCGCCCGCATCATCGCCTTCGACGCCGACTTTCCAACCCCGGAGAAGAACGCCGCTCTCGATGCGCTGCAGCGGTTGCAGGCGGAGATGGGAAAAGATCCCGCGGCGCGGGAGAAGATCCGCGCCCTCGAGCGCACCAGCGACAATGATGCCATCTTCGCCGCATCGATGAAGAACGCCGGCAACGTGATCCTGGGGCATATCTTCCTCGACCGCGAGCGCACCGAGGGCACCGATCCCAAGGCGGCGCAGGATTACTACGACCTGGTTTCGCTGCAGGCTTTCCCGCAGATCCGAAAGGTGACCAAGAGCGGCCGCGATTTCGACATGAAGGCGGCCTGGCCCGGCGACGTGGAGTGGGGCATTGAGCCCAACATCCGCCTGCTGGCCGAGGCCGCCAGGACGTATGGCTTCTTCAACGCCACCCCCGATGCCGACGGCATCTATCGCCGCGAGCCGCTCATCGTCCGCTACCAGGACCAGGACTACTTCCCCTCGCTCTCCTTCCAGGCGGTGAAGGAGTTCGAGCAGATCTCCGACCAGGACACCGTCGCCTTCATGGCGGAGAACGGCCTGGAGAGCATCCAGCTCGGGCGCCACGTCTTCCGCCCCGAGCGCAACGGCGCGGTGCTCATCAACTATGCCGGACCGTACAGGACATATCCGCAGTATTCGATGGTGGAGGTGATCAGCGGCGCGGTTCCGGCGGAGGCCTATCGCGACAGGATCGTGCTGGTCGGCGCCACCGCGCTCGGCATCGGCGACCTGCGCGCTACGCCCTTCGAATCCGCCGCCATGGGCGTGGAGGTCCACGCCAACACCATCGACAACCTGCTCCACACCGGCGAGCCCGGCCGCAGCTTCCTGCGCCGCGGGCTCACCCAGGAGATGGTGGACCTGGGCTTCATCCTGGTGCTGGGCCTGGGCATGGGCGCGGTCTTCGCCCACAGCAAACCGCTGTTCTCGACTATATCGGCCATGCTGGCGCTGCTGGTCTTTGGCACAGCGGTTTACGAAGGCTTCAAGCACCTGGGCTGGTGGCTGTTGTTCGTTCTGCCGGCGGGCGTGCTGATCGCCAACTATGCCGGCGTTACCAGCTTCCGCATGATTTTCGAGGAGCGCGAGAAGCGTAAGATCCGCAAGACGTTCTCGCAATACGTCTCGCCCGGCGTCATAAGCCTGATCGAGCAGGACCCCAAGAAATACTTCCGCCGCGGCGGCGAGCTCAAAGAGCTGAGCATCATGTTCACCGACATCCGGTCGTTCACCACGATTGCGG
>Ga0116217_10002130_pt1 | contig 18533 bp, 21 predicted proteins | sample Sb_taG_6_FD_89697 | JGI IMG/M metagenome (GOLD analysis project Ga0116217, IMG submission 89697) | Peat soil microbial communities from Weissenstadt, Germany - Sb_50d_4_PS metaG | ecosystem: Environmental > Terrestrial > Soil > Wetlands > Peat | place: Germany: Weissenstadt | collected 2010-09-21 | reverse complement strand
GGTCACCGCGCTGGCTCGCTCCAGTCTGCTCGCGAAGGCACGGGCCCGGCCTGACCTTGTCCGCCAGGTGGTCCGCAAGGCCCGCGCCGATGGCATCGCCTCGACCGCGCAGACGGTGCGGAGTCGGCTGGCCCAGGATCTGCCGCTCGGCTACTCCGCCGCCGGCCAGGCGATCGAGGTCGGCGCGGCGGTGACTGGCATTCGCGCCGGGCAGTTGGTGGCGACCGGCGGGGCGGGCAAGGCGAATCATGCCGAGTTTCAGGCAGTGCCTGGCCTGCTGTGCGCGGCCGTGCCCGATGGCGTGACGGCTCAGGACGCCGCGTTCGCGACTGTTGCGTCGATCGCGCTGCATGGCTTCCGGCTGGCTGAGGCCGGCCCGGGCTCGAAGATCGTCGTCATCGGCCTCGGGCTGGTCGGCCAGCTCGCCTCCCGGCTCGCGACGGCGGCCGGCTGTGATGTGGCAGGGATCGATCCGGCCGCGCACGCGCGCGCGACGGCGGCGGGATCCGGCGTGCTTGCACTTGACGAGCTTGGCGAGGCAACGACCGACCGAATCCTGGCCTGGTCCCGTGGCCGCGGCGCGGACGCCGTGCTGGTGTGCGCTGCCAGCCCGTCCTCCGGGCCGGTGCTGCGAGTGCCGGAACTGAGCAGGGACCGCGCCGTCGTCGTGATCGTCGGTGACGTGGGCCTGACTCTGGACCGGACGCCGTTCTACCAGCGGGAACTGTCGATTCGCTTCGCCCGCTCCTACGGCCCTGGCCGGTATGAGCAGTCGTACGAAGCGTGGGGGGTGGACTATCCAGCCGGGCAGGTGCGCTGGACGGAGGGCCGGAATCTGGAGGCGGTTCTCGACTTGCTGGCGGCCGACCGACTCAAGGTGGCTGATCTGGTCACCCACACCTACGACATCGCCGACGCGGCCAAGGCGTACCAGCTTATCGAGCAGCGGAACGAACCCTACCTGGCGATCCGCCTGACCTACCCAGACCGGCTGGCCGGCGCGGAGCTGCCGATCCCGATCAGGTCGCAGCGACCTGCCAGGCCGCGCCAGGCCGCAAGGCCGCGGCCTTCCGCATCGGCGCCGACACGCTCACCCGGTGTCGGCTGGATCGGCGCTGGGGCATTCTCGGCCGGGATCTTGCTACCCGCGTTCCGGGCGGCCGGCTTTGATCATCTGGTCGCGGTGACATCGGCCAGCGGCCTGTCGGCGCGTCGGCTCGCCGAGCGGCACGGCTTCCAGACGGCGGTCAGTGGGGCGTCAGCCGTGATCGAGCACGCCGACGTCGAGATCGTCGTCATCGCCACGCCGCACGACACGCACGAGGAACTGGTGAGGCTGGCCCTGACCGCCGGCCGGCATGTCTGGTGCGAGAAGCCGCTCGCCCTGACCACCGACGGGGTCGATGCGGTCGAAGCGGGCTGGCAGGCTTCCGGGCGGCAGCTCATGGTCGGGTTCAACCGCCGCTGGTCGCCTGCCGTGCTCGCCGCTCAGAGGTCGCTGACCGGCACGCCGGGGCCTAGGTACGTCGTGTACCGGGTCGCTGCCGGGCCGGTGCCCGATGGCCACTGGTACCGGGACCGTCGGCAGGGCGGACGTCTGCTTGGCGAGGTGTGCCACTTCGTCGACACAGCGCAGGCACTCGTCGGCGCCCGCATCGAGGAGGCGGTCTCGGTACTCGGCGGCGGCCTGGGCGGCGATGGGCCTGGCACGCCAGGCAATGACGCGGTGGTATCGCTGCGTTTCGCTGACGGCTCGATCGCCGCCATCTGCTACGGCAGCGCGGCGCCGACGGCGGGAAAGGAGTGGATTGAGGTTATGGCCGGGCCGCACCGGCTGGTGATCGACGATTTCCGCTCTGCGAGGCTCGGTGACCGAACGTTGTGGAAAGGCCGGCCGGACAAGGGCCATCGCGCACAAGTGGCCGCGTTCTGGCAGGCGATCCGGGGCGATGCGGCGCTGCCGACCGCACAGATGATCGCCACGATGCGCGCCACCGCCCGGGCGGCCGAGTCTGGCGGATGCCGTGGCTGACCCGGTTCAGGCCAAGCATCGGGGCCTTCCCGCGCCGTTCGGCCCGCTTGGTCATGCTCCAGCGAGCGGTGCCGGCGTCCATTTCGGAGAGCCCGCGAGCCTGCTGTCCGGCTCGTGAATGCATAGAGTTATCAATCCAACACACTGCGTTGTCAAGACTGGCTAGGATGGCGACCGTGCGGGGGGATCTCACGGCCGTTCTGGCTGTCGCGGGCTGCGCCATCTTCGTAACCGTGGCGGAGCCGGTCACGATCACACTGCTTCGCCGCGCGGCCGCGTTGGACGTGCCCACCGTGCGGTCATCCCACACCGTTCCGACACCGCGTGGTGGCGGCCTTCCCATCGTCATTGGCCTGGCCGCGTCGGTACTGCTCGCCCACGGCGCCCTCGGCACGGCCCTGATCTTCGCCGGGGCCGTGCTCGCCTTCGCGGCGATCGGGTTCGCGGATGATCTAGCCGGGCTGCCGGCCGCGCCGCGGCTGGCCCTGCAGGCGACCGCGAGTCTGGCCGTGATGGCCGTGCTGGCCAGCCGGTCCGGGCTGGCGGCGGAAGCAGTAATCCCTGCCGTGGTCGCGGGTACGATCTGGCTCACCGGCTTCGTCAACGCCTTCAACTTCATGGACGGCATTAACGGCATCTCCGCGGTCCACGCCTTGGCGGGCGGCGCGGTGTTCGGGCTGCTCGGCTGGCGCGCTGGCGACACCATGGTCACCGTCGGCGGCGGGGCTCTGGCCGCCGGCGCGCTGGCGTTCCTGCCATGGAACGCCAGCGCCCGGGTCTTCCTCGGCGACGTCGGCAGCTACGGTATCGGTGTCGCCCTGGCGCTGCTCGCCGCGATGTGCGTGCTGCGCGGCGTCCCGCCGGAAGTGGCGGCCGGGCCGCTCGCCCTCTATCTCGCCGACACTGCATGGACGCTCCAGCGCCGAATCAGGGCGGGCGAGCGATGGCTGAAGCCGCACCGCACCCACGTCTACCAGCGCCTCTACGACGCCGGATGGCCGCATAGCCGGATCTGCGTGGTCACCGGTGCGCTGACCATGGTGCTCAGCGCGCTGGGTGCGGTCAGCCTGTCGCAGCAGCCCGTGCTGCGGGCCGGCGCCGACGTGGCTGCGTTCGGCCTGCTGGTCTGCTACCTGCGGCTGCCCACGCTGCTGACCCGCGCCGTCGTGGCCGAGGCGGCCTGACGATGCGGGACCTGGGCGACCCCGCCGCCGGGCCGGCCCTGAGTCCGGTTGCCATGCCGCCTGACCAGATTGCGGCCGCGCCGCTGCCCGGAACGGGCATCCCGGCGCCGGGCGGCACGTGGTGAGGCTCTTCGTCACCGGCGGCAGCGGCTTCCTCGGCCGGTTCGTGCTGTCCGAGGCTGACCGACGCGGCCATCGGGTCGTCGCCCTCGCCCGCAGCGCCGCCGCCGCGTCAGCAGTGACGGCGGTGGGCGCGAAACCAGCCAACGGGGACCTCGATGACCCGGCGGGCCTGGCACGGATGTTCGCCTCTTCCGAATGCGATGTCTTGGTCAGCCTCGCCTCGCTAGGTTTCGGCCAGGGTCCCGGTATCGTAGCGGCAGCCGAGCGGGCCGGGATCCCCCGCGCGGTGTTCGTGTCCACGACGGCCGTTACCACGACGCTGCCGTCGTCGTCGAAACGGATCAGGCTGGCAGCCGAGCACCGGATCCGCTCATCACCGCTGACCTGGACGATCCTTCGGCCGACGATGATCTACGGCGCGCCCGGCGACCGCAACCTGTCCCGGCTGCTGCCGGTACTGCGGCGGGCGCCGATCCTGCCGGTGCCCGCCGGCGATCACCTCCAGCAGCCGGTGCACGTCGCCGATGTGGCGGCCGCGGTGCTGGCAGCCGCCGAGCGACCGGGGAGTGCCGGGACGATCTATGACGTGGCCGGGCCTGAGCCGATGACGTTCTCCGTCCTGCTGCGCGCCTGCGCGATGGCGGTGGCCAGCCGGACCAGGCTCGTGCCGGTCCCGCTAGCCCCGGTGGTCGCCGCCGCGCGCGGCTATGAGCTCGTCAGCCGGCGCCCACGGCTGCGAGCCGAGCAGCTCCGCCGGCTCGCCGAGGACAAGGTGTTCTCGATCGAGGCAGCGATCGGTGACCTCGGCTATGCGCCCCGACCGTTCTCCGACGGCATCGCGGCCGAGGCCCGCGCCCTGGGGCTGGCGGCGTGACCGGCGAGGAGCTCGCGCCGCTAGGCTCTTCCCTACGTGCGTGTTCGATACGAGGATCTCGTCGCGGAACCAACTCGGATTCTCGGCGAACTTCGGGCGGAGGCGCAGGTGCGTGCTTGACCAGCTCAGCGGCGGTGAGCGCCCGAGTCGGTGGTGACCAGGCAGGCGAACACGCGCGCCGCCATCCACGGCAGCCCGGCTCGCACCAAGGAGGTCCGCCAGCTTGCGGACAACGCCAGGTGAGGCCAAAGGCATGGTTTTTTAGCAAACACGACAAGCCATGAACCGCACATATTGTTCACTTCGGCGAGCCATAGTCTGTAATAACTCAACACGCACTTCGGCTATCCATCATCATCAACAAATTCCTGCCATCACGCCCCCAATCAAGTACGCTCACTGAGTGCGCCGATGACCAGCGGACACATTGTCAACTAATTGAACGGTTGAACTGCCGGAAAAGGGAGAATATGCCCGGCGACGACTATCGCTTTCGCTCCTTGCCGTCCGAGGTAGCGCTAAGCGATCACACCACAGTCGTTTCCTCCGCTGCACCTTGCGGTTCGACCTCGAATACGGGGGTACCTACGACAACTATTCCAGCGGCCAATGATGCTCAACGGCGACCAGGGCCAGCCATACCCGTACTGTTCATAGCTGGCATTGGACGCAGCGGGACCACGCTACTCGATTGCCTCCTGGGCGGTACCCCAAAAATCCATAGCGGCGGAGAAATCGGAGGAGTATGGCAACATGGCCTTGTCGATGACCGGCTGTGCTCGTGCGGCGCCCCTTTTTCGCAATGCTCATTTTGGCAGGCCGTAGCGGACAAATCTTTCTCGACACTCAAGACCCATGAAATTGCCGCAATCATCGCGTATCTGGACCGAGCGCTTCCAGTGCGGGGAATGTGGCGGCTCCTCAATCGCCGAACGAGACGTAGTCTCGTTCGATCAGCGCCAGCAATTTTCTTTGAGCTGACCGAGCGACTGTACCAGGGGATGCAGGAAGTAAGCGGTCGGCCGATGGTCGTCGACGCTTCAAAACTGGCGACATATCTTATGCTGCTGACCCAGGTCTCGTCGCTGGACCTTCGCGTCATACATCTCGTTCGCGATCCACGGGCAGTGATGCACTCGTGGCGCAGACATCCGGTGCTCGATCCAGATGGCCGGTCCTCCATGCCCCGGTTTGGCGTCGCCAAATCTGCCGTGCTATGGCTAGTCATGAACCTGGCTGTCGAATGGGTCGCAAGGCAGCTAGCTCTTCCATACGTTCGGGTCCAATATGAGGACCTAGCCCAGGATCCATACGGAACACTCAGGAGACTCCAATCGGAATTTGGGATAGCGGACGCGAGCCCAGAATTTCCGAAGGTTGACTCTCTAGACCTAAAGGACGCCGACTTCGGCACTATGCACACTATCTCAGGAAATCCAACGAGATTTCAGCGAGGTCGGATGCCTATAGTCGAGGATACCGCCTGGAAGGATGACCCGAAGCTGTGGCGAGCGATCGTAACAACAATCACGCTACCGCTGCGATGGCGGTACGGCTACGGAAGACCCTCCGCAGCCCGGTATCGAGTCAGATCAACGCCGGCATCCGCGCGGACGGGAGTTCAGTGAGCACCAGGACACAACAGCAGACTGGGGAGAGGCTTGCCGCAGATTACTTTAGTCCTGGCATCAGGATGGGAATGGCGACCGCAGCCGCTCTTGAGTCATCTGGCCTTCTGGAAAGCGCCCATGTCAGCGTCTGTCTTTCGCCGGGGCCGACCGCGCGAGTTTTGACGCGTATCGCTGGACCGCGTGTCACAAACCGGCTTTTGAAGGACATTCCGCCTGCACGCATCCACGCGCATCCGTGGCTGGCGATCGCTGCTCATGCCCGGAGGCGCCTGCTGGTTACGACTAAGGAAACCGGAGCACCCGCGAGTGCTCTGACTGTGCCCTCGCGATGCCCCCAAGCGATCATCGAAGCAATCGAGTCGCTTGCCGACGATCCAGCGCGACTGGACAAGCTCTTGTCAGCGGGCCTGGCTGAGGCGGCCGAGCGAAACTCTGCCGCGTACGCCGTCAACGTCGTTAACTCGTTCGGGGAGTTGATTTCCCGTCGGGATGGTAGCCGCAATCTGTCAGATTATGGGCTGGACGGGACGCAAGACGCATGAGCCGATGGTTCGTTGGGTTCACCGTCGCCATGTCGCTCGGCGTCGCGATCGCGGTCATGCGCATACCGGCATCAGCCGACGGCTTCTGGCTAGCGAACCTGTGGGGAACGTGGTTGGTCTGCGTCGTGTGGGCGCTGACAAGGCCGTCCTTCTCTGTGCTGTTCGCCGCGATCACGATGGAAATGTTGCTATTCGTAATCATCCCAGCTACTGGCGTCCAACTGTCCGGCAACGCCTCGCTCGCAGGATACGACTATGAGGCTGGCCTCGGTCGAGCCTATGAGATCTGCGCCCTAGCCCAATCTGGAATGCTAGCCGGCGCATTGGCAGCGCGAACCTTGTGGCCGATCCCGCGATTTAGCAGGCTATCCCTGCAGTTGTCCTCCTCTCATCTCGACCGGACGGCACGGAGGTCCGTCTTCGTTTCGATTTGCGCCATCCTCGCATTCAGCGTCTTGGGTGGCGCAAGCTTGCGCGACTTCTTCGCATACACGACCTCTATCGGCTATGGTGCATTTTCCAGTGGAATAACCGGACATCTGGCATTTCTGTTGACGATTCAATGCATCGCCGGACTCACGTTGGTGCTGCTACCACTTCGCTTGGGGTCCAGCGATTCAAGCCGCTGGTGGGGTCCGGTGTTCTTTGCTTTCTTGGCGACATTCCTGCTACTCGGCGGAGGTCAACGACTACGGTTCTTCGTTCCGGCCATTGCCGCAGGCCTCATCTGGCTGAAGACAAGCAAGAGAGGCCTCCGACCACGGCGGGTCGCTGCGGTCGGCGCACTTGCGCTAGTTCTGCTCGGTGCGCTCGTCGGAGTTGCTCGCGGGGCAGCTGACAGTCGTAATGTGACCATTGGAGCAGTCCTAGCCGAACCGTTCGGATCAGGGAACGACCTGTTCCTTCCGGTGGCGGGCCTGGCCAGCACCATACCTGGACAACTCCCATACCTCAACGGCAGCAGCTATCTGCAAATAGCGGCCTTCGCGATTCCACGCACACTATGGAAGGATAAGCCTCAGAGTGCTATTTCCAATGTCACGGAAGTGCTTGACCCAGGCAATTCCGGACTGGCCTTTCCGGAATTCGGCGAGATGTACGCTAACTTCGGACTACCTGGCGTCATAATTGGTTCTTTGATACTGGGCGCGCTCGTTGAGCTGCTCACCAGACGCCTCGCCCGTTCCGAAAGTATCCAAGAATCTGTATTCACCTCCGTCTGCGGGGCCATCCTCCTAGCGCTCTTTATTCGCGGCTCTATCGCGCCGATGATCACCACATTCCTGGGTCTCCTCGTCGCAACAGCTCTGATATGCCGACGGGGATCGCCGGTACTGGCGACAGTTCGTGTACCAGTCCCGTCCGAGGATTCCAGGTCACGGAGGACCGGATGGCCGGTTGTCACCGAGTAGCTCGAGATCGGCGCGAACTGTATGCGAACACGATCGCCGCATGGACGTGGTCCCAGGGAACACTCGCTGTCTCGATCCTTACCGTGCCTTTGCTAACGCGCTTGCTCAGTCAGGAGGAATACGGGCTGTGGACGCAACTTCTGTCATTGTCAGCACTCGCCACGGCGGCCGACATGGGGATGTCGCTTGTCTTCCTGCGCAGGATCACGGATGGCGCTGAGGCCGACCGGAACTCCATCCCGCAGAGCGCGACGGCATTCTACCGGGTGAGCAGCGCCATCCTCACCGCCATCCTGCTGCTCGCCTGCCTGGTCCATGGCGGCCTGCTGAGTCCTTACCTGTCGCGCACGAGCATGCCGGTGCCGGCCGCGCTCGCGGTCATCGTGGCGATGGGAATCAACCTGAGGTTCCAGCCCTATGCGCTGCGTCTGCTGACCCAGGGCCGCATGGACCTGACGCAAGTCTTCGGTGCCGGGCCAGCTGTCGTAGGAACGCTCGCCACAGTTCTGGCGGCGTATTGGTTCGGGACCGCCGTTGCCGTGGCATTTGCCTATGCGGCGGTAGAGATCGCCTTCGATGTCGCTCTTGTAATCACCGCGCACCACTACTGCCCGACGTGGCCTACGGCGTCGCAGGTCACCAGCCATACATTCGACTGGTGGGTCCGAGTCTGGTACGAGTCCACTGGCGTGTTGATGATCGATATCGTGCCAACGATCAGCATGCTCATCGGCATCACAGTCGTGAGCCATGTAGTGGGACCTGCGGCTGCTGCCGTGTACGGGGTCGCAGGAAAGGTCGGCAGCCTCGTCCGGCGATTGATTATGCCCTTCACGGAGAGCTTGTTCGTGTCCCTATGCCGGGCGACCGCCAGCACCAGGGTCGCGGTCGCGGTGCTCGTGGTCCGACTAGCCATCGTGGCTCTTGCCACCGGTATCACCGCGGCCTTTGTAGTCGTGGCCGCTGGCCCGATCGGGATGCGGATAGCATTCGGCAGCGGCTATGGGTCCGGCGTATGGATAGTCCTGGTCATGATCCTCGCGGATACCATTCGCAGCATCTATCGGCCTTTCCTCCGGAAGATCCAGTCGGAGAACGACATCGGCTCTCTGCGGTTCTGGTTCGTGACCGGCATGGTCGCTCAAGTTCCCCTGGCGGTACTGGCTTCGGCGTGGTGGTCGACCATCGGAGCGGCTATAGCAGTGCTCGCCTGCACGTTCCTCTTCGAGGCGGTCCCGACGGCCTGGAAGCTCGCCGCTGGTCATCGGCTGCTGGGAGCCGCCAGCAAGCCTGTCCTCGGGCAGGCGCTTGCGGTCCTCGGTGCCGCCTGCTTCGCCCTGCTGCTGGCCTGGGAACGGCAGCGGATGGGCACCATTGCCGTCAGTTTCGCCGCTTTCGGAGCTATCACGACCGGACTTTTCGCTCTTCGCCAGATCCTGAGATACCTGTCGCAGGCGCGTCCCATGCGGAGCTCGTCACTGGTACCAAACCCAGGTGAGGAAGCATGATCGTCCTATTTCAGCGACAGCTCGGGCCCGCCCGCGTGTCGCTGTTCAACAGCCTGAACGACGCCCTGAATGGCGAATTCGCACTGGCGCTAACGCGCCCAGATCCCGCGCCCAACCGGTGCCGTCCTCCCCAATGGCGTTGCCTTAAGTGATCATCTTATTATGTGATCATTTTCTGGCTCATGACGGTACTGAAGGGCTGTCACCGGACGGGTGGCTGCCGGACCGGGGGTCGGTAGGGGTGCAGGCGAGGACGTTCCCGCCGGAGCTGGTCGACCAGGTCGTGGAGGCGACGGTACCCGTGAGGTGCGGCGGCGGCTGCTGCTGCTGCTGCCGGCCCGGCTGGTGGTGTATTTCGTGCTGGCGTTGTGGCTGTTCCGGGGCCGTAACTGCGGGTACGGGCAGGTGGTGGTCAAGGTGGCGGACGGGCTGTATTACCGGCGGCGGGGCGAGGATCTGCTGGCCGGGCAGCTGGACCCGGACGGGTGGGTGGATGCCGGGGCGGGCCGGCGGTGGCGGCCGCCGAATATCTCCTCGCTGTCGCGGGCCCGGGGCAAGCTGGGAGCTGATCCGCTGCGGATGCTGTTCGGGCACGTGGCGGGCCCGGTCGGCGCGGACGGCGCGGCGGGGGTGTTCTGCTGCGGGCTGCGGGTGATCTCGGCGGACCGGTGACTGACCTGCCGGACACGCCGGAGAACGCTGCGTTCTTCGGCCGGCCTTCCAGCGCCGTCAGGGACGGGGCGTTCCCGCAGGTGCGGTGGGTGGCGGCGGCCGAGTCGGGGACCGGCGCGCTGACCGGGGCCGCGTTCGGCCGGTACACGGCCGGCGAGCAGGCCCTGGCCCTGGACCTGCTGCCGTCGTTCAGGCCGGGGATGGTGGTGCTGGCCGACCGTAACTTCCTGTCCCATGCGCTGGCCCGTGACGTCCTGGCGACCGGCGCGCACATCTTGTGGCGGGCCTCCGCTTCCTTCGCCCTGCGGCCCGTCAGGACGCTCGCGGACGGCACCTACCTCGCGGAACTGCGGCCGGCCCGCAAGGCTGACGGCCCGCCCGCCACGGTGCGGGTCATCGAGTACGCCGTGCATACTGAGACGGCCGACCAAGATCGCGGAAGCGAGTCCTCCCCGGAAGTGTTCGCCCTGGTCACCGACCTGCTCGACGTAGAGCTGTACCCGGCGCTGACCTGGCCTGCGCTTACCCGATGCGGTGGGCTGCGAGACCGTCATAGGCCACCACAAGACCGACATGGGCGAAGGCCAGCCGGTGCTGCGCAGCAAGGACCCCGAGGGCGTCGCCCAGGAGATGTGGGCACTGTTCGCCGTCTACCAGGCCATCTGCCAGCTCACCGGCACCGGCGTGAACGCCACGGGCATCCCACCGGACACGATCAGCTTCCCCCCGCCCTCGCCGCCGCGGCCAGCACCATCACGGCGGCTTTCCCCCTGACCAGCTTGACCTCGACCTGGCCACCTTCCTGCTGAAGATCCTCGACCCGCAGTTCCTCGTCCGTGACCGCCCCGGCCGGGCCAGCCCCCCGCAAGACGAAGAAAGCCGGCGACTTCGCCAGGCGCGGGACCGCGAGCCAAGCGTGACCCGCGTCACCCGACGAATCGAACTCCACTGCCTTGAATACTTACAAAGTACCTAAAGGCAAGGCCATTGGCCGTCCTCCCGATGCCGGCAGCCACACCGCAGGATTTGGTTAATGCCGCCAGGCAGGCGCGGAACGAAAGTGTTCCGCTCCAGCTCAGCACGGCGTTTAGAGCAGAAGAAGTAGCATCTGCCATGGCCGCCGCAGCTCGGTCCACGATCGCAGCTCGAACTCCGGCTGAGACCCCTTCCTGCGCGATTATCTTCAGGCAACATTTCCAATGCGCCAATATCAGTCTAACATTCTCATTTTCGATACAGGCGAACAGCATGTCGCGTGACTGATACAGTGCTGTCATGTTTGGGTCCAGAAACCAGGGCGGAGATATATCGACATCAGCAGTCAAAGCCAAGCCGGAGCAAAGTATTAACGCGCATGCGGACCGCACTACATTGCGCAGGGCAGTAAAATATGCAGCTAGGCGAGTCCTGCACCCGAGCGACGCACGCATTATAGGAAGCTTCCCGATGTTCAGCCCCGCCTCGGCGGGTTCTGCCCGCGACTTGGCGGCACTAGCGATTCAGGGGGCCGAGCAGGTCTTCCCGCTTTTGTTTAGCATAGCGTCACCGAATGGTAAGGCTACAGGCACCACTGTCCCGATCACATCCTTCGCTGACGACACGAGCAAGAGGCTAGCCGCAGCCAAGCTGAAAGAATTGTGCGACCATTATGGCAGCGATAAGGCTGGGCCTCATGACTATCACCTTCTCTATGGCTCACTGCTATCTGAGCCAACGTCCGCAACCGCTCTGCTGGAGATCGGGCTAGGGACGAATAACCAGCGTCTGGTCTCGAATATGGGCAGAAGGGGCAGGCCTGGTGCCTCGTTGCGGGCCTTCCGGGATTTTCTTCCGGATGCGCAGGTCTACGGGGCCGACATCGACCGCCAGATCTTGTTCGAGGAAGACCGGATTACAACGTTCTTCGTGGACCAGACCGATCCGGCATCGCTCACGGCCCTGGCTAGACTGATCGGCGACCACTTCGATCTGATCATCGATGACGGCCTTCATTCGCCGAACGCGAATCTCGCTGTCCTTGACTTTGGACTCAGGAAACTTAAGGTCGGCGGCTGGCTGGTCGTCGAGGATATCAGGCCCGAAGCACTGCCGATCTGGCAGCTAACAGCGGCCATTATGCCGCAACAGTTTGAGGCCAGACTTGTTACGGCTAAGAAGGCAGCACTATTCGCGGTCCAGCGACTGGCATGACCGAGGCAGGTCTTCCGCACTCCGAGACGCGGGCCAGCCTCGTAGTCGTCCCGGCAGTCGCCCTAGCAGGACCAGACTCTGACTGAGGCCGGCGATAGCCGGCGAGTCGGCTTTCGGCGGCTGTTCAACCAGTTTGGGCTTGACTTTCTTGTCCGACATTTCAAATACGCAGCCAATCCGTGCCGGCCGCCCTCCCGCCCGAATCCCGACTCCCGATGACCCCCGAACGGACTCGCCGGATCGAACCGGTTATAGGTATTGGCCCATACGACTCCGGCCCGCCTGCGCTGCGCCATCCACAAGATCCGGCTGCCCTTCTCGGTCCAGAGTCCGGCCGAAAGTCCGTACGGCGTATTGTTCGCCTTCGTCACGGCCTCCTCCGGAGTCCGGAACGTCAGCACCGAGAGCACGGGTCCGAAGATCTCCTCGCGCGCGATCCGGTGCGACTGGCTGACCCCGGTGAACACGGTCGGGGCGAACCAGTACCCGTGCTTCGGCAACTCGCAGGGCGGCGACCAGCGGTGCGCGCCCTCGGCGTCGCCGGCGGCGGCAAGCTCGGTGATCTTGTCCAGTTGCTGCCGCGAGTTGATCGCCCCGATGTCGGTGTTCTTGTCCAGCGGGTCGCCTCGCCGCAGCGTCGTCAGTCGCCGCCGCAGGCGTTCGACCAGGTGCTCGGCCACCGACTCTTGCACGAGCAACCGCGAGCTAGCACAGCAGACATGCCCCTGGTTGAAGAAGATGCCGTTGACAATCCCCTCGATCGCCTGATCGATCGGAGCGTCGTCGAAGACCACGTTGGCTGCCTAGCCGCCAAGCTGAAGCGTCAGCTTCTTGCCGGTCCCGGCGATCGCCTGGCTGATCGCGATGCCGACTTCCGTCGAGCCGGTGAACGCCACCTCGTCCACCCCGGGTGAGCCACAACGGCAGCGCCGACATCCCCCGCGCCGGTCAGATCGGACGCGCGATCGCCCGCACCCGGTAGGAGTGCCCCGCCGCACGACGCATGCTTCCCCCTGGGGCGTCGGTCACGAGTATCTGCCAGCCCGCACCAGATAGCAGCCCGCGGAGGGCACCCTCGACGAACGAGTGCGGATGGCACAAGACATTGGGATCCCTTGGGTGCAGGCGCCGGGTCAGGTGACGCCATTTCATGAGCCCGATGGCTGAGAACACGTTCACGCTGAACAGCAGACGGCCGTCGGATCGCACAAGACGTCGGCCTTCGGCCAAGATCGCCCGTGGACTCTGAGTGTGATCCACGACGTTGTCGCAGACGACGAGATCAAAGCTAGCCTCATCCAGCGGGAGTCGCGTCGTCGCGTCTGCCTGAAGGAATACAGTCCGCGCCTGCAGATCTGTGACGAACCGATCAACATTGTCGTCGCCGGTACTGATCGCGAGACGAGCCAATGGGTCGACGCCGACGGCTCGCGTTGTCGACGTCAAGGCCGACCATCCAATACCAAGGGGCCCGATCCCCAGCTCCACCACGGTCGCGCTGGCGGCGAGGCCATGCAGTGTGCCGAATTGGACGAGGGTGGCGGTCTCTGCGATTTCGGCAAGCACGTCGGCTACATCGCTTACGGTGTGCTGCCACACCGCCAACTCGTTCTTCTGAGCTTCCTCCCAGGTTGATGTCTCCATAAGGCTATGTTAGCAGTCTCCCATGTATCGAGGCTAAGAGTAAATGCGGCTGACTGCTTTAATAACCCCGCTTGCAGTTCGAGTGGTTTTCCATGAGAGATAACAGTGAGCCCTTTTCTTCCTGATCTTGGAGTGGTCCGATGTATGGCCTGAACACAGGCAGCGCGTCGACTTGGGCGGAACGTGACTTTACAAGCATCTCGTATCTCGACTCAACGTCGAGCATGTTTCTGTGGTAGTCGGCGCGGTCCCGGACTAGGCGTTCGTTTTCTTCGCGCGCAGCCTGGACGAGGGTGTCGTCTCTCAGGGCTCTCATGAGGGCTGCCGCGACCACGGTGGGGTCTAGAGCGGAAACGACGAGGCCGTTGATTCCGTCGCGGATCCACTCCCGCACGGAAGCGACGTCACCGACTACCGGAAGGGCACCGCATGCCATGGCTTCAAGAAGTGTGTTAGGCGTGCCATCGTGCTTGCTCAGCGAAACGCTCACGCGACTTGAGCGAAAGGCATCGGCCATCAGTCGGTGGTCCAACGTCGGCAACAGGTGAATGCGCCGACGATCCAAGCCAGTGTCGGTGATCATGTTCTCGGCATAGCGCGACCCTGCCATACCCGTGCACACCACATGCACGTCCGGGAAGGACTGGAGCACAGGAGAAAGCGCCCTGAAGAACGTATCGGTTCGGACGTATTCCCTGATACCCCGCGGATTGAGAATAACTGTAGCCGCCTCAGGTATTCCCAGGCGAATGCGGAAGTCACTTCGTCCTGGGTGGAAGACGGACAGGTCGGCGCCGCCGTTTCCCGGAAGCACCCAGATGGAGCGGCCAGCAGGAAATCCCCACTCGCGCGCCATTCGGGCATCGCGATGACAGTCGCAGTGGAGGACTTCCGTTGTCGCCAGTGCTCGCCGCGTTGCTTTCGCCATCATCCGGGTGCGGTCAGCGCGAAGTGTGAAGTCATTACCCCAGACGGAGACGATCACCGGCAGTCCGGTCAGTTCCCCTGCGGCGATTCCCTCGAACGGGATGCGCATTGCGTGGACGAGATCCGGCCGATGCCGCTCGACCAGTCTCTGCAAACGTCCCCGTTTGGTGTGGACTATAGCTGGACCGAGCACGCTCCGGACGGCCGCCACTCGTCGCGGCGTTGCCCACTGTGCGACGCACGCGCTGATCGACGGCAGGCTCACCCGTTCCAGCCGTCGCGGATCGGAGGCGTCGGTCCGCCCAGGGCCTGGAAGCACGAGAGGCAGCGATGTCGTTTCTGCACCGGGGACCACATCACCGGAGATCGGGTAGGAGGAGATCGCCTGAACCTCATGCCCCCGTTCGACGAAGTGCCGGATCCACTGGATGGCGATCGGACTCCGAAGATCTGCGAGGAAGGTAATTCTCATGCGACGGTTTCCCTAGCGGAAGCCGCGGACAGAGACGCCGTCGCCATGGCCGCAGCCACCGCTTCCGGCCTGAAGGCTGTCCTGAGCCTGGGCGGCACAGCCCGGCCCTTCGCCTGCCTGGCCGCATTGACCAGATCCCGCGGTGTGGCCGTCGGCATCGCGGCGACTGCCTCGCCTGCCACTTGTTGCAGATCCGGGAGAGAGCCGACGCCAGGACCCACCACGATGGGCCGGAGTCCGACCAAGGCCTCGCAGGCCACCAGTGGCCAGGGATCCCTCCTGCTGGGGATGAGAATCACGGCCGACCGCTCGAAGAGCCGTACCTTTTCAGGACCTTCGACGAAGCCTGCGTACTCCAGCCCAGGCAGCCGGGAGGTGAGGGCAATGACGTCGGGGCGCAGAGGACCATCGCCGGCAATGATCAGGCGGGGGAACAACTCCAAGATGTCCGCGGCCGCAGCCAGGACAAGGTCTGCCCCCTTTCGCTGCGACAGTTCCCCGATGAACACTGCTGCGCCTAGTAGTGATGGCTCATCGATCGCCCGAAGGTCAGGGGCGTCTACCGAGTTGGGCGCATGGTGACAGGGAAGCGCTGGAGCCAGCTGGCGGACGAATGCCTCTGCGGCAGCCCCTGGAACGATCGCAGTCGAACATGCGTTCAGGAAGCGGTGCCGAATGGTGTTGCTGACGACGCCCCGCTTCAGCCCGGTGCGCTCCGAACTCTCCACCCAGCCGACCAGTGGCACACCCCGCTGCCGTGCCCACCGCAAAGCGGCCCAGCAGGCGTGGACATCCCATCCGCCCAGCACGACCGCTTGTGGTTTCAGGCCACCCAGAGTGGCACGGACACCGCGCGACAGCTCCCATGTCCCTCGTCCGATATCGAGGCGGTGACCACGCAAGACCGCGACGCGGAAGCGAACCTCAGACCACGGGACTGTCCACAGCCGGTTAGGCGTCGGATCCGGCCGCGTGAGTACCAGCGTGAACTGGCCATCCAACGCATCGCTCAAGCTATTGAACAGCGAAACCCGGTAGGGTGCCAGCTGTCGCTGGAACAGGACGATCATGTTTCCTCCGAACCTGGCACTATCGAACCGAGGTTCAGCGCTAGCGACGAATTCGTCCCGCGACGAGCAGCCGCCAGATATTGCACTAGCTGATGAAGGGCGAGAAGTCCTGCCGTGATGGCGCCGATAGCACTGAAGCCGATCACGGTGCCCATCCGGTGGCGTCCCCAGGCCAGCAGCACGACGAAGCATCCCACACAGATGACAGCGCCTGCTTGCCTGAGCACAGGCGTGCCCACCGTTCCCTCCGACCGGTGGTATGCGCTCAGCTTGCGCGCCACTGGCGCCGCCTCGAATACGGCTGAGCAGGCCAGCGCAGCTACGGCGGCCCCGACCGTCGACCATCGCCTCGCAGCGACGATCGCCACGGGAACCTGGATGACCAAGCTCGCGGTGAACCAGTACCGCAGTGAACCGATGCCGTTCTCTGACTGGATCTTCCGGAAGAAGGGCGCGAAGAACAACGGCCCCAGCCGGCGGCTCGAACCGCTGCAGCACAAGCGGAGCGGAAGCAGCACCAGTGCGAGCCCGGCGACGCATTGCACCGCCGCCAGATATCTGAGATCTCCGGTCGCCGCGCCGGCGAACGTGCCGTAACCGCCCGGCGTCGTGTAGACGAGGAAACTGCGCAAGCTCGCGCCGCCCAAAACGCTGAAGGCGATGACAGCCAGGATCGCTACGAAGACGGACTGCCATGCCGCCCGGTCGAGACGAGACGATGACAGCCGCAGGAACAGCCTCCTGAAGCCCGGAACCGGCCACGACGTTCGCACTGCCATCGCACCGACCAGCATTCCGCATTGGGCCAGGGCAGCGATCTCGAGAGCTCGAACGACACCAGCCTGGTAGTCGTTCCCTGCGATCGTGGTATGGCCGAATAGCTGGGCCTGCGTCGCCGGGAGGATCACGAACAGGAACATCGCCGCCATGATTGCCGCGAACAGCAGCGAGAAGGACGACCTCGTCAGCGCCCACAGCACGGCGACGATCCACGCGGCCCACAGGATCGTCAGCCAAGAGAGGCCGGCCGAGGTCTGGACCTGTACCACCGCGATCGCGACACCGAACAACACAGCAACACAGAAACCGGCGATCCACCGGCTCATCCGACTCCCACCACCTCGCGAATCGCCTGCCGGACATGCTCGATTTCGCCGTCGGTCAGTGATGGGTAGATCGGTACCGATACAAGGGTTCGGTGCAGCCGATCCGACACGGGGAAGTCCCCCCTTCCCTCCCACCGGCGCTCGGGAACTGGCTGGCTGAACCCCACCCCATGGCCCCGTCCATGCTCCACCACGCGCGCGGCATCGCCTGCGACCGCAACCAGATACCGCCACCAGGTACCCGTCCTATCGCCTTGCGCGCGCAGAACCCGATGAGCCGCCTCTCCCAGTGCCTCGTCATACAGACGTGCGATCTCAACGCGGCGCGCCACGAATTCCGGGAGCCGCCCCAGCTGCACTCGAGCGAGAGCGCAGGCCATGTCGGGCGTCTTCGCGTGCGGAACGGGCGCATCGAGCGGCAGGTCCGACTCTGGATCTGTCCATCTCCTCGCTGCCTCGATATCCTCCACGGATCCCAGGACGGCGCCTCCCTCCCCTCCGCACAGCATCTTGGTCGCCGAGAAGGACATGACGACAAGGCGCCCGAACGCACCCACCGCATGTCCCATCACCCGGCCGCCGATGCACGTCGTGGCATCTTCGATCACGGCCATCGGGCCGTCAGCGGCCTCAGCTGCCGATGCCGCTGGAAGCCCGAACTGGTGGACCATGATCGCCGCCTTGCACCGCCCAGCCAGTGATCTGAGGGTTCCCTTGGGGAAGGACAGGTCTTCCGGGTCAGCATCCACCAGGTAGGGGCGTCCGCCGGCTCGCACGATCGCTCGTTCGATCGAGCTGCAGGCGAATGCCGGGGTGGCCACTAGTTCGCCAGAGACATCCACGACCCGGAGAGCCACCTCCAAGGCTGCCGATCCCGACGACACGGCTACGGCTGCAGGGCGCCCGAAGGCTGCCATCAGGGCGTCCTCGAACTCCTTGCTGGCGTAACCCCCGGCGCCCACCCAGGAACGATCCAGCGTCGTCAGGACGGCCAGGCGCTCCGGGTGACCCAACTGCGGCCGCGAGTGCGGAATCGGTCGGCCGTGCGAGCTGTCAGCCGACATTCGCATCCAAAGCCACCTCGGACAGGATTTCTGTCGCTGACGAGAGTCCCGCATTGGCCAGCAGGTCAAGAATCGACGGATC
>Ga0116217_10002127_pt1 | contig 18552 bp, 13 predicted proteins | sample Sb_taG_6_FD_89697 | JGI IMG/M metagenome (GOLD analysis project Ga0116217, IMG submission 89697) | Peat soil microbial communities from Weissenstadt, Germany - Sb_50d_4_PS metaG | ecosystem: Environmental > Terrestrial > Soil > Wetlands > Peat | place: Germany: Weissenstadt | collected 2010-09-21 | reverse complement strand
GCGCGATTTCACTCTTGTCGGCGACGTGTTTCTCGGTGAACAGATACGTGGGCTCTTTGAGTTCCGGGCGCTCGGGCGTATGTTCCGCCGATGCGGCGTGATCGCTGGTCGGGGTGCTCATGGGCAAATAGTAGCAGACGGCACTTGCGGCAGGGAGCGTCCCCTCGAACTCGCCCACGCTCCTGCACGGGCCACTTTCCACCGCCGCATGCAAAAGCAGGGGCGGGTCGCCCGTGCCCACACGGGCTAGGCGGTGGGCTTGTCGCGGGGTGGTTCGACGGCGAGGAATTCTTCGGCGAAGCGATGGGCGTAGGTTTCGAGGAGCGCCGGAATCCGCTGGGGATCGGGCGAGCGCAGGACGAGGCCGGCGTGGTGATGGCGCTTGATACGGAGATGCACTTCCGGGTCGTTATAGGACGAAGTGTCAGGATCGGCTTGGCGCGCGAGGGAAAGAATCACGCCGGCATATTCTTCGCGCACCGCGGGCAGGCGGTAGCTGCCGTCGCCGCCAGCGATTTCGATGCGGGCCCACTCGCGCCACAAATTGATTCCGGTTGCGGCCTCGACCATCTCGTTGATGTAGGCTCCTCCGACGCGAGCGGCGCACTCCAGGAAATAGAAATGCCCGTCGGTGTGGGCATGAATGAACTCGGCATGCGCGACTCCGCGCACCAGTCCGAGAGCGGCGATCAGGTCGTGGTTGATTGCCCGCAAGGCGGAGTCGTCGGCGCTTCCGCGGGGCACGGTGAACGTGGTGAAGATTCCGCCGCCTTGCGCCACGTTCATAGGCGGCTTGCCGTACTTGCTGACGTTGGCAAAAACGACTTCGCCCTCGGAAACGACGGAGTCCACGTGATAGACATCGCCGGGGAGAAACTTTTCCAGCAGATAGGAAGATTGCTTGTCGCCCAGTTGTTCGAGCAAGGGCCACAGTTCCTCGGGGGCGTGGATTTTCTTGATCCCGATGGCGGAGGCTTCCTGGCGCGGCTTGAGCACCCACGGGCCGGGCACGTGCTCGAGGTAGTAGCGAATGTCGGCGTGGTTGACAACGGGGACGAAATCCGGCACACGTACGCCGCGATCGAGGGCGCGCATGCGCATGGCCAGCTTGTCTCGGAAATAGCGCATGGTGGTGAGGCCCATGCCCGGGATGCGCAGGTGTTCGCGCAGCGTGGCGGCGGTTTCCATGTCGTACTCGTCGAGAGCGACGATGCGGTCGAGTTTGTGGTTGCGCGCCAGATGGGTGACCGCGCCGACAATGTCGGCAAGGGCAATCTCGGCAGGAAGGTAGAACGTGTCGTCGAGGGATTCGCGCGGCCAGTCGGCGTCGCGCAATTTTTCCGCGGTCAGAAGAATTACCCGGCAGCCCTGGCGCTTGCACTCGCGCATGAACTCCTGCCCCTTCTCGTAGGTCGTGATGCAGAGGAAAGTCAGCGGGCGCGGGTCAGGCATGAGGTTGGTTCCGCATCGTCAATTCAAAGACGTCAATTCAAAGATAGGGATAGGAGAATATCACGGTGCAGGCGCCGCGTGCACCGGCGAATGCGCGGAGAAAATCGTTTCTGCGGATCGCATCTTTCTATCGTCTTTCCATTGGCGGCGCGGTTGCGTTATAGTCTCAACCCGGCGCGACATCCGCACGCGCACGGGGGACATCGATGGGTACGACTCGTCCAGAAGGCAAGGCCCGCACTTACGGGGAAAACATTGAGAGCGATCTGGCCTCGCGCTTCCTGCGAGTGGTGGAAGTGGCGGCGATTGATTCGGCGCGCACCATGGGGCAGGGCGAACGCAAGCTCAGCGACCAGGTGGCGACCGAGGCGATGCGTCGGACGATGGATACGATCCCCATGCGCGGCACCATCGTGATCGGCGAGGGCGAACGCGATGAGGCGCCTATGCTTTACATCGGCGAAAGCGTCGGCGCCGAGTTTCCCGACGGCACGGAAGTTCCAGAGGTCGATATCGCGGTCGATCCGCTGGAAGGCACCAACCTGTGCGCCACGGGCGCTCCGGGGGCGATTACGGTGCTCGCGGCATCGGAGCGCGGAGGATTGCTCAACGCGCCCGACTGCTACATGGAAAAAATTGTGGTGGGGCCGTCGTGCAAGGATGCCGTCGACCTGGATGCACCCGTCGGCGACAATCTGAAAAATATTGCGAAGCGGCTGGACCGCGATGTGGAAGACCTGGTGGTGATCGTGCTCGACCGGCACCGCCACGAGAAGTTGATTGCCGACATTCGGGAGGCCGGGGCGCGGATTCGGCTGATCGGTGATGGCGACCTTTCGGCCGGAATCGCGGCAGCAGTGATCGGCACTGGGGTGCACGCCGTGATGGGCTCGGGCGGCGCGCCCGAAGGCGTGATTACGGCGGCGGCCATTCGATGCCTGAACGGGTACATGCTAGGACGCCTGGTGGTGAAACCGGATCAGGAAGAACGCCTGGCGCGCATGGGCATCAAGGACAAGAAGAGAATCTACGAGGCGGAAGACCTGGCCCCCGGCAAGCAATTGATTTTCGCCGCGACCGGGGTGACCGACGGCGCGCTGCTCAAAGGCGTACGGTTTTTTGGCGAGGGCACGCGAACGTCCTCGGTGATCATGACCCTGCGAACCGGCAAGGTGCGATTCGTCGAAAGCATTCATCTGGAAAAGGGTCCGGATGTGAAGGTAAGATTTTCGTAAATTCATGGCTGGTGGAGTGTGTCATGGCTAGACGGGCTCTCACGGACGGGGAAACTGCCATTCTCCTGGTCATTCAGGAAGGATATGGGCGGCACAACAGCATCGATCGAGTGTATTTCTCTGCAGCCAATGAGGCGGTCATGTTCTGCAAGCTGGCCAACGGAATGAATGCCGCGTTCGTGAACCTTTCGAATCTGGCGGCGGGGCGCGCCGATGGAACGATTGCGAGTGATGAAGAGTTGCGCGTGAAGTGGCTGCGCCTGCGCAAATGACCTGCGCCTGCCGCAGACGCGCGGCCGCTATTTCAGATACTCCGAATCTTTTTTCAATTCCTCAGGAACGACCGGCATGGGCGGCCACTCCTGCGAATATCCCTTGAGCAGAGGAGTCGCAACCTCGGAGCGCAGCATGCCGTCATGCACCACAAAGGTGTGGGGATTGCCTGCGGAATAGCCTTCCCAGAGGGAGACGCCGGCGTAGGCGCCATCTTTGCGCAGGGCGTAATAAGTCATGTCCATAAAGCGGATTCTGTTCATGTCACTGTTGTAGTTGCGCACGATGCGCTTGAGGGCGTCGATGCCGGCTTCCTGCGGAGACATGCCGTGACGCATGTTTTCGACGATGGTATGAGCGCCGGCGACCTTGATGTTTTCTTCTCCGCTGCCGGTCGCACCGGCGGAACCGATATCCTGGTCGGTATAGCAGCCTGCGCCGATGATGGGCGAATCGCCGCACCGGCCGGGCAGTTTGAAGGCCAGGCCGCTGGTGGTGGTGATGCCCGACATCTCTCCTTTGTCGTTGAGCGCCGAGCAGTGAATCGTGCCGGTCGGCGGAAACAGGACGCGACGAACGGCTGCGAGCTGAAATTCAGGCTCGACGCCGAGATCGGCGGCGCGTTGGCGGAGTTGCTGAATGCGATCCTGCCAAAGATCAGCCTGCGGCTTTGACTGAGGCGCGGGCGCTTGCCAGTGTGGACTGGCGAGACCCGGTCCCCACCAATCGCGATCAGAATTGAATTCCTTCCACAGCAGCCAGATCTTGCGCGAGCGATCGGTTAGCAGGTTCTCGCGAGGAAAGCCGACGGCCACGGCGAATCGTTCCGCGCCTTCGCCGACGAGCATGACGTGGCCGGTGTGCTCCATTACGGCCTTCGAAACCATCGACACATTCTTGATGTTGCGCACTCCACCCACCGAACCGGCGCGGCGGGTGGGGCCGTGCATGCAGCAGGCATCGAGTTCGACCACTCCTTCTTCGTTGGGCAGGCCGCCCAGGCCGACGGAATCGTCGTTGGGATCGTCCTCTGGACCTTTCACGACGCGGATGGCGGCGTCGAGGGTATCGCCGCCGCTTTTGAGGAAGGCGTAAGCGGCCTCCACATAGGCATAACCGTTGTGCGCGCAGATCATGATTGGGCGCTTGGGAGAATCGGGCGAAACGTGCGCCGGCTGGCCGTTTTCAGCATACGCGGCGGGGATTGGCGAGTTCGCTCCTACTCCCGCGGCAACGGCTCCGAGCACCGACCTCTTCACGAAATCACGGCGCGAGAATGTCACTGGATCCTCCAAGACTGATGTTCGCTATCAATGTTCGCTGACGACGGCGAGACTTGCAGGCGAAGCGGGAAGCATATCACGGGCTGGCGCGAGGATTCACGCCGGAGGACTTGCAGCTGTGGAACCCTAACGACCAGAGGCACTAATCACGAAGGGCACGAGGGTTCACGAAGTTTGGGCTCTCTATGTTTCCTTCGTGATACTTCGTGTCCTTCGTGGTAGACGCCTTTCACTTCGTGCCCCCTACCGGCTGGCGAAGCGACGGAGGCGGCCGGGATACGCGGCGCCGGCCCGGCCCAGGTCGTCAGCAACGGCGGTGGAAATCGGCTGCACATTTTCCGAGCGGTAACGCAGCAGCGCGGCAATGTTGCCGACCTTGTCGAATTCCGGATCGTCTTTCACATAGAAGGTTTCAATGTCGCGACGAATCACCCAGGGGAGAATGGCCTCGCCGACGTCGACCATCTCCTGCGTGGCCCGGCCACAGACCGGACAGAGGTTAACGAGATGGGCGTCGAGGTGACCGCATCCGGAACATTCGACGGCGTGGGCCTGCAGGTTTTCGCCGAGCAACAGAGTCTGCACTTCTCCCAGTTCCAGCGAACGCAAAACGCGGCGCAATCCGGTAACGCCCCGTCCGTTGCTGCGCGCCAGGCTGAGCGCCTGGCCGACGAGTTCGCGGCGGCGATCGGCTTGCCAGCTCTCGACAATCTGCTGCGCGTGAATGCGAATCTCGTCGCGAGTCGCGCGGCCCAGGTCGGCCTGAAAGCGCCCGATGAGTGACTGGCTGACGTAGGAATGCAGTTGCGCTTCAAGCAGCGAGCGATGAGAGTCGGGGCATGCGAGAATCCATTTCTCGAACACGCCTTTTTCCAGCAATTCTTTCAAGGCCTCGGCTACATTTTTAAAGTGCTGGCGAGTCTCGTCTTCGGCACGGCGCTGGGCGTGACCTCCGTCATAGCCGGCGAAACCGTCGCTGCGGCCACGGCGGGACTGGGGATGGAACAAGTCCTCGCGCTCGGTCAACTCGCCCAGGCGTAAATCGAAGATGCGGGCGCGATGGCGATCGACCAGCACCACGCCCAGCAGGGGGAAAGCGCCCAGCAGGTATGCTAGCGGCTTGAGGTGGAAATGGCGGTCAACGAAAAGCTGCGTGCCGGGCAGGCTGGCGGGCACGTCGTATTCCCGCCAAATGTTTTGCGCGGCGCAGGCGAAGACGGCTTTGCCGTGGGTTCCGTTGCTGCGCAGTTCGCCCGACAGGCGCAGGATGCGGTCCAGGTCGGCGCGGGCACAGTCTTTTTTTTCTTTGCCGCTCTTTTCTTTGCCGTCCTTTTCTTTGCCTTCGGGGCTCTTGGTTTCCAGGGTGCGCAGGGCTTCGCGCGCCAGGTCTTTGACCAGGATCGTGTCTTCCTTGTGCGCTTTGTTGCGGGGCGTGGAGGGTTGGAAATAAAAACTGACCGCGCAGGATTGTTCATCTTGAAATTCAGCTAATTCACGGATTTGTTCGCGAGTAATGGTCATGGATGACCTCCCCAGAAAATTGAGATTGGATCTAAGCGGCGCCGGTCGGAGCGAAGCGGCCGGAAAACTGATTGGCCAGCCCGGGCGCTTTGCGCAGGTGGTCGCGTGCGGCAGAAACGAAGGTGACCACGCGCTCCGCCGAGAGGCCGGTAATCCCCGCAATTTCGTCGACGCTGAAGCCTTCCAGCGCGTGCAGGATGAAGGCCTCGCGCGGGCCGGAGCCGAGATCGTGCAGGGCGGAGGCAATCAGGCGCAGGAGTTCGTCGGAGGCCATGATCTGCTCGGGCGTGGCGACACGGGAGTCGGCGATCACGGTAGCGCCGGTAATGGACTCGTCGGGCTGGTGAAATTGCAGTTCCGACTCATCGCTGCCCTTCACGTTGCGCGGGCGAGCGGAGTCTTCCAGAGGCAGGGCGTTGCCGTTGCTCTCGTCGGTGCGCGAGAGTTCGTCCAGAGCTCGCAGGGCCAGCCGGTAGAGCCAGGGTTCGAGGGCCAGGCGTTCGGGCTTCTCGTGGCTGTTACCCAAGCCATCGCCCAGAGCGGCGGCGATGGTTTCGTCAATCACCTCTTCCTTCGAGACTCTATCCGTGGCGATCAAATCCTCCGCCTCGCGAAAGTAGATTTCGCGTTCGACAAAGCGTTCCAGGCGGGACAGGTTGACGTTCACGTAGGAACGGACGTCGTCCGCGGAAATGGTGGGCGGAAAAACGGCGGCCAGGGTTTGCTCGAAAGGAACTTCCCGCACCACGGTGCCCGCCCGGGCGCTGTCGCCGCGCTTGCCACGCTGCCACTTGTGCGAGGAGCGCAGGATTTCCTTGTGCTTGTTGACCTGCTGCAGCAGATCTTCAAACGCGCTCTTCACCGCGGTGGCGGCGTTCGCAGCCGAGACCTGCACCGCCATCTGGCCCGACGGCAGCCGCAGGTTCAGCGATACGCTGGTGCCTTCGCGGGCCGAGATCTCCTCGACCACGCCCTTTAAGTGGATGAGTTCGGGACGGAAAACCTGCAGGCGTTTTTGCAGTTTTTCGATTTGATGCTGAATGTCTTTTTCGACGGCGGGAACTTTATGAAGACGGTAACTGACGTGAACGTTCATAGCGCCTCGGCCTTGCTAACGAAGTCGCGCAACCAAGTGCTGTCTTACCTGACCACCTAAGCCGAATTGTACACCCGGCCAAAAAAGGCAAGCGGAGAATTGAGTGGTTTGCACATAGGATGACCACCTTCGGGTATCCGTTGCACAGAAAAACGTATGCGGGACGGTTTGCAGGCGCCAGCGCAGGCAAGATATGATCCGGGGCCTATGACCTGGTCCAAGTTTCTGCTGCTGGCAGCACTCGCCGCTGTGGCCTGCGCGCAAGCTCCGTCTTCGAAAGAATTGGAAAGCTCTTATCCCGACGCGCACGCGCTATATCTCGATCTGCACCAGAACCCTGAACTTTCAGCGCATGAAACCCAAACCGCGGCAAAGCTGGCCGGGCGCTTGCGCAGCGCCGGGTATGACGTGACCGAACATGTAGGCGGGACGGGCGTCGTCGCCATCCTGAAGAACGGGCCGGGACCCATCGTCATGCTGCGCACGGAACTGGATGCGCTTCCCGTCGAAGAAAAAACCGGACTCTCGTACGCCAGTAAAGTGCACGCAAAAGACGACGCCGGGCACGACGTTCCGGTGATGCACGCCTGTGGACACGATCTGCACATGGCGGCCATTCTAGGCACGGCCGAGATCATGGCGCACAGCAAAGACACATGGCATGGAACGCTGATGCTGATTGGCCAACCGGCCGAGGAGACGATCAGCGGCGCGGAAGGGATGATTCGCGACGGCTTGTTCACGCGCTTTCCCAAGCCGGACGTGGCGGTGGCTTTGCATGTCGGCAACGAACTGCCTGCGGGCATGGCCGCGATCACTCCCGGCATTTACAACACGAACGCGGATTCGGTGCGCATAACGATTTATGGCAAGGGTGGGCATGGCGCATCGCCCCAGACCACCATCGATCCGATTGTGATCGCGGCGCGAACTATTCTTTCGCTGCAAACCATTGTGTCGCGCGAAATTCGACCTGGTGAGATGGCCGTGGTCACAGTGGGTTACGTTCAGGCGGGGATGAAGAACAACATTATTCCTGACCACGCGGAAATGGGCTTGACGGTGCGGACCTTCAAGCAGGATGTGCGCAAGCAGATTCTTGCCGCCATTGCGCGCATCGCCAAAGCGGAAGCCGCTGCCGCGGGTGCACCGCGGGAACCATTGGTGGAACGATATGAAGGCACCGACCTGGTCTACAACAATCCGGCGCTGGCGGAGCGGCTGCGGGCGCCGCTGGAAGTGGCGCTCGGAAAAGGCAAAGTCGTGACTGCCGAACCGATTGCGCCGTCAGAAGATTTTTCTTATTTCGTTGAGCAGGGCGTTCCCGGCTTTTATTTCAGCCTGGGCGGGGCCGATCCTGAAAAGTTCGCGCAAGCCAAGGCTGCGGGAACGTCGCTGCCGTCGAATCATTCTCCGCTGTTTGCTCCGGACGTGGATCCGGCACTGCACGCGGGGATTGTCGCCGAGGTCGCGGTGCTAAGGAATCTGCTAAATACATCGCCGGAGGAACTGCGGAAATCAACGGAGTCCCCTCACTAAATCGATCCCTGCCTTGTCATCCTGAGCGAAGCGAAGGACCAATGCAGTTTGCCGACAAGTTACACAGGTCCTTCCCTTGCCGGCGTTCGCTTCGCTCGCGCCGGACTGCGCTCAGGATGACAAGGGATTTCGGACGTGACGGCGAAGTAGCGACTACACTGCAACCGTAACCGACGTCTCCGTGCGTGTGACCGGGCGGTAGAGCGTGTCGCGTTCGATGGGCACGCGGCCGGCGGCACGGATCAGGCGCCCTAGCTCTTCGCGGCGCATGCCTTGCGGAGTGGTCGCGCCGGCATCGTGATAAATCTTTTCTTCGATTACCGTGCCATCCATGTCGTCGGCGCCGAAGCGCAGGGAGATCTGCGCCATTTTGGCGCTGACCATCTGCCAATACGACTTGATGTGCGGGAAGTTGTCGAGCATGAGGCGGCCGACGGCAATCTGCTTCATGTCGAGCATGCCGGTAGTTTTCGGCAGATGCTGCAGCGCGGTGTTCTCGGGATGGAAGGCGAGGGGGATGAAGGTCTGGAATCCACCGGTTTCGTCCTGCAGGGCGCGCAGTTTCAGCAGGTGGTCGACGCGGTCTTCATCGTTTTCGACGTGGCCGTAGAGCATGGTCGCGTTCGACTTCAATCCGATCTGGTGAGCGAGTTTGGCGGTTTCGAGCCACTGGTCGCCGTCAATTTTGTGGTCGCAGATGATGTGGCGCACGCGGTCGGCGAAAATCTCGGCGCCGCCACCCGGCAGAGAATCGACGCCCGAGGCTTTCAGTTGTTGGAGCGTTTCGCGAATCGAGAGCTTGGCCCGCTTCGACAGGTATGCGACCTCGACCATGGTGAAGGCCTTGAGATGCACCTGCGGAAAACGCTGTTTCAGGCCAGAGCAGAGATCGAGAAAATATTGAAAGGGCAGGTCGGGATGCAATCCGCCGACAATGTGGAATTCGGTGACTGCCTCGGAGTAGCCGGAAGCGGCGGTTTCGAATGCTTCATCGAGCGCCATGGTGTAGGCGCCGGGCGTGTCTTTCTTGCGGCCGAAGGCGCACAGGCGGCACGCGGCCACGCAGACGTTGGTGGGATTGATATGGCGGTTGACGTTGAAATAAGTCTTGTCGCCATGCATGCGTTCGCGCACGGAATTGGCCATCCAGCCCACGGCGAGGATGTCGCCGGTGCGGTAGAGAGCGAGGGCGTCGTCGGCGTTGAGGCGCTGGCCGGCCGTGACTTTGGCGTGGATGGGCGTGAGGCGCGGATCGTCCGTTTGAAAAGCGTGCGGCTGAAAGCGGTGCGTGGCAGACATCCCTTTGATCATATCGCAGGATTCTGTTCAAAACCACGATGACGCCTCAGCGTCGGAGTGCCGGGTGGGGTTGAGGGGCAACTTGTCGGATCGCAAGTAGTCGAGTATTTAGGCGGTCGAACTGGCGGCGGCGGCTCGGGCCTTCACAGGTAGCTCCTGCATCTCGGCGGCCATGAGGCGATTCCAGAACAGGATGGTTGGCGCGACGGTGGCGACAATCATGGCCCAGGGCAGGATTGGCGAAATCCAGAAGGTGCCGACCGAGAAGCTGAGCACGGCCATCCAGAGCAGAGTCCCAAACGTGCCGAACAGGAAGGCGGTGCGGCGCGCTCCACTGCCAAACGGCAGCGAGTAGGTGCACAGTGCCTGCACCATCAGAGCAAACGGGAAGGCGACAACCAGGTCGACGAAGTAATGTTCGCCGGTGCCCAGGGTTGCCATGATCGTAAGAATCACGAACAGCATGGCGATCGCTCGGATCCAGCGCGCCAGCCCCTTGGAGTTCCACCACACCAGCAAGACCCAGGCTGTATGCAGCGATGGCATGGCGTTGCGCACACCCGTGCGGAGGATGGGCACAACGTTCATGCGCATGATGTCGGCAATGGCCGGCGGATGAAAGGGATACGAGGTTCCAAACAGAGCCCTCGGTCCAATGGCCGGCATCATGTTGTAGAACAGAACGCCCACCGGTCCAGTGACCAGGAACGCGAGCATAACCGCGAACGCTGCTTCCTTTTTTTGGCGAAGCTGCGCCGCGTAGACCAGGGCCAGCGGCAGAGGAAGCGCAATATAAATGACGAGACAAGCAAACCGCACCCACAGGTGCGTCCAGAAAAATTGGCCCATCAGGAAACTGAATTGCACGCGCAGGCTGCCATCGAAGGAGTACAGGAAGAGGTCGAAGGTTTTGGGGTGAAGCTTTTCGGTGATGTCGAGCAGGGTGCTCGCCATGTATTCGGAGCCGACAAAGAGAACGGCGGGCAGAAATCCGTAGAGCAGGAGCTTACGCTCGTCGCCTTCGGCCCAGATGGTGTGGGTGCCGAGAACCGCGAGCGCGGCCAGACCCACAAACGAAAACCCGGCCATGAACAGCGGGTGGAAACCCATTACGCGATAGTCGAGCACCGCCAGGAAGAGCGCGCCAGTTGCAACCCAAAGCAAATCGAACCAGGAGCGCCGCAACATCACCAGAATAATGAGGGCGCTGGCCAGCGCCAGAGACAGAAACGCCGAAGTCATCGAATCGGTGTAGAAATCCCGGTTGAGGGCCAAGGCGAGGATCACGGCAAAGAGAACTGACGTCAGGCTGAGCTTGATCGCATCCTTGCGGATGACACTTCCCGTCGGTTGATTTGCTTGATTGGACACGATTCGGTGCGCGGCATGCGATGAATGGCCCCGCACTCAAGAGTCTAGGGGTCGAAAGAGACGGCGGCAACCCGGTTGGCTGCGGCGGTGGTTACAAGAGTAATCCTCCCATAGAGTGGGCGAAGCTCGAGAGTTATTTCCGCAGCAGCAGATCTCCGGCAACGAATGCAAAGAACAGCACGGAGATGACGCCGTTCATGGTGAAAAACGCGGCATTGAGTTTCGATAGGTCGTTGGGCCGGACCAGCGAATGTTCGTAGAGCAGCAGCAGGACGACCGTCAGAACGCCGCACATTGCGAGCCTTCCCATGCCGAATACGAGCAGCATAGCCACCAGCAAGGCAACCATCACCAGGTGGAATGAACGCGCGATCCAGAGCGCCGCGGGAATGCCCACGTAGCGCGGGATGGAGTGCAGTCCGGCTTGACGGTCGAAATCGAAATCCTGGCAGGCGTAAAGAACGTCGAAGCCCCCTACCCAGAACGTGACAGCGGCGGTGAGCAGCAGGATGCGAGGATCGAGCGAGCCGCGCACCGCGATCCAGGCGGCGGAGGGCGTGATGCCGAGCGCGAATCCGAGCACGAGATGCGACCAGCGGGTCAAACGTTTCGTGTAGGAATAGAGCAACAGCACGGCCAGCGCCACCGGAGACAGCAAGAGCGAGAGACGATTGAGCTGGCTGGCGGCGAAGATGAAGATCGCGCTGGAGACGACGACGAATGTGGCTACAAACGCGGGCGAAAGATGCCCGGCGGGTAAGGCGCGGGTGCTGGTGCGCGGGTTGGCGGCGTCGATGGCGGCATCGGCCCAGCGGTTAAAAGCCATTGCGGCCGAACGTGCCGCAACCATGGCGACGATGATCCAGACCAGCTGATGCAGCGAAGGGAATCCTCCGGCCGCGAGCATGGCGCCGCACAGCGCGAAGGGAAGCGCGAAGATGGAGTGCTCCCACTTGATCATCTCCAGGGTGACGCGCAGGTTGTGCATCACGGGCACGTGGTCGATTGTAATGCAGGGCGGTGGCACCGTGAGCGACGCCAAGGATTTGCGCGTCGGCGGTCAACTACAGAGGTCCTTCGCTTCGCTCAGGATGACAAATTTGCTCAGGATGACTGGCCAGTCGGCTCACCCGAGATCAGCGGAACAAAGCGGCAGAGTTCCCGCAGCGTGATCCGCGGCTGGCCGTTTTCCATGCGGATCAGCTGTAATTGCTGAGAATCAGGCAAGCCCACTGGCATGATCATGCTTCCACCTTCGGCCAATTGTGCGAGCAGCGCGGGCGGCACTTCGGCGGCTCCAGCAGAAACCAGGATCGCATCGTAAGGCGCGCACTCGGGAAAGCCCAGGGTTCCGTCTCCCACGATGACTCTGACGTTGGTGTAGCCCATGCGGGCCAGCAGCTCGCGCGCCGGATCGGCCAGGACGGCGTGGCGCTCCACGGAAAAAACCTCCGCTGCCAGTTCGGCGAGCAATGCCGTCACATAGCCAGACCCGGTGCCGACCTCGAGCACTCGGTCGGCCGGACGTATCGCCAGAGCTTCCAGCATGAGCGCGACGATGTAGGGCTGGGAGATCGTTTGGCCCTCGGCAATCAGCAGAGGATGATCTTCGTACGCCTGATGGCGATCGGGCTTAAGCGCGAACTCGTGGCGCGGCACCCGCGACATCACGTTGAGCACGCGTTCGTCGGCAATGCCGCGCGCGCGCAGTTGGGAGTCGACCATGCGCTGGCGCAAAATTGAAAATCCGGAAGTGTCGGCGGAGGCAGTCATACGGCGGATCGGGAATCCGGCCCTGAGAATACTTTATTTCCTGCGGTGGCGCACGCGGACGTCAAAGCTGACCACGCCGTTCTGATCGCGATTGCCCACGATCGAGACATTGCGGTTGACGTAGTATTCGCCCTGAATAATCTGCTGCGAACTTTGCGAGACGTTGGTGCTGTAGGTGAGAGTGACGTTATTGGCGAACTGCTGTTCGATGGTGACCTGCGGGCCCCGCGCGGTAGGGTTGGTTTCGGTGGTCAGACCCTGGGGATCGATCTTGATGCGGCTGACTCCGAACAGTTTTTGCATGCGGCTGCTGACGGTGGAGTTGATGGCCTGGTTGATGATCAGGTTTGTGGCTTCATCGCTAAAGACGGTCTGGCCGGACTGCTGCTGCAGTTGTTCTGATTCTTCGCTGGTGCGGCCGAGGGCGAGCAGAGCGATAATGTCGGATTTGGGCAGCGGCGGTTCAGAGCGATAGTTCACGTTGAGGCGGTCGGGCGTGCCCGTTACCGTGACGTCGAGATCGTAGTTGCGAACATGCGTGGTGGCCTGCAGGTTGACCTGGGGCTCAATCGCCACTGGATTGGCAAATGTAATATCGCCGCGCTCCAGGCGGAACTTGATGCCGTTGAAGTTTGCGTCGCCTTCCAGAATGTCGGCGCGACCGAGCACGCTGGGCCGGGCCAGCGAACCGCGTAGGCGCAGATTGGCATCGCCGGACAGCCGAGCCACCGCGGTCTTCATCTGAAGTTCGGGCGCGGTACGCACGGCCACATCCATCTTCACGTTGTAGAGCGGCGAATTGGCGGGCGCGAGCGCGGCCGACTGGCGGCTGCGTTCGAGGTAGGAACCGAAATCGAAGCCGGGAGTTACCGCGAGTTTGGTGACCAGAATGTCGCCGGAAATGGTGGACGACGAGCGATTGCCCACCCAATGCAATTCCGTGGTCGCGGTCGAACTGACGCCTGGGGGATAACGCAGGCGCACGTCTTTGCCCAGGGCGGTGAGATTGAAATTGAGTTGGCGGTTGTAGTTGGTGGCATCGCCTTTCAGGTCGAGCGTGCCGCCGCCGGTGCGGGCGGCGAGTTGCACGATATGGATGCTGTCGCGGGTAAACACCAGCGAACCGTTCATCTCGCTCAAGCCGCTGGGCAAACCGGCGTAGCTGGCGGCTCCATTCTTGATCTCAACGCTGCCTTGCGGAACCGGCGCGCTCAGCGTCCCGCCTAACGTGAGATGGACCGTCATCAGACCGGAGGCGGTGAGATCTGGATCCATGCCCCTGAGCAGTTTGAGGTCAGCCTGCCCGTCGGCCGCCATATCGAGTTCCCGCGCACCCGCGAATTGGATGGAGCCCTGGCCGGTAATGTCGGTTCCCTCGCCCACGAAGTGAGCCGGCGCAATGATGGCCTTCTGGTTGGCGTAGGTGAAACTCACCGGGCCCTGATTGTGCAGCTTGGCGTATTCCACATCGATGAAAAGGTCAGTCGCGGTGCCTTTCAGCATCCACTGCCGCGGATAGCGCAGCGGTCCTTGCAGAGTGATCGAGCCACTCACGGCGGAGTGCCCGGTAAGCTGCTGACCGAGGTAGGCGTGCCAGATGGGGTCGAGATCGACATGATCGGTTTGCGCTGTAATGTTCGCGGGATAGTCGCCGTGCATGGCAACGCTGCCATCGACAGAAAGCGTGCCCTTCGGAAAATCTGAGTGTCCGCTGATGCGGAGCTCGCCATCTTTTGTGGCCGCTTCGAAGTCCATGGCACCCGATAGTTCGCGGTCGAACGTGAGGTCGCTCACGTGGACGGCGGCGTTAATCTGGGGGGCATCGAGCGTGCCGGAGCCCTGCAGGGTAAAGTCGGCGCTGCCCTCGATGGGCAACTCGTCCAGATGAATCTGTTGCACTTGCGACAGATCGAAGTTTTCGCCTTTGAGGTCAAGCCGGAAGCTGCGGGTCGCGGGCGTAAAAGCGGCAGTGCCGGAAACCTCGGCGTCCCCATGAGTGAGATGAATATTACTGAGCGAGGTCTCGGTGCCGAGGATGCGCAGGTCAGCGTCGAACTCCTCGATCGCCTCGCCGTAGGCCGCGGCATCAGTGGCGTGAATGTGGCCTTGCGCCTGGGGATGCAGGCGCGTTCCCATGATCTGGAGAGATACATCGGCGGTCCCTGAAACCGGACGGTCGAAGCCGGCGAGCGCCGCGGTCGAGGCGACATCAACGTTGTGCAGGTTCACGCGCGCAGTGAAGGGAGTGTCTTCGGTGAACTGTCCTTTTTGCAAAACGGCGCTGACCTCGAAGTCGGCGCTGGTGTCGGAGCGTCGCAGCGTGCCTCCGTGCAGAGCAAGTTCATGCGAAGAGAGTTGAATCGTGGCCGCAAGAGAATCCCAGTGCACCTTTTGCTCGGGAGTGAGCGAAGTCGCGGGCATGGCGAATTCGAAGTCTTCGGCGACCAGCGTCCCGCCTAGGGTCGGGGAAGAGAACGTACCCCCGGCAACGCCGTTGAAGGTAGCGTTGCCATCCACGCGGAACGGCAGGTTGGTGGGGCCACCCAGCGCCATAACCAGCGGGCGCCACTCTTCCAGATTGGAAGTCGAAATGGAGAGGTGCAGCGTTGAAGTCTCCGCCAGAGTTCCGGAAGCCTGCACTCGCGACGCCGGCGTGGACAAGTTGAACTGGGCGACTTCGAGCGAGTCGCTGGCGGCGCGATACCTTCCCTGAAAGTGGGCCGTTACCGGCAACTCGCGCGCCGCAACATGCGGTGGCGGGCTCACGTCGAAAACAAATGCAACTTCGGCGTTCTTGTACGATTCCTTCCACAGCGCGTCGGCGCTGCCGGTGGCCAATCCTGCAGGGTGAAAATGGCCGAGCGGGTGCGCCGGAACATCGAGCGCCCCGGCCGTTTCGGCGGCAGAAATATCGTGCAGCCGAAGATGCACGGCACCGCTCTGCACGCCGGGCTGCTTCGCTTTCTCACCCTTCTTTGCCGGAGGCCGAGCCGCGGTGATGACCGGCATGTTTTCCGTGCCCTTCCTCACCTTGCCCGGCGCCGGCATCGGAATGCTGTGCAGCCAGTTATCCACCTGAGCATCGCCGGCGACACTGCCTCCCAATAATTTTCCCTGCAACTTCGACAGCCTGATCTGCTGATCGGTCACCTGATAATCCGAAGTTACGCTGGCCTGTTTGAGGGTGAACTGATCGTCCTGCCAACCCAGGTCGCGCAGGGTGAGCGCGCCCGAGGCGGTGAACTCGCCTGCATTCAGCGATTCCTCAGTCAGCGGAGTTCCCATCGATTCATTCAGGAACCAATGGCCGTTGCCTTTGAGCTCGGCGACGCCTGCCCGGAGATCGTGGCGGCGAGCAATCGCGGCCGCTTCGGCCAGATCAATGTGGGCGTCGTAGACCGCGTCCAGCCGGGGATTGCGGAAGTCGGTGATGCGTCCGCTGGCCTGCAGGGACGACCGGCCCGAGTTCCACTGCAGCGATTTCACGTCAACGAAGGTCGTACCCAGGCTGAAGTCAACGGAGGTCATCCAGGCGAACGGGCGGAAGTCGGCAAACGCGGTGTCGACCTTACCCAGCGCGAGATGGCTCTCGTAGCGGCCGCGCAAAAACGAGTAATCCATCTGCAGGTTGGTGTCATGCACGGCCAGGTCCAGAGGAATTTTTTTGTCCCCCCATTGCAGTTCGCCCTTCTGCACCGAGAGATGATCGATGGACAGGGCAAATAATTGTTCGATCGCAGAGCGCTCGGAGGGAGCCTGCGGGGCCTCGGGAATCGGGACGTTGGTGCTGCCATCTGGCGCAATCGCGATATGAACCACCGGATGATCCAGAGTCAACGAGTGGAAGCCAAACTCGGTGCGCAAGAACGAGATTACTTTTACCTGGGCGACCAAGCTGTCGACATGAATCAGAGGAACATCGGTCGCGGCCTCTTTGCCATGAACAGTGATATTGCGCACTTCCACCTGCATGTGGAAAGGGACAACATGGAAGCTGCCCGCTTCGGCGCGGCCGCCAGTGATGCGCTCAACCTCGGCCACCATGCGCTGGCGCACATAGTTCTGAAAGGAATCGGTGGTGATGTACCAGAGCGTGGCGAGAAGGGTGAGGAAACCGAGTCCGGTGGCGACCAGCAGATATTTCCACCAGCGTCGACGCCTGGCGCTTGTGGGCCCGGTCGATGTGGGCCCGGTCACTGCGTCCTGACTCCCTCCCCGGGGGACCCGGCCGGGCCGGGGACGATGACTTTACTTTCCGAGCGCAGGGATTGCAGCCAGGAGACCATGAGTTCGTTGACTTTCTCTTCGGTGAGCAACTCGCGGATTTTGGAGGAGACGTCGGCCAGGGGAACTTCGCCGGCCCCGGCTTGCTTAAGCTGAGGAACGAACTTATCGCGGTAATAGGCTTCGATGGTCTTGGAATCAATTTGGACGGCGGGACGAAGACGAGCGTCGACTAGGCGCATGAGATCGATCTGCTGCTGCACGTGCGCAACCAGATTCTTTTCCGCCAGCCCGAACCTGGATAGCACCGCATGCCAGCCATCGTCGGTCGCTGCCTCCGGATAGTGCTTGCGGGCGTCGGCCAAGCGAGCGGCCGCCTCGGCTTCGGAGGCATGCTGGAAGGAAGCAGACTTCATCTGCTCGCCCAGCAACTCCTGATCGATCAGGCGATCGAGGACGTTGCGGCGGTCGTCGTCGCTGAACTGAGCGAGTTCGCGGCCGTTGAGCAGAGCTTCGTAGCACAGGGCTTCATCCCAGTCGCTTTGCAGAATAATGTGCCCGTTGACCTTGGCTACGATGCGGTCGATAACCTCGCCGGCGCGTGCGGCGGGGAGAAGGAGTAGGCTCACGAGCAAAGTGAGCGCGACTGCGACGGTTTGTGTTTTCCCGCGAATCCTATCCATCAGAATGGCTGGCCTATGCTGAAAAATACGTTGAAATGACGAAGGCGCTGGGTCTCCAGCACAGACGTTGTCGCTAAGCCGAACAGACTTGGGGCCGTATAGGTCTGGAAGTAGCTGGTCGGATTCAAATTGTACCCGAAATCAAAACGCAAGGGGCCGATTGGAGTCTTATAACGAATGCCGAGTCCGACCGCGTGCGAAGTGTAATCATATCCGGAGTTATTGAATTGGGTATAGCACTGGGAGTTCGTTGTACCACCGGACAAGCACTGTTGGGGATTGTCCTGATGCCAGCGCAACAGGCCCTTCAACATGTCGTGCGGAGCTGTAAAGACGTTGCCCATATCGTGGAAGATGGCAAAGCCGAATCCTTCTCCCAGGAGCGGCAGCGTAAGCGGGGGCAGGCGCAGCTCGAAATTGTTGACAAACAGCGCCGTACCACCCACGGGAAAACCGGAATCCGGGTCGCGTGGTCCTGCTTGATTTAACCCGAATCCGCGGTGAGAGTTGCCGCCGCCGGCAAAGAATTGTTCGGGCAAGGGGACGAGGGTAATGCCTTGGCACACCGACTCATTCGTATGTGGATCAATGGGACAGACGCCTGGCGGCCGGACCAGGGTCGACCCGAAAGGTTGCTGCACTCCAATGCTCGTCGACCTCGCAAGTACGAACTGGTGTCCGGCCTTGCCCTTGCCTCCTAAGGCGTAATACGTAGAATGCTGTGCCAGGACGCGGCCGAAGTCGGCTTCTGAGCCGAAGTAAGTGGACGAGGCAAAAGTGTCCAGCGTGAAATAGCTTCCCTT
>Ga0116217_10002125_pt1 | contig 18556 bp, 16 predicted proteins | sample Sb_taG_6_FD_89697 | JGI IMG/M metagenome (GOLD analysis project Ga0116217, IMG submission 89697) | Peat soil microbial communities from Weissenstadt, Germany - Sb_50d_4_PS metaG | ecosystem: Environmental > Terrestrial > Soil > Wetlands > Peat | place: Germany: Weissenstadt | collected 2010-09-21 | reverse complement strand
GCCTGGCCGTCCTGGTGCTGGCCCAGCGTCTGGTTCAGCACGTCGGCGGGCACGGGATCGGTCAGGCCGTCGGTGCAGATGAGATAGCTGGTGTCTTCGGACAGCGGCGACGTGATCAGGTGAGGGTCAAGGGCGACCAGTACATCGATCCCGCCGAGCGCCTGGGTGACGATGCCAGGGGGCAGGTCCTCGCCTGACAGCCGGTCATCGGTGCTCAGCTGGCGCACACCGCCGGGACCGGCTGCATACACCCTGCTGTCGCCTACGTTGAACGCGAGCACCTGATCCGGGGTGACGACGACGCCGGCAACGGTCGTGCCCATTGCGGTCAGTGCGGGCTCGCGTGCCGCCGCCGCGCGTACCTCACGGTTGCAAGCGCTGAGCGCCTCGCGGACCCTTTCCTCGGTGTCCAGGAATGGCCCGATCTGTGCGAGCCGGCGGGCCACCATGGCGCTGGCCACCTCACCTGCGGGATGGCCACCGAGCCCGTCGGCAACCGCCACCACAAGCGGAGTGCCGAGCGGGAAGAACAGTGTCTGCGGGCTCTCGGTGACAGTTGCGCACAGCGTCCACGGCCCGGCCACCAGGCTGTCCTCGTGGTGGTCACATACCACCCCGATGTGGCTCAACGCGGACACGGCTATATAGGTCACCGCGACGATACCCTCCCTACGGCTAGGCCTACCCCGCGACCTGCAGCTGAACGCTGGCTACGGACGCGCCATATTCTGCCGGGTCTCGTCGGCCATCCGCACATCCCGCCAGTTGCGGGTTGGGCTGCGGAGATCTTCCCGGTCGGCGGTGGGGCGGCTGGGTCTACTGGGGTGTACCCGGATCGCTGCTGCGCAGGCGGGCGCGGATCTCGGCCGGGTAGCCGGGGAAGTACTGGCTGATGACGTCCAGGCTGAACTCGTGCAGGATCGAGGTGGCGGGCTCGCGTTCGAGAAGGAATTCGAACGACGCCCTGATCAGTTCCCCGGGTTCGACGTGACCGCAGCCGAGGCTGGCGGGAAATCCGGCAGGCACGCTCACCTGGTGGCTGGTGCCCGCTGGTGTCTGGACGTGGAAGGTGCCGTCGGCCTGGCGGGTGACGGTGATCTGCGCCATGCGGTCACATTAGCCTCACCGCAGAGCATGCACGGTCGGTCGGCGATGACCGAGCATGGCTCGCCACTCTTCCCCGCCCGGACCAGCGGAAACCACTCTGCTGGTCCTGGCTGCGGCATACTGGAAGGGAGGGTTGCGGATGCAGGGAGGAGCTGCAGAACATGGCGGCGGCCGCGCCCGGGGTTTCTTACCGAGCATGCGCCGCGGTCCTTACCTCGTTCCCTCGGCGCCGGGCACCAGTACTGTGTCCGGCGCGCCGGGCGTCGCTCGCGTAGTGCCCGTCAGGGTGTTCCGCGGTTCCTGGGCGTGGCCCGCGTTCAGGCCGGTGTCTTATGCGGTGCCGTCGAGCGCGAAGCGGCAGTACCCTCGGCCTCACCGTGATCAGTGAACGGGGCCTGTATCTCCTGGGCCAGGACCGTCTCGTCTCCTCTTGGGACTCTTGGCTTGTCAGCACTGGCGGGGCAAAAACGGGCAGGCATGCAGCCGGGCATGGTCATGCGCATTTACCCGGAATATCAGCATGGAGGCTTATTCAGGCCATCCGGTAGAAGTGCAGGCCAATTACGGCTGAGATTGTCGTGGTGAACGTGTCGATCGGGCGCCGGTAATCAGTGTGTATGATCCGCCAGTTCTTGAAGTGTGAGATTACCTGCTCGATCATCCAGCGGATCTTGTTGACCCGGGTATTGAATTCTTTCTGCCAGTCGAGTAGCTCGCCGCTGGCTGGCTTCTTGAAGGGCGTGATCATGCAGTTGCCGACATATCCCTTGTCGCCGATCCAGTTCTTCGGGTTGAGTGTCAGCAGCACGCCGGATTCGCCCAGCCCGTAATTATCGTGGCGGCTGCCGTTGACGGGGTCGGAGATCCATGCAAGGTGCCCGTAAATGGTGCAGGCGACCTGGACTTTCATTCCGGTGGTCTTGTGCTTTCCTGAGTAGAGTTCCGGGTGCGCAGCCCATGACCAGCAGGGAAGCAGCGTTCCGTCCACGATGTACTGCGTGCCCGCGTCCAGCTCGTCTGCCGTGGGGACGTAGTCGGCCAGGTCTTCTGCAATGAGCGGCTTTATCACCTTGATGGCGCGGCTGACGGCTGGCTGCGAGACGCCGAATGACTCGCCGATTTCCGCCTGAGTGCGATTATGCCGCATGTAGGTCAGGGTTACCACTACGGACTTGAAGAGACCGAGGATCGGCGGCCATTTCAGAGCCCCTGGCCCCCGTTCGGTAGAATTTATCAGCACGCATAGGTCTATTACCTCGTCGCGGGCAAGTCTCGTGGTATGATTCATCCGATGGCCCGTTTTCTACTGGATGGAGTGTGGTAACCCAATCCTTTCGGGAAACAGGCCATCTTTCACGCAGGCACGCCGCCGCTTTGATCAATTTTGGATAAATCTGACCGTCGGCGAATAAGCCTCATGGTAAATGATTTCCGTCCGCGGGTTAGCCCGCCTTCTGCGCTGTTTTCGCCAATCGCCGGATTTACCGGCCCGATTGCCTGACGCTGGGAATCTCGTTGCTATTTCCGGGCTGGCGGGGAGGTGCGGGCGGTGGCTGCGGAGCGGCTGGCGGGACCGGCGCCCGGGCGGCGGCCTGCCGGGGATGGGCTGGCGGAGTGGGCGGCGCGTACCGGGCGGCGCAGGGACGCGGTGCCGGCGCGGGGCGGGTTGCGGTTCGCGTTCTACGGGCGGGTGTCAACCGAGGACTGGCAGGATCCGGTGACCTCGCGGGCGCGGCGGCTGGCCCAGGCGCAGGCGCTGGTGGCCGGGTACGGCCCGATCACCGGGGAGTATTTCGATGCCGGGCAGAGCCGGGTGCTGCCGTGGGCGTGCCGCCCGCAGGCCGCCGCGCTGCTGGCGGCGATGGCCGGCCCAGACCCCGGCTTCGACGCGATCGTCGTCGGGGAGTAGGAGCGGGCGTTTTACGGCAGCCTACGGCCTGATGGCGCCGCTGTTCGAGCACTACGGGGTGCAGCTGTGGATGCCGGAGGCGGGCGGCCGGGTGAACTTCGCCGCCGAGGGCGATGAGCAGCCGATGCTCTCCCTCGGCGTGCAGTCCAGGCGGGAGGTTACCCGGACCCGGGTCCGGGTGCGGACGGCGATGGCGGCGCAGGCCCGGGAGCAGGGCCGGTACCTAGGCGGCCGCCCGCCGTACGGGTACCGGCTGGCCGATGCCGGGCCGCACCCCAACCGCGAGCACGCCTCGTGGGGGCGGCGTGCGCACCGGCTGGAGCCAGACCCGCAGGCCGCCCCGGTCGTGCGGTGGATCTTCGCGCAGCACCTGGCCTGGCATTCGATGGCCAGGATCACCCGGCGCTGAACGAGGCAGGCATCCCGTGCCCGTCCGCGGCCGACCCGGCGCGTAACGCTCACTGGACGGGGGAGAGGTGGTCGCTGACGACGGTGCGGGCGATCCTGGCGAACCCCCGCTATACCGGCCGTCAGGTGTGGAACCGGCAGCCGACAGCTATGGACCTGATCGACCCGGCCAACACGGGGCTTGGGCACCGGCAGGTGCAGCGGCGGGGCCTGCCCGAGGGCTGGGTGATCTCGGCCCGCCCGGCGCACCCTGCGGGGCTCGATTACTGGATCTGGCCTGGACGGACTTCCCGGCTGGGATCATCGCTGAGTGATCATTTCGGTCGTCTACCTGCTCGTACGTTGTCTGCTCGGCTGCCTGATGGTGCTGACCCGGCATCAAGTGTCCAAGGACGCCGAGCTCTTGGTGCTCCGGCACGAGAACGCGGTCTTGCGCCGCCAGGTCAGCCGGGTCCGCTACCAGCCGGGCGACCGGCTGTGGCTCTCGGCACTGTCGCGACTGGTTCCCCGCCGCCGGTGGGGCGAGGTGTTCACGGTGACCCCGGTGACGCTGCTCGCCTGGCACCGGCGGCTGGTCGCGCGCAAGTGGGACTGCACGAGCCGCCGGCGTCCCGGACGGCCGTCCACGGCCGCCGCGATCCGGAAGCTCGTGATCCGCATCGCGACCGACAATCCGGGCTGGGGGCACCGGCGGGTGCAAGGCGAACTCGCCAGGCTCGGCCACCCGATCGCGGCCTCCACGGTGTGGCAGATCATGCATGACGCCGGGATCGACCCCGCGCCCCGCCGCAGCGGCCCGACCTGGAAGCAGTTCCTGACCGTGCAGGCCCGCGGCATCCTCGCGGCCGACTTCGTCCACGTGGACACCGTGCTCCTGCAGCGCATCTACGCCCTGATCGTCATCGAGCACGGCACCCGCCGCGTCCGCCTGGCCGGCATCACCGCCAACCCGGACGGCGCCTGGACAACGCAGGCAGCCCGCAACTTCCTGATGGACCTCGGGCAGCGCGCGACCTCAGTCAAGTTCCTGATCAGGGATCGCGCAGGCCAGTTCACCAGCTCTTTCGATGCCGTGTTCACCGGGGCGGGCATCAGGATCCTGGCCAGCCCGCCGCAGGCACCCAGAGCGAACGCCATCTGCGAAAGGATCATCGGCACCCTGCGCCGGGAGCTCTTGGACCGGGTGCTGATCGTCAATGAGCGCCACCTGCGACGGGTGCTGACCGAATACCTGCGGCACAACAACGCTGCCCGGCCGCACCGTTCCCTCGGCCAGGTCACCCCTGCCCAAGCCGAAGCCCGGCGGCCCGAACCGATCAACCTCGCCGAGTACCGGATCCACCGGAAGCAGGTCCTCGGCGGACTCACCCACGAGTACTACATCCCCGCCTGACTGCCCACATGTCACCACCCCGAATCGTATTTCCGAGCCCCACAGGATCCGGCAGGCAGGCACGCAGCGGCCGTCACGTGATCTCCCGCCCGCCAGACCGGGACTTCAGCCTCTATCCGGGCTTGTAAGCCGGGCAGCCACGAGGCTGAACAGGGACCAACTGCGCTCATTGGCGCAGACAGCCGGCAGCGGCTGATTCGGCCGCATAGAGCGCACAGACGCTGCCAGGCTGAGTGCGCCTGACGCACGCAGGCCCCAGGCCGGGACGTTTGCCCCTTGCCCATCCGGCGTGGGTGGTTTGCAGTGGGCTCAATATGTTCGTGCAACGCGGCGATTCACTGCGCCGGTGACCCGGGGGGCGGGTGACCATGGTTGAGCAATGCCCGTACGGCGCGTGGCCGTCACCGGTGTCTGCCCGGGATGCGGCCGGGGCCGTGTGGCTGCGTTCGGCGACGCTCGCCTGTGACGGGGCCGTGTGGTGGCAGGAGATCCGGCCCTTCGAGGGCGGGCGCGGTCACCTCATGAGAGCCTCAGCCGACGGACGCGTCACCGATGTACTGGACGACCAAACCGACCTCGAGCCAGGTGTCCTGCTGCCCGTCTCGGGCGGGGCGATGGTCGCAGCCTCAGGGCGTGACGGCCGGCTGTTCCTGCTCTCGCCCGGAGCCAGACCGCGGCCGCGGCTCCCGTGCTGGCGCCGAAGTAACCAACAGCCGCCCCTGCGGCGGAGGGCTGGGCGCGCAGCCAACTGGTGACCTCGGTCAGGCGGCGGGCGAGCAGGCTGATGTCGAATACGTTGGCCCGGTTGAGTTCCTCCTCCGGGGTGAGCAGGTCGAACAAGAGCGTGCCCAGGCCAGCTTCGTTCAGAACGCGGGCGACGTAACGGTTGCGCGGGCTGTGCCGGCTGCTGCCGCTGCCGTGGGCGAATACCACGATCCCGCGCGCGTTCTCGGGCCGGGCATCGGCGAGGCCTCGCGTGCCGGGAAAGGAGCCGTGATGCATGCGGTGATCGTGGGCTGCGGCCGCACGGGCACCGCCCTGGCGGTACGGCTGGACGCCGAAGGCGACAGCGTCAGCGCCATCGACATCGACAGCCGGGCCCGGGAACAGCTGCCCGGCGGATTCGGCGGCGAGTTCGTGGCAGGCAGCGGCCTGCGGCGGCCGGTGCTGGAGGCGGCCGGCATCGAACGGGCCGACGCGCTGGTCGCCCTCACCTCAAGCGACAGCCTCAACATCGTCATCGCCCGGATTGCCCGGCAGGTGTTCCGCGTCCCGGCAGTGGTTGGCCGGCTCACCGGCGTCGAGCACACCGCGGTCGCCACCGAGCTCGGGCTCGACATGGTCGCCTCGGTCGCGATGACCGTCGACCGGGTGCATCGGATGCTGCACCACTCCCCCCTCGAACCCGAATACACCTTCGGCAATGGCGAAACGCTGCTGGTGCGCGCCCCGATCCCGGACTACCTCGCCGGGCGGCTGGCCGCGGAGTTCAACGTGGAAGGCGAGATCACCGCAGTGGAGATCACCCGCGGCGGCCACTCCATGATCCCCGGACCCGGCACGGCGCTCCGCCCAGGCGACCGGGTCAGCTTCGTGGTCGCCTCCACCGCGCTGTGACGACTGTGCAGCTTCCTCGGCGGGAGGTGGGAGTTATGCACATTATCGTGGCCGGCGTGGGCACCGTCGGCCAGCGGGTCGCCCAGGCCGTGCACGCCGCAGGCAACACGGTGGCCATCGTGGAGGAAGATCCCGCCCGCGCCGCCGTGCTGACCGCCCGCGGCCTGCAGGTGGTCACGGGCACCGCCTGCGCTCCCGGCAGGCTCGAGGCCGCGGGCGCGCTTCGCGCAGATGTGCTCGTCGCCTGCACCGGCCGCGACGAGGATAACCTCATCATCTCGGTGCTGGCCCGCCGCCGTTTCGAGGTCCCCCGGATCGTCGCCACCGTCCGGGACGACGCCAACCGCTGGCTGTTCGATGCCTCCTGGGGCGTGGATACCGCCATCTCCGCCGCCTCCGCCCTGGTCACCTTGATCGAGGAGGCGACCGGGTCGGCGCAGACCGTCCGCCTCGCTGACCTGGCCGGATCGGGCCTGGCCCTGGTCGAGACCAATATCACCACCGCGTCGGCGGCCCGCGGCAAGACCGTGGCGGACCTGAACCTGCCCCCCGGAGACACGGTGGCCACCGTGGTGCGGCGCGGGAGAACCGTCCGTGCCGATCCGTCCCTCCGGTTCCGCACCGGCGACCGGGTCCTGGTCCTAACCAGCCCTGACGGCGAGAGACGCGTCCACGACGCGTTCTACCACGGCGCTGCCGGCGAATCCCGATGAGCCGCGGGCCGGGAATCGCGTCATCACACAAGTCACCACCGTCCGTTCGGGATGAAATGTCTTTGTCTTTCGCGCTCGCCGCCGTCTTTCCCGCCGCGCCGGTCGCCGCCGTCTTTCCCGCCGCGCCGCCGGTCGGCGGCTACAGGCACTAACTGTCGTCTCTGGTCACGATAGGTCGAGGTGCTCCGTGGCCGCTGCTTGCCGTAGTAGAACTGGCCGCCGCGCAGCATCAAGATCAGCGCGGCACACGCCGCCTCGCCGCGCCGCGGCCGCCGGTGAACGGGTCGAACGACTACGCTAACGACTACGCTATGGAGGCGACCGCGAAGCAGCGGCCGCGCCAGTGGTCGCGGCCGTGGCCGGGAGAGATGTTCGCTGCGAGACGACTGCCGACCCGGTAAGAATTCGCAGGCATGCGCTCCGCAGCCGCCGCTGTAGGTGTCGTGGATCTCCACCGCGGCGCCGGGCTGCGACCCTGGGGTTGGAAGGGTGAGGACCTGGCCGGGGCGGGCTCCGTAGCGGTAGACGGTGATGCCCTTCACCCCGGCCCGCCAGGCCGCCAGGTAGGTATCCCGCACGTCGGCGGGGGTCGCGTCCGGGGGCAGGTTGATGGTCTTGGCGACCGCCGCGTCCACGTGGCGCTGCACGGCTGCCTGCATCTTCAGGTGCCAGGCGGGGGCGATCTCCAGGGCGGTCACGAACGCGGCGCGCACGTCGGGAGGAACACAAGGGATCTGGCGGACGGTGCCGGTGCGGCCGATCTCGGCCATGAGCTGCTCGGAGTAAAAGCCGCGGTCCCGGGCGATGCGCTCGAACAGCGGGTTGGCCTCGGGAAGCTGGCGGCCGAGGACATGCCGCACGTAGGCGAGGGCGAACATCGGCTCGATCCCCGAGGTGGTCCCGGCGATCAGCGAGATGGTGCCGGTCGGGGCGACCGAGGTCAGCTGCGCGTTGCGCAGCGGCCCGATGCCCCGGCCGGGGTAGGTGCTCTGTTCATACAGCGGGAACGGGCCGCGCTGCGCGGCCAGTACCGCGGAGGCGCGCCGAGCCTCCGCGGCGATGACCCGGAACAGGCGGTCGGCCAGCCCGACCGCGGCCGGAGAATCATACGGGATGCCGAGGGTGGCCAGCAGTTCGGCCAGGCCCATCACCCCCAGGCCTACCTTACGGGCGGCCCGGGCCGGGCCCTCCAGCTCCGGCACCGGGTAGCGGCTGACCTCGATCACGTCGTCGAGGAACCGCACCGCCAGGTGCACCGCGGCGCGAAGACGGCCGAGGTCCACCCGCCCGCCGGTGACGAAGCGGGCCAGGTTCAGCGAGCCGAGGTTGCAGGACTCATGCGGCAGCAGCGGCACCTCCCCGCAGGGGTTGGTGGCCTCGATCCGCCCCAGCGACGGGAGCGGGTTATCCCGGTTGATCCGGTCGGTGAACAGCAAGCCCGGGTCCCCGCCCGCCCACGCCGCCTGGCAGATCCGGTCGAACAGCTCCGCCGCGGGCACCATGGCCGTGACCCGGCCGGTGCGGGGATTGACCAGGCTGTGCCGCCCGCCCCGGGTCACCGCCCGCATGAACCGGCTGGTCACCGCGACCGACAGGTTGAAATACTCCAGGCCCCCGGCCTGCTTGGCGTCGATGAACTCGGCGATGTCCGGGTGGGTCACATCCAGCACGGCCATCGAGGCGCCGCGGCGCCGCCCGCCCTGCGCGAGCACGCTCGCCGCGGTGTTGAACACCGTCAGGAACGACACCGGCCCGCTCGCGGCTCCCCCGGTGCTGGCCACCACGTCGCCACGGGGCCGCAGGCGGGAGAACGAGTACCCGGTTCCGCCGCCGGCCTGATGCAGCAGGGCCGCCTGCCCCAGCGCCCGGAAGATCGACTCCAGCGAGTCCTCCAGCGGGAGCACCACGCACCCGGCCAGCAGCCCCAGACGGGTGCCCGCGTTCATCAGCGTGGGCGAGTTCGGCAGGAACTCCAGCCGCCGCAGCGCGCCCGCGAACTCCTCCGCCCAGCCGGCCGCCGACCCGGGCCGCCACGCCTCCTCGGCCTCCGCCACGCAGGCCGCGACCCGGTCCATCATCTGGCCGGTCGACTCGGTGACCCTGCCCCGCTCATCCCGCAGCAGGTACCGCTCGGTCAGCACCGCAACCGCGCCCAGGCCGAGCTTAAGCTCATCACGCACACCAAGCAGTTCCTTGGCCTCGCGTAGCTCCGCGCGCTGGCGCCGGTAGATCCCATAGGCGCGCGCCACATCGGCGAACCCGCCCGTCACCACCGCCTGTTCGACCGCGTCCTGCACATCCTCCACCCCGGGCGGCCGGTCCCCGAACAGTGCCGCCAGCCCCGCGCTCACCTCGGCAGCCACCCTGGTAGCAAGGGTCCGATCGCGATGACCTGCCTCCGCCGCGGCACGGGACACCGCCGCCTCGATGCGGGCAGGGTCGAAGGAGACGATCGCGCCGTCGCGCCGTCGCACCCGCCGGGGCGCAGCTATCAGTGAGGGATGGACCCGGCTAGGCATGAGCCGAGCATGCTGACGCCCCAGGAAAGACGACAGGGCCGTTACTCACGGACGGACGGGCCCAAGGACCCGATGCCGAAACCGTAGCTGCCCGCCAGCAGCCCAAACCGGCCCGGTACGCCACCCCCGAAGGGTGCTGCACCCAGAGGACAGCTGGCGCATGAAGGCGAGAGGGCGACGGCGGGCCCGCACCGTCCCAGGAGGCCGACGTGAGGAAGGTGAAGGCGATGGCATTCCCCGCACGGCGCCACCGGCAATCACCGGAGTGGCGCGGCTTTACCCTGTCCGGAGCTGGCACGCCAGCATGGGGACGCCGCCTAGCAGGACGGTTCAGGCCCGCGTGCTTCTTCGCTGCATCCCGGCTTGACGCCGGTCAGGCCGAGACCGGACTTCAGGGACGAGAGCAGGATCACGCTGGGATCCCTGATCTCGCGTAGGGTGGACGGCTGTACCGCTCATCGGCCGTCCCGCAGGACCAGGACCGGGCAGGCGGCGTGGTGCACGCAGTGCTGGCTGACCGAGCCGAGCAGCATCCCGGTGAAACCGCCGTGTCCCCGGCTGCCGACCGCCAGCAGGTCCGCTCCCTTGGAGGCGCGCACCAGCACCTCCGCGGCGTGCCCCTCGACCACCTCGGGGCGGATGACGACATCGGGCGCTATGCCGCTGACCTCGGCCAGCGCCTCGGCCAGGATCTTTCCCGCGTCACCCGCGAAGTCGACCGCCCCGTCGCCGAGCGGGGCCCACCCGTAGCCAGTGGGGTACGCCCACGCGGTCACCGCCTCCACCTCCGCGCCGGCCAGCTCCGCCTGGCGGATGGCCCAGCGCAAGGCCTTCAGCGAGGACGGTGATCCGTCCACGCCCACCACGATGCGCCGTTCAGTCATCGTCACCACCTCCAGTCTCAGCATCGCGGGCGGCCAGCGGCTGACGGCAAGGGCCAATGGACCGTCATGTCGGGACCATCGGCTCTCCGGGCGTCGCTCGCCGGAACGGAGCACGAGAAGGAGATAGTTAGTTGCAGTTATGCAAAATGCGGATCAGGTGACGATAACTCAGAGCCGCGACGCAGGCACTGAGCGCCCGGCCGACGGGGACCGTTACCGCTTGGTCGCCCTGGCCAACACGACGCTCAGCATGATGATGACGATGATCGACAGCTCGATCGTGATCATCGCGATGCCGGCCATCCCTCTGGCGCAGCGCAGGGCACGGATCAGCGAGGGCTTCGACTGCCCGGCGCTCGAGACTCTGTCGCTGGTGGCGCCGATCGCGTTCAGGGGGCGCCTGGTCCAGTACGCGGGCCGCATCCTGCGGCCCCATCCGGCCAAGAAGACCGCGGAGATCCACGACTCCCGCGACCAGCAGACCGGCGTCCAGGCATCATCCCCAGCCAAGCGCGCACCCGACGCGATAATGGGCGCCGGCACGCGGGCGCGTTGCCCGGGGGTCCCGGAGGCGCCCGATGGCCCTCCGAAGGAGGGGACCTAATTCCTCTAGCGGGGGTGCCGGGTCTGCGGCGACCGTGAGCAGGGAGCCCGTGGAGCCGCCCCATCCGGCCTGACACGTGGCAGGTCGCCGGTGCCGGGGCAGGTAGGAACAGGGGCTGGAGATGGAACTAGTTGAGGAAGGCCCGTACCGGTTCCGGATCCCGCAGCGGGGAGAGATGCGGGTACCGGGGATCGTGTATGCCTCCCGTGAGCTGATCCCGGATCTGGCTGCGGACCGTTCTCTGGAGCAGGTGGCCAATGTGGCTGCCCTGCCGGGCATAGTGACAGCGTCGTATGCGATGCCGGACCTGCACCTGGGGTACGGGTTCCCGATCGGCGGGGTCGCGGCCACCAATCCGGCGGTTGGCGGAGTGGTTTCCCCGGGCGGCGTTGGATTCGATATCTCCTGCGGCGTCCGCCTGCTTGCTGCCAGCCTGGAGCGTGATGAGGTAATGCCGGTGCTGGGCACGCTCATGGACCAGCTGGTGGCCGCTGTTCCGCGGGGGGCGGGCCGGGGAGGCATCCGGCATCTCACCGGCTCCGGGCAGATGCGGCATGTGCTGGCTGGCGGCGCCCGGTACGCGCTGGAGCAGGGCTACGGCGTTGAACGCGACGTACTGCGCTGTGAGGATGAGGGTGCTGTCGCCGACGCCGATCCCGGGCAGGTCAGCACGCGGGCCATGGACCGGGGGCTGCGCCAGGTGGGCAGTCTCGGCTCGGGCAATCATTTCCTCGAGGTGCAGGCGGTCGACGAGATCTACGACGCGGCCACGGCGCAGCGATTCGGGCTGACCCGCAGCCAGGTCTGCGTCATGGTCCACTGCGGTTCCCGTGGCCTCGGTCACCAGATCTGCGGCGACCACGTGCGGATCATGGACAAGGCCATGCCGCGCTACGGTATTACGGTGCCCGACCGTCAGCTGGCTTGCGCGCCCATCAGCTCCCCCGAAGGCCGCGACTACCTGGCTGCGATGGCCGCTGCCGCCAACTACGGACGTGCCAACCGGCACGTGCTCGCCCATAAGACCCGCGAGATCTTCGCCCGGACGGCTGGCGCGCGGCTTGACCTGGTTTACGACGTATCCCACAACCTGGCGAAGATGGAAACCCACGAGGTGGACGGGAAGCCGATGCTGCTGTGCGTGCACCGCAAGGGCGCCACCCGCGCCCTTCCGCCTGGTCACCCGGGCTTGCCAGCGGATCTGCGCGAGGCTGGCCAGCCGGTGCTGATCCCTGGCTCGATGGGCACGTTCTCCTATGTGCTGGCCGGAATCCCGGGCGGCGGCGCGTTCTATTCCACCTGCCACGGCGCAGGCCGGGTAATGAGCCGCCATAAAGCGCTGCGCACGGTCAGCGGCACGGAGTTGCGGCGGAGGCTGGAGATGGCTGGCATCGCAGTGCGCGGCGCATCGGCACGGGGCCTGGCCGAGGAAACGCCGGAGGCCTATAAGGACGTGAACGCGGTGGTGGAAGCCGCCGAAGGTGGCGGGCTGTGCCGGAAGGTCGCCCGGCTCGTGCCACTCGGCGTGGTCAAAGGCTAACCGAGGCGAACGCCGCCAGGGCCAGTACCCGCGCGGCTTGCACCGCCTCTATGGCGGCCTTGCCGACGGGACTATCAGACGTCGATGGTCACCGCGCACAGCCACCGCCCGGACGCATCTAGTGCGCAGGTCAACCCAGACAGCGAGGCCGCCTTGGGCGCGGCGCCGATGATCTCCGCCGCTGCGGCGTCCACAACCCGCAACGTCAGATCGATTCCCCCGTCGGCGGCCCGGCTCACCTCAACCGCGGCTGGGATCGTCCCATCGGTGTCCAGGTGGTAGATGACTTCCTCGACGGCGGCAGCCAGGAGGTCGGCGTCGGAGCTGGCACCGAGGTGGTGCTCGGTGGCGTGCTGATATGTGGTCCCGCTGATGTCGGCGAAGCTTTCCACCAGGCCGCGTACGGCTTCGGCGATGCAATCCTCGCGAGTCGGCCCCCACGCCTCGATGCGCAGATCCGCGGTATGAGGCACGCTTCTGTGCCCGCAGTCGCGTCGGCCGGGCTGTTCGTCTGGCTGATTCATGGAGGAAGCATCTCCTTCTGTCGCGTCCCTGACCGGGATACGCGGCCGGCGGTCGCGGGGGTGTTGTCGGCAGGGCCGACCCTCGTTGTTCCCAGCCAGGCTGCTCGGCCGGTCCGCACACCGCGCTCCACCGCAACGGCGGCCACGGACCCACCAGGCCCGACGTTCCGGCAGCGCTTCCGCGCCGGCCGCCTCGGGTGACGATCGTCCGGCCGCCTGGGACCTTCGGCCCTCGATACCGCAGCCGGCTGGGCCGATCCTGGCTCCATAGCGCACAGGTCGCCTTGCCATGGCAGGCGGATAGCCGTGAGGGGAGCGCTGTGATGGAGACGCTGATCGTTGTCGTTGTCGTGGTGCTGGTCCTGGTGGTGTTCGCGCTGTCGGTGCGGATCGTCCGGCAGTATGAGCAGGGAGTGCTGTTCCGGCTGGGCCGGCTGCGCGGCCCGCGCGGGCCGGGGCTGCGGCTGATCATCCCGTTCATCGACGTGCTGCACAAGGTTTCGCTGCGTATCGTCACCTCGCCGATCCAGTCGCAGGGCATCATCACCCGCGACAACGTCAGCGTGGACGTCTCGGCGGTGGCCTATTACCGGGTGGTCGACGCGGTCAAGTCGGTGCTGGCGATCGAGAACGTCCGCGCGGCGATCGACCAGATCGCCCAGACCACGCTGCGCAAGGTCGTCGGTCAGCACACCCTGGATCAGACCCTGGCCGAGACCGACACGATCAACCTGGACATCCGCAAGATCCTCGACGCCACCACCGCCGACTGGGGCGTGGAGGTGACCCTGGTCGAGCTCAAGGACATCCAGCTGCCCGAGAGCATGAAGCGGGCCATGGCCCGCCAGGCCGAGGCGGAGCGGGAAAAGCGCGCCAAGATCATTAACGCGGAGGGGGAGTCCATGGCTGCCGCCGCCCTCGGCGAAGCCTCCGACACGATGATGGCGCACCCGCTCGCGCTGCAGCTGCGCAACCTGCAGAGCCTGGTCGAGATCGGCGTCGACAAGAACACCACCGTCGTATTCCCCGCACCGCTGATGAGCACGATCGAGGAACTCGTCGCGTTCCTCACCCGCGAGAACTACGCCACTGAAGGCGGCAAACCCCCCGGCATGAGCCAGCCGGACGGAGCGGCGGCACCGGCAGCCGTACCACGATGAGCTGGACAGCGCGGAGGCTGACCGCCACCGCAGCGGGGTATGACGGCCGCGGGTCTAGCCGTCCTCGCCGTGAACCCAGCGGTCAGGCACGCGGCGAGGCAGGTCAGCCGACTCATCACGACCCGCGACCGGCTCGCGCACCCTCCAGGCAACGGGCACTAGCCGAGAGATGCGCCTGATTGAGGAGGCCTTGTCCGCTGGCCGCGACGTGGTGGACACCACCAGCCCTTCACCGCAGGTGTGGGCGCCGCTCCTCGATGTTGCCCGGGCTCACGAGGCCCGAACGGCGGCGTACTGGCTCCCCCCGGACCTGGCAGGCTCTTTGCGAGGCAACGCGGCCGGCAGGATCGGGCCAGGGTTCCTGAGGTCGGATTGCGCCACACCGGCACGTTTGCGGCGCCCGCGGGTGCAGGACGGCTTCGACGAGGTGTTCGTGGTGGAGTTCGATCTGCGCTGCCGACGGCTCGTCAGGCCGGGGAATGTTGACGCTGAGGAGCAAGCCCCTCCGGCATGCCCATGGCCTCGACGTCCTCGGGCACGGCCAGGTAAACCGCGCCGGGACGTTCGGTCTGCGCGAGCTGGAACGCCTTGCGGACCATCTCCGGCACCGCCCGGAGTCGGGACCACGTCCGCCTACTTGGTCACCGGCGAGAACATCGACACCAGATCGACGCTCTGATGGGACCCTGGGTGCTGTGTGCAGTCCCGCCAGTGATGAAAGGTCAAGGAATGCGCACATTCCCGCCTGTGCGGTCACAGCCGGCGGTCGGACGGCGACTTTCCGTGCACGCATCAGGGCATTCTGCGCCCTGCCGGGTGAGCTGATCAGGATGTGCGCGGGGGCTGCCTGCCCGGGCTGATCAGGACCCGGGCCCTGGCCGCGCGCACTGCGTCGGTCAGCGTGGTGATGTCGTAGGCGCCGTGGTGCCGTTTGCCGTTGACGAAGAACGTGGGCGTGCCCGAGACGCCGCTGAGGTCGGCGGAGTCCACGTCCTCTGCGATCTTGGTGTCCCCGGCGTGGTTGCGCAGGTCGGCGGTGAACCGTCCGGTGTCCAGGCCGAGCTCGCCGGCATAGTGGATCAGGTCGCTGGCGGTCAGGGCGCCCTGGTGGTCGAGCAGCTGGTCGTGCATCTGCCAGAACTTGCCCTGCCGGGCCGCGGCCTCGGCGCCCTCGGCTGCCAGCAGCGCGTGCGGGTGCACGTCGGTGAGCGGCAGGTGCCGCCACACGTAGCGCAGGTCACCGTAGTCGGCTAGCAGTTCGCGGATCACCGGTTCGGCGCGCCCGCAGTACGGGCATTCGAAGTCGCCGTATTCCACGAGCGTGACCGGTGCCTGGTCCGGGCCGCGCACATGATCGCGCTCGGGATCGACCGGCACCACCAGGTCAATGATGGTCTCGGCGGTGCCAAGCAGCGCGCGCAGCCGCAGCCGGTCCGGCAGCATCGCGGTGAGCCGGAACACGACCCAGCCGAGCACCGATGCGCACAACGCGGCCGACAGCACGCCCACCTTCGCCTCAGCCAGCTGGCTGCCGCTGAAGGCGAGCGAGGCGATCAGCAAGGACACGATGAAGCCGATGCCCGCGATGGTCCCGGCGCCGGTCACCGCGGCCCAGCCGGCCGGCGGGCGGATCCGGCCGCGGCTGATCCGGGCCAGCAGCCAGGCCGCCGCGACGGTGCCGGCCGGCTTGCCCGCGACGTAGCCGAGGAAGATCCCGAGCGTGACCGGCGAGGTCCAGGCGCGGGCCAGGAAGCTCCCGCTGACCGTGATGCCCGCGTTCGCCAGGGCGAACAACGGCACGATCAGGTAGCTGGTCCAGGGATGGAACAGCTGCTGGAGCCGGTCGTTCGGTGACATCGCCAGCCGCACGCTCTCCCGCGCGCCCCTGGCCAGTTCCGGGGTCGGCTGCTCGCGGAACAGCCGGAACGCCTCGAAGGCCCGCTCCAGATCGCCGCGCGTGGCGGGATAGGCCAGGGCGAGCAGGCCCATCACCAAGCCGACGACCACCGGATCGACGCCAGACTCGAAGAACGCGACCCAGGCCGCCACGCCCAGCAGCAGGTACGTGGTGCCATGCCGGACACCCCGCGCCCGCGCCACGGCCACCGCGCCGAGCAGGGCAAGGCCGACCCCCAGCCCGGCCAGGTCGATATGGCCGCTGTAGGCCAGCGCGATGACCACGATCCCCGCCACGTCGTCGACGAGCGCGAACGTGAGCATGTAGGTGCGCACCCGGTCCGGGACAGCCGGGCCGGCCAGGGCCAGCACGCCAAGCGCGAACGCCGTGTCGGTGGACATGGCCGCGCCCCACCCGGATGCTGACGGGCGGCCGAAGTTGATGGCCAGGTAGATCGCGACCGGCACGACCATCCCGCCGACGGCGACCACCACCGGCAGCGCCAGCCGCCGCCGCTCACGCAACTCGCCCATGTCGAACTCGCGGCGCGCCTCCAGCCCGGCCACCAGGAAAAAGCACGCCATCAGCCCGGAATTCACCCAGCCCTGCCAGCTGTCGGCCAATCCCCTCGTGCCAGACCGGATCACCAGCATGGTGCCCCACGTCCCCGCATACCCGGCCGGATCGATGTTGGCCCAGGCCAACGCCGCGACCGTAGCGGCAAGCAAGACCACCGCGCTGCCGGTCTCCGTGCGCAAAAACCGGCGAAGCGGCGTCTGCAAGTTCTGCGTCCACACCGTGCGCAGGGAAAACCGTGAGGCGGAGGCGCCGGGCTCGGTCACCGAAGAATTCTCTCGCGCGCTCCGCCAACCGCTAACGGGGCTTTGCCCCAGCCCGACGAGGCGTGCCGGGGATTGGCTGATGTGGGCTAAGAGAGCTCCGGCCGGCGACGAAACTGTGCAAGATGTGCTCGTTCATGGACCGCTTGCAGCCGGAGCCGGTGCCCGCGGTGAGCACGCGGGACGAGGCCTTCTTGGTCGCCAGCGTTGCCGAGGCGCTGACCCGGGCCCTGGACACCGGCGAGGACTGAGCTGCCTGCGCCGGGACATCAAGACGCCGGCGGCAGTCATGCGCCAACGTTCAGGCGGTCAGGACGTTACCGGGCGGCCGGAGAGTCATGTCCCGCCCGGACGGCACGATGCCCTCGGCCTGCCTGCCTGCGGAGGGTAAGGATGTCTAGGGCCTGTGAGGCTCCAGGTGTTCTAGGCAGACTGGTCAGCGCGCCATCCTTGCCCGCTCAGGTCCCAGATGGCGGGATGGCGCGCCGGCCGTATCGCCGACTGCGAAGGAGCACGCCCATGACAGGCCCGGAGCATTACCAGGAAGCCGAGCGGCTGATAGCGGCGGCCCGCGCCGAGAGCGGCGGCATGTACCGGCACCATCCAACCGAGGCCGCTGTGATGCTGACTGAGGCCCAGGTGCATGCCGCCCTCGCGCTGGCTGCCGCCACCGCGCTGGGCACATCAGGCACTGACGGCCAGGCATGGGCCAGCGTCGCCGGGACCAGCCGCCCGGGCAGCGCCTAGCGACATGCCCGCCCGGCAATCCTGTGCTTCCCCTGCTAACCCAAGGCGACGCCAGGCGAACATGAGCAGCCCCTTGACAAGGCCGGCGAGGGCAAGACGGCGAGCACCGCGCCGTACATGAGCATTCCGGCATGCTCGCAAGCGGTGGACCTCACATGGGGAACTTGTTCCTATTGGGTCCGGGCAGCCATAAACTTCACCAGGCCCCGCGTTCAGCGTGATCGCGTTCGCCCGGAGTGTCTTGCCATCGATCATGGTGACGCCCTCGGCACGGAAGCTCCGGTGACGCATGGCGGTCATGACTGCAGGGCCTGGTCAGCGGAGGCGCTATCGGCGCTACCGCCTGCCAGATCAAACGCCCAGCCGCTGACCTGCTCTTGTGCACTGGCGACCACCGAGGCGGCGTAGCTCTCATACAGCTCGGCGAGCTTCGCGAGCGCCTTGTCCGGCAGGCGCACCGCTCCGCGTGGGCTGAGGACCATCAGGTCGGTATCACGGCCCACGCCGGGTGCCAGCTCCGCCCGCCGCTTGGAGGCGAACACGTGGAAGATGGTGTCCTTGACGGGCTGCGTCACCGCATGCCCGAAACCGATCATGGACTGCACAGCATGGATCTCCCCGCTGCCGATCGCGACCGTGCCGATGACATCGTGGCATTCGGCGGACCCGCCCGGATTGCTCACGGTGAACAGGTG
>Ga0116217_10002123_pt1 | contig 18567 bp, 16 predicted proteins | sample Sb_taG_6_FD_89697 | JGI IMG/M metagenome (GOLD analysis project Ga0116217, IMG submission 89697) | Peat soil microbial communities from Weissenstadt, Germany - Sb_50d_4_PS metaG | ecosystem: Environmental > Terrestrial > Soil > Wetlands > Peat | place: Germany: Weissenstadt | collected 2010-09-21 | reverse complement strand
TCCTTGAGGGTGTTACGTGTTGGTTTGACCGAAAAACCAAAGGGGCGCTGAGTTAGGCGCCCCCAATCAAGAACCTCTTGAGTGCTGCCTACACGCTGACTGGTTGCTTGCTGCCCACCGGCACCGGTGTTAGCCAACCGAACCGGTCGGCTTTTTCTCCGTGGACAATGCCATAAAATTCCTTCTGAATAGCTTTGGTCACGGTCCCCGCCACGCCCTTGCCCACGCTGATCTTGTCTACCGAGCGAATCGGCGTGATCTCAGCGGCTGTGCCGGTCAAGAACGCTTCCTCTGCGATGTAAAGGAGTTCGCGGGGGATTCCTTGCTCGACCACCGAGATCCCCAATTCACGAGCGATCTGCAAAACTGAATCACGCGTAATTCCGGGCAGCACAGAGTTGCCCAGCGGCGCTGTCTGTAGAACGCCATTGCGCACGAGGAAAACGTTCTCGCCCGAGCCCTCGCTGACGTATCCGTTGGCATCAAGCGCTATGCCCTCGACGTAACCGTTGATGATGGCCTCCATCTTGATCAGCTGCGAGTTCATGTAATTCGCACCTGACTTCGCCATCGCAGGCAGCGTATTGGGCGCGATGCGAGTCCACGACGAGACGCACACGTCGACGCCCTGCTCGGCATCGCTACCGAGATATTTTCCCCACGGATAATTACAGATAAAAACTTCCGTCGGCGAATTAAAGGGATTGACCCCAGCCTCGCCGTATCCGCGCAGAATGATGGGGCGCATGTAGCACGGCCACACGCCATTGTTCTTCACCAGCTCGACCATCCCGGAGATCAGTTCGTCACGGGTGAAATCAACATCGATGCGGTAAATCTTGGCCGAATCCAGCAACCGTTGGGTGTGTTCCTGCGCGCGGAAAATAGCGGGACCGCTAGGCGGGGCGTAACATCGGATTCCCTCAAACACCGACGAGCCGTAGTTGACCACGTGCGACATCACGTGGATTTGCGCATCATCCCAGGGAATGAGCTTGCCGTTGTGCCAGATTTTTTCCGTCTTCTGAATCGCCATGAGCACTCCTAAAGATTTGATTCACGCGTACAGCGGGGAGTTTCGATCGGTTAGATGCCAAAATTCCTTCCGTGGGCGGACCCGCCTGTTGGCAGTCATGACAGGCGGCACGGTACACGAGGGAGGCAAGGCGCAACAACTAAAACTACGTGGAATTATAACCTAGTGCGATGGGAGTTCAGGACGTTTTTCGGCGAGCGAGGAGAAAATATCGAGTCCGAGACGCGAACGCCTCTAAGCCATACGAAACAGGGACCGTACGTCTATGTGACAAATTCTGTTACTTGTCGGTTCCCGGTTTGTTCGTGGATGGTGTCAGCACGGCCTGAACCACGCCCGGCAGTTCGTCTCCCCTAAAATACTGCCCTTTGGCCGCCCGCATCTCGGGCATGGCGGCGTAGGGCTTGCTGTAGTCGTTGGCAGCATTCCAGAAGAGAAAGCCGATTCCGCCCGTGTCTTTTGCAGTCTGCACCTGGACCTCGATGTACTTCGGCGAGTAAGTCTTGGTGCGCCAACGGAAGGCCTGCAACCACGGACGGATGACCACATCGCTGCCCTTGGTAATGAGCTCGAATCGCTTCATGGATTCGCCGATAAAATGCTCCGGCGCGTCACCCGGATGCGCGATTCCATCCATGCCGAAGAAGTGCGATGGATAGATCATCGGTGAAAGCACGTCGCAATACTTTGCCATCTGTACAATGTCCTGCCCCGTATGCCCCAAATCGACCGGCCGCTGCCAGGCCATAATGCCAAACACGTCCAGCGAAAGCAGCACGCCTGTGGGATGTAATTCGGCATATGCATGTTTGAGGAAATCAGCGATCACATCGGAACGATGCCACGTGGGATGCTCGGCCTGGAATACGAAGCTTGCATCTTTCTGATCCCCTTCAGCCGGGAAACGCACGTAGTCGAATTGAACTTCGTCTACTCCCGACTCGGCAGCTTTCTTGGCGAGGGCGATATCGTATTCCTGAACCTTGGGTTGCGAAGGATCGGTCCATACCAGCTTCCCGTTTTCGCGCCAGGCCTGGCCGGTTTTGTGGGACTTCACCGCCAGCTCGGGATGCGCAACCACTAATCGCTCGTCGCGGAAGATGGCCACTCGCGCAATGGCATGCATTCCCTGCGAGTGCAGAAAATGGGTGAACTTAGGCAGGTCATGAATCGCGATATGGTGCCCGCCAGCCAGCGGGTGATCGAATGGAATGTTGACGCTGCCGTCGCTATCTTTTATATCGAAAACCACAGCATTCCCGCCCAACTCGCGCCAGCGCCGAATGATGCGGAGGCCGCGGTCGCTGGCCGCCATCACTCCGGTCAAATACACCGCACGGACCTCAAAGTCGCGGGGCACAGGAATGGTTTTTTCCACGATCGGCGCGGGCAGAATCCCCGGCACAATTAACTCCTGGCCGGACTTCAGATACGTTCCTTGCGGATCCCCATTTGCCTTGCGGATGGCATCGGCCAATTCGCTCGAAGTCAGGTAGGAGGTCTGCGACAGAAAGCGATGGGCAACCAAGGGCACCGTGTCTCCGCCCTTCGCCACGTACATGGCGCTACCCGACGGGGCAACGCTCGTGACCAGAGCCGGTGGTTCCCCCGGCTTGGTTACACGCGGCACCCGGTTCGAGGTCCGCACCAGTTCAGGGCTCTGCCCGGCCTGAGCGGCAGCTGCCGGTAGTTCGAACGCCAGTCTCCATGAAACGAATCCCAGAGCCAGACAAGACAAAGCTATGATCAGAATTGAGCTAGAGCGGCGCAAGTTTTTCTCCGTGAAAACGCGTGTGGCGCTTTCTCCGGATGCTAGCGGGCAGCCAATTCCTGTGCTAGTTACGTCGGGCCAAGGCCGCAGAGATAGATTCCGAGCCGCTTCCCCAACCAGGGAACTTCCAGGGTGCGCAAAGTATTTCCCTTTACATGATTTCCGCGTGCCTCGTAGGTACTCCTAAGGACAGAAATCAGCATCTAAGTAGCTAAGGAATAAGCCATTGGCTGTCTCCTTGGGATGGCGAGTCATTTGCACTAGAGGACGTTGCGGTGAGTGAGGGGTATCGACAAACAGCTCAGAGAGTGACAGAATTTGTCGCTCCCGAAGCAGGCAGAGCGACGCACTCTCCCAGGATCAACGGAAGGCCAGGAAAGGGAAATGCCCGGAATGAAAAACGTCCTTAACACAGTGCTTGATCCGACTCGCCGTAGTAACGATGCCAGAGATTTTGACAACACCTTGCGGCGCAAGATCGTCGGCCAGGATGCCGCGCTTGAAAAGGTGGTTGAAATCTACCAGATGTTTCTGGCGGGGTTGAATCCTCCCGGACGTCCGGTTGGCAATCTGCTGTTTCTGGGACCCACGGGCTCGGGAAAAACCCGGGTTGTCGAGGCCATGTCAGAGACTTTGTTTGGCGATGCGCGGGCTTGCATCAAGATTGATTGTGCGGAATTCCAGCACTCCCATGAGATCGCCAAGCTGATCGGTTCACCGCCCGGATACCTGGGTCACCGCGAGACTCATCCGCTCCTCACCCAGGAAGCGCTCAACCAGTGGCATACGGAGAAGCTCAAGCTGTCGATCCTGTTGTTCGACGAAATCGAGAAAGCCTCCGATGCGCTCTGGCAGTTGCTGCTGGGCATTCTGGACAAGGCAACTTTGACCCTGGGCGACAATCGCCGCGTCGACCTCTCGCAATGCATCATTATCCTGACCTCGAACCTGGGGACCAGCGAGATGTCCAACCTGGTCGACGGGGGCATGGGCTTTACCCACAAGCCAAAGCTCGTGGATTCAAGCCTGGACGACAAGATCGATCGCACCGCGGTCGACGCAGCCCGGCGCAAGTTCACGCCTGAGTTCATGAACCGCATCGACAAAGTGGTGGTTTTCAAAACTCTCCGGTCGGAGCACCTCGAGCGAATCCTCGACATCGAGCTCGGCATGGTGCAGCAGCGTATTCTGATGGCCTCGGCTGCAAACCAGTTTGTCTTTAACTGCACCGAGAGGGTGAAGAGTTTCCTGTTGCATGAGGGGACAGATCCAAAATACGGAGCGCGGCATCTGAAGCGCGCGATTGAACGTCACCTGGTGTTCCCCTTGGCCAATCTGGTGGCTACCGGTCAGGTCAGACTAGGCGATTTCATTCGCGTCGATATGGTTGCCGAAGGTGCTCTGACGTTTGTGAAAGAAGCGGAGGGCGCGATGGTGCCCATGCTCATGGAGCGTTACGGTGCAGCCGCCGGAGTGCCTCCCATGGCGGCCCGTACCGCGCGCACGATTGGGCGCCGCGAATTTGGAGCTACGCCAACCGCTGACACGAAATAGTTTTGCTGTACGTCCGGACAAGAAAAGAGCGCCGCTAACCCGCGGCGCTTTTTTCTTGCTCAATTTTATTGAGTCAACGATCGTGCGTGTACCAGTTCCGGCCGATCCGAGTGCGCTCCGTTGTCACAGTTCTTCAGCAACTGCGCGTAGTAAGCTTTAGCCTTTTCAGGCTGGTGCGCCAGTTCGCCTGCACGGCCAGCCCCAGCCAACCCGTTAAACCGGTTGGGGTCGATCTTCATGGATTTCTCGTACTCAGCCAGCGCTTCCTCCGGCCGTCCCATTTCCAGCAGCATGTCCGCCAGCATTTCGCGCGCGGGTAGTTCGACTTCGCCCTTGCCCCAATCCGTTCGCAATGGCTTCAGCCTTGCCGTCTTCTCCAATTTGCAAATAGGCGTACTCCAGAAAATCCATGGAATGGATCTGATGTTCCGCCCCAAAATGAATTGCAGAAGGTTGCTGAGTCGCCGCTATGGTTGCCAGGTTCGATTGAATATCTTCTTGCCACAGCCCCAGCCGGGCAAAAATATGTGACGGCATATGCAGCGCGTGCGGAGATGCTGGAGCAATTTGCGAGTAACGGCGGGCTGCGGGCAAACCAAGTTGCGCCAGCCGTGGATCATCCGCTGCGTGAATCAAGTAGTGAGCGACGCCGGGATCGTCCGGGTCGATGGCAAACAGCTGATTCAAGATGGCGATCGCCTTCCTCGCATTATCCAACGCGGTGGTTGCGTCAGGTGCCCACGTCAGCAATGACAGCGCGTAAAACACTGCCGCCTCTTGGTCCTGAGGATAGCGCTGGTAGATCTTCTGCATGGCTTGCGAATACGCCATACAGCGTTGCTCGTGATCAAGTTTGTCGTAGTCGTGATAAAAAACGGCCAGCGCGTCGATGTAATCCCGCTCCCGCTGGGTCTTTGCGCCAATCGCTTGCCCCTTCCGTACCAGATCCCGGCCATTCCTCAAAGCGGATTCGTCCGGGCGGCCCCACAACTGGCGAAACAGGCTCATCCCCTGGCCCCAGTAGGCAATCGCGTATTGCGGGTCCTGGTCGGCAACTTGCTGAAACTGTTTGTAGGCTTCGTCAAACCAGAACGAGTGCAGCAACGCTACGCCACGTTCGAAAGGCTTCTGAACCGCACTGGCGCACGAAGTAGGAAACGAGACCGTCCCCAGCTTCTCGTTCGTGTGCGAATGGGGGTGATCTTCGTCGGCCCACAGAACGCTCCCGCACGTTAATGCCAGAGTGATCCCTACAGACAGCCAGCATTTCTTCATTCTCACCACACTTCACAGCGCTTATCGGCGGGGCGCACCATCGCCGAGTCAGCCTTGCAGCTAAACGCTTGTTGAAACTGGGGCAGATTCGAGAGTGGTCCAATGACGCGGTATTTCCCAATGGGATGCGGATCCGACTGCATCATGACTCTTTGTTCTTCAATGCGGATGGCATCTCCGCGCCATTGCGCCCATGCGATAAAGAATTGCTGTTCGGGAGTGAAGCCATCGATGTCCGGCGGGCGCGGTTTCCCTTCGAGCGACTTCTCATAAGCCAGAAATGCAACCTTCACACCGCCCAGGTCGCCAATGCTCTCGCCCAGCACCAGCTTGCCGTTGTGGTGGACGCCAGGTTCGATGAAGTAGGTGTCGAACTGGTTCGCAACGCAGGCGCCACGCTCCTGGAACTGCTTCCGATCGTTCTCTGTCCACCAGTTTCGCAGGTTGCCGAGGTAGTCGAACTTCGCGCCCTGATCGTCAAAGCCGTGCGAGATTTCGTGGCCAATCACTACTCCGATCGATCCGTAGTTCACGGCATCGACGGCGTTGTTATCGAAGCCCGGGGGCTGCAGAATACCAGCGGGAAAGACAATCTCGTTCCCCAGCGGATTGTAATAAGCATTGGACGTTGGCGGCGTCATGCCCCAGCGGCTGCGATCGACAGGTTTGCCGATGGTCTGGAGGTCGTCTTCCGCCACAAAGCGATGGCCTGCAAGATAGTCTTCGAAGAACGCATCCTTGCGAATGTCAACCTTGCTGTAGTCCTTCCACTTGTCGGGATAGCCGATCTTGGGATTGAAGGTGGCGATTTTAGCCATCGCTCGCTCTTTGGTCTCGTCGCTCATCCACGGCCGGCTGAGAATGTCGTCGCGCATGGCGAGGAGAATATTGCGCACCATCTCTTCCGCCCGCGCTTTCGCTGCTGGCGGGAAGTATTTTTCGGCATATTTCTTTCCCAAGGCTTCACCCAGGAAACGGTCTGTAGATTCCACGCAGCGCTTCCAGCGGGGCTTCATTTCGGCCTGGCCTCTCAAATACTTGCCGAAGAACGCATAATCTTCCTCCACAATCGGAGAGGAGAGAGCCTCAGCGGATGAGTTCAGCGCCTGCCACTTGAAATAAACCTTCCAGTCCGCCAGTGAAGTCTGCTGCAACTGCCGGTCGAATTCCTGCATGTATTTCGGCTGGTCGACGTTCAGGTCAACGTCCTGGGCCAGTTGATTGTGTTTGAAGTAGTCTGCCCAGTCAAAATGGGGGGCCATCGCCTGGAGTTGGGCAAATGTCGAGTTGTGGTCGGTCGAACTGGGATCACGAAGCGCGACGTTATCCAAAGACGCTTCTGCGAACTTGGTCTCCATCGACATCACGGTCTGCGCGCCCGCTGCTGCCGATTTCTGGTCCCAATCCACTAGCACGAACATCTTGGTAACATGCTCTACGAACTTTTCGCGGGCCTCCTTGAAGCGGGCATCCGGCTTGAGATAGTAGTCGCGATCGGGCAAGGAATAGCCGCTGGCGCCGACGTCCGCCAGCACCCATGTGGGTTTGTGAGGATCCGTCGAACTGGAAAGATTAAAGGGCACGGCGACAAGAATGTCGTGCATGTCGGCCATCATCGGTTCTAGCCCGCCGTTATCCTTGACGGCATCGATTGCAGCAAACCACTTTTTCAGCGGTTCGACGCCCCGGGCATCGACCTGCGGCTCATTCATGCACGCGCCGTAGTAATCACCGATAACTTGGTCGGTGCTTCCCTTCGGCGCAGTTTTGTTTTGCTCCGCAGCCTCGAGTACTTCTCTCAGCTTGTCCTTGGTAGTTTCGCCTGACTCCCAACGCTTGCTCCAACGCACCATCGTCGCGGGGATGGGATGGTTTGCTCGCCAAGTGCCGTTGGAGAATTCGTAGAAGTCGTTGCAGGGATCGACTTTCCGGTCAAGGTCGGTTACGTCGATGCTGTGCAGCGCGGCAGTCTGCGCAAGCATCGGTTGCGAAAGCAAAAGGAGCGGTAACAAAGCTTTGCAAATGCGCATCAAGGGGTCTTTTCTCCAAAGGTCTCGGTTGGTAAACGTAGAATGCCATTCTAGATGAGCAGCGCTCGGGTGGGTTAATTCTCCGGAAAGTTATGGAACGAAGAATCAGCGGGCGGAAAACCGGGGAGTTGCAACCGAACCATCAGAAACGAGCAACTGCCTAACCACCCTGCTTCAATTCCAGCAATACCTGGCGCGCGATCTCTTTCAGCGTTTCAAAAACGCCGTTCCCTTGGAAGGCGATCGCTTCCATCACCGGCTCGTCTTTTCGTCGCAACTCTTTGGCCAGAGCATCCACGGGCAAGACGTTGGGTAGATCGCGTTTATTCAACTGCAGCACATACGGAATCTTCTTGAAGTCGTAGCCATGTTCTTTGAGGTTGTCCATCAGATTGTCCAGTGCCTCAACGTTGGCGTCCATACGCTCTTGCTGAGAATCGGCGACAAACACAATCCCGTCCACTCCACGCAGAATCAACTTGCGGCTGGCGTCGTAGAAGACCTGCCCGGGTACGGTGTACAGATGGATACGGGTCTTGAACCCGCGCACCGAGCCCAGGTCCAGAGGCAGGAAGTCGAAGAATAGGGTTCGATCCGTCTCCGTAGCCAGCGAAATCATCTTCCCCTTCTGCTGTTCAGCAGTTTTCTGGAAGATGTACTGGAGATTCGTGGTTTTTCCACCCAGCCCAGCGCCGTAGTACACGATCTTGCAATTAATCTCGCGGGCTGCAAAGTTGATGAAACTCAAAGACTTTCCTCAAGACACGCGGCAGGCGCTAAAAGTCCAGAGCGCCTCCACCTGTAGTATTGGCTTGGTACTGCTGGTTTTATACCACAGAGCAGGACTCTACCGGCAGGTTACCCTGGTTACTAATTGTCCTCGGGGTGGGCTAGGCTGAGTCCCGCCGGCGCCAAACAGACAGCGTAGGTGATCCCAGCGCTAGTAAGCCAAGCGTGACCGGCGGCGGCATCGGTGCGCTTAGAGCAGCTGGAGCAGGCTGGCCAACGGTACCATCGTCTGGCCCCTTCGTCTCGCCTGTAATAATTGCCTTATTCACGATGGTCTCGTAAGCGTAGCCAGTCAGAGAAACCTTGTACGGGTACATTGAAGCGATCTTAACGCGGGCCCAGCCGAAATGGGTTTGTCCCTTAATGCCGAACTTCAGGCCCACATAGGCCGTTCCTATTTTCCCGCCCCATGGGCAGTAAGCTGTACCGCCATTAGGTCCGCCACTCGAATCAAATAGAACAACGCGATTCGGTTGAAATGGCCTTTTAGGTCCGATCCGAGTGCCGCGGGGCAGAGCAGCCGCGCAGGAAGCATGCTCGTGACTCTCGACTCCCCAAATCGCGTTTCCCTGCTGAGCTGGCGAAACCGTCAAGCGGAAAAAGAAAGTCGAGATTGACCTTCGCGAAATAGACCGACCATAGAACGAGAAATCGTTGATGCCGTCATGGTTGAGATCGAAGAAGACTTGCTGCTGGTTCATCAGCGGCAAGTTTGCCGGAGTATAAACGATCTTAGCGTCGGCGCGGGGCGCCAGTGTAAACAGACCCAAGCCGGCCGCACTCGCGGCTAGAGCATATGCATTCAGCCGTCGATTGCAGGATTCGGAAAGCTTAGAGGGTTTGCTGGATAATGGGCGAGAGTGGCCCATAAACTTCCTCCCGACGGACGGGCCACATTATCTTCCCCGGATAGTCGTCCGTCAAATGGGTGCGTTAGTAAGTCCAGTCAGGCAAGCAGAACACCAGTCAAATCAACGGCTCACCGGCAACGGATAATATCCGGCCTTGGCAAACACCAGCACGCAGGGACGCAGGTCGGATGATTTACAGCCTGGACGACCAACCTTGACTTCGATCTCCCGATAGGTGCTGCTGGGAGTTGCTGCGCTGGCGTAGCCCAAGGTGTACTGGTTGCGGGCATCGCCAATAGCACGCTGATAGGCGTTTTCAATCGCATCCTTGGAATACTCGCTAAGAATCTCGCCACCGGTTGCGTTCGCGTACCTTGGTAAAATGTTGCCATAGGCCTGCCCAGGGATATGCAATTTTTCCATCTGCTTGTAGCCCGGTATCGCCGAGCCGCCCACGCCAATGCCGTACACCAAAATCCCATTCGAGAGCAGCACCTTCAACACATCGCCATAGCTGGCATTGCTACGGTATTCGCGGCCGTCACTGATGACGAATATGATCTTACGGCGTCCCTTTTGACGCGTGCCCAGATCCATCGCCGCAGTCAAAATGGCGTCGTTGAGTACACGAGCCTGCTTTGCGGGCGAAATTGCGGGGGGTGCGCTGCGTTCGACTGGAATGTTATTGATGGTCGGTCCTTCGGGGCCCAAAGGTCCGCCCAGCACAGGGACTCCGTTATTCTCGCCATGGTAGGTTTTCATCTGGTTCAGCACTGCGTCCAATCTCTTGCCCACGGCACCGAAGTCGGCCATTCTCCCGACCGTCGTGCTGTAGCTGTAAATCGCTACCTCATCGAACTGGCTGAACGCTCCCTCCAAAGCCCCAAAAGTTTGATTGACCTTCTGCACATTTACGTCGGGCATGCCCAAATCAAAGATTACTGCCGCCGAGATCGCCAGGGGATCACTGGTAAAGAAGTTCAGCACCCGTTTGTTGCCGTCCTCATACACGGAGAAGTCCTTAGGCAGTAATCCGTTGACCAGACGCCCAGAATCGTCCGTTACCCTCACCGGCACGATTACTTCGTTGACGTTCACCGAAAGCTTGTACAGCTCGGCCTGTGGGCTCCCCTCGTCGGGCGTCGCGCTACCCTCAGGAACCGTCTTTACTTCAAAGGGATGCGGAGGCGGGTTCGAACTGTCTTCCGCGGGGGGTGAAGCCGGTTTGGAGGACGACGGCGGCATTTCGTTTCCCGACGGCGGTTGCTCTGGCGCGGGCGCCTCGCTGGGAGGCTGGCCTTGGGGTTCGACCGGTGGAGCGCTAGGAAATGGCTGGGGAGGGCGGCTGGCCGAAGGCGCGTCGGGAATGTCCGGTTTAGGTTGGGTCGGCTGTTGAGCCGCCGCGACCCCTAATGTGAGGAAAAACAAGAAGGTTGCCATCCCCGCTGCCCACCGCATACCCGTCATTCGAAGCACTGTGGAAACCCTCCGCCTCACGGCAAGTTTGGCCACTAATTCGGATGCCAAGACCCATCAATTGGTGCATCTAACGCTAAAGGGATAGACTAACAAAAATACCGAGAGAATACTTTCATGCCCAAAGTCTGTTCACTACCGGTCGTGCGTGCCCTGCTACTCGTGTTTCTGTTCGCGGGTTCTTCAGCCGCTAGCGCCCAGCAATCGGCTTCTTCGCCCGATAATAGAGCCGACCAGAACCGCCAGGATCAAGACCAGGACCAGTCGGCTGCGACCCTGAAGGTCAACGTCAATGTTGTCCAGCTCTTCTTCAATGTCAAGGACAAAAGAGGAGCATTGATCCCCAGCCTCACCAAGAATGATTTCCAGATTCTGGAAGACGGCAAGCCGCAAACCATCAAGTATTTTGCTGCCGAGTCAAACCTCCCGCTCACGCTCGGTATTTTGATCGACTCCAGCGGCAGCCAGGCCCGCGTGCTCGACATGGAAAAGCAAGTGGGTGGCGAGTTTCTTAATCAGATTCTGCGTGAAAAGGACTTAGCCTTCGTCATCGACTTCGACGTGAACGTTGAACTATTGCAGGATTTCACCAGCTCCACGCGTTTGCTGAAAGCCGCTCTAAACAGCGCCCGCATCAACACCGCCGGCGGAAGCGGCACCGGCATTCCGGGCCTCGGTGGAGGTACGGTTCCCACACAGGGTGCTCCCCGCGGCACATTGCTCTATGACGCCGTGTACCTGGCATCGCACGACGAATTAGCCCAGCAAGTCGGACGCAAGGCCATGATCCTGTTGACCGATGGCCAGGATGAAGGCAGCCAACTCAAGATCAAAGATGCCATCGAAGCGGCGCAGAAGTCCGACAGTATCGTCTACGTATTGCTTTGTGCGGACCGCGGTTTTTATGGTGGTTTCGGCGGCTACTCGGGTGAAGGTGAGATGAAGAAGCTGACGCAGGAAACCGGCGGCCGCGTCATTGAAGTCGGAAATAAATATGAAAAGCTGAAAGAGGGCTTCGATCAGATCGCCAACGAACTGCGCAGCCAGTACAACATCGGCTACACGCCCACCAATGCGGTTCTGGACGGCACCTTCCGCAAGATTGAAATCCACGCCACCAACAAAGACTACAAAATCCAATCCCGCGCTGGATACTACGCGATTCCCAAACGCGACTAAGACGCGTGTGGCGACGGGGGACTCGCCCAAACGGGGAGAGTTCTTAGTTATTCTTCTTCCGGTCCTTCACCCTGATCACGAACTTCAGTCCCGACCAGACCTCATTCACCGCGCATACTTTTACATCCACCAGTCCGACCTCCAACCCAATCTTTCGCACCTCGTTCTCGTTGAGGTCGGTAGCAACACCGGATGCCTTCTTCGGCCAACTTACCCACAACATCCCGGCGGGAGCCAGTTGCTTTGCGTAGCTTGGAAAGTGTTTTTTCAGCTCTCCCGCGGTCTTTACAAAAATCATCGCGAAATCAATCGGCCCACTCTTGGCGACGTTACAACTGGCCAGCACACTCTTCAACTCAGCTTGCACATCGGCCGGCACGTCGCGCAGGGCGACGCGGAATTGTTGTTTGATGCCGAGCTTTTGGGGCAAGGGAGTACCGGAGTATCCCGCCATGCGATGACCTATTGCGATGGCGCGTAATACCCGTGTCGGCTGCGTACTCGGAGCCCTTTTTGACCCACGGGCTGGATGTCGACGCTTCGATAACGGCCGTCGGCGATGAAGTCGGCAGGCTTATACGCGATGGCATATTGGCTGCGAAGTTCTTCCTGAATCGCAGCGAATGCGTTAGCCACTTCGTTGATCTGGAAGGGAACGTAGGCGCGTCCGCCGGTCGCGTCGGCAATGCGTTCCAGCACCTTATCGCCGTGATGGCCCGCCCCGCTTAGGTTCGTGCTGATGGTGTAGACAATCACGTCGGCGCGTTGCGCCATCTCGATGGCTTCCTCGCGCGTCACATGACTCTGGTTGTCGTCACCGTCGCTCAGCAGAATGATTGCCCGGCGTACCGGCCCGTTGTGCTGCGCCTTCATGAGTTTGTCACGGCAGGCGAAATACAGCGCGTCGTACATTGCGGTGCCGCCGCCTGGGCGCAGCGAGCGCACTCCGATCGAGAGCTTTTCCGTGTTGTCGGTGAAATCCTGCGTGACTTCTGGCGTCACATCGAAGCCTATGACGAAAGCCTCGTCGTACCTGGGACGTATGGTCTGATTCAGAAATTCCGTGGCCGCTTCCTGCTCGAACTTGAAACGGTCGCGCACCGAATTGCTGGCGTCGACCAGCAGTCCAACCTCCAGAGGCAGGTTGGTCTCGGCGTGAAAGCTGCGGATATCCGATGCCGGCTTATTGTCATCTACGACCTTGAAATCCTCTTTCTTCAGATCTCTAACGTAGCGTCCGTGTTTATCGGTAACCGTGAAAACGACATTCACCTCGTTTACGGTGTGGCGAATCGTCGTGAGCGAGTCATCTTCCGATGGGCTGCCTCCGGCAGGTAAGGTGGAGGTCGAAGGTGTCCCCGCTTTTGGCGCTTGGTTCTGTCCAACGTCACCCGCAGGCGGGACCGCGGCAGGCTTGGTAGGGTCGGCTGGCGCTTGCGATTGCTGAGCCGTTTGTTGCGGTGGCGGAGCGGTCTGTGGCACAGCCGGTGCAGTCTTCTGCGACCGGCTCGGTTGCGATGCGGAGGGCGCCGAAGGCAGTTCTGCTTGCCCCGCATCCTGCGCTTCCAGCACAAAGAGGCCAAAGCTACCCAGAAATAAAACGCCGAGAAATAAAATGACGGTGCGGAACTTCATGAGTTTCCCCAATTATAGCTGCAAATCAAACAATCGAGCCGCTGCTGGATTTCGCACCAACGTACATTGGCCCCCTACGCGCCGCCTTCGGATTGTCACCGACAGTCTATTTCCCGCCGATCTTGCCCCGAATGACTACAACCGACGCCGCCGGTAAGTCGTAGAAGGCATCCTTTCCCCCAGTTCGCTTGGAGTGCATGACGGGTCCGTCCGGATCCGCCGTGCCCTTCGTGGTCGCTACCACGGGCAGCTCCCCTGCGTGTTCCGAATGCGCCATAAAGCGGGTCTCTGCCGGATGCCATTGATATTGATTTTTTCCAAAGGTTGAGATCTCAACCGGACCGGATAAAAAGCTTGTCCCCTGCGACGCTTGATCCTGAAACAGGATTCGCACGCGGTGCGCATTTTGCTGATCCCGATTCACGGCCATGACCGACCATTGCCCGTCCGGACGTTTCACCGCGTAAGCCGTTACCAGCGCATGACCGGCGCCATCATCGACGTCACCTTTCGCGGGAAACACCTGGTGCTCCCCCGAGCCCGGCTGCACCCATTCGAGATTGATCAGCTGCGAGACAAAGAATTGAGATAGAGGCTGTTGAATCTGGTAGTTGATATCGACCGTAAACATGCCGAACGTTCCGGGCGAATCGTTGCAGCCGTGTTCCATCTGCAGCGGCAAATAGTGAAAGTAATAAACTCCGTTCCCGCCCGAGTTCAGGAAGGATCCGATGTAATCGGCCAGCCACACCCCTGCGAACATGTCCATGTAGGTTTCGCTCGCGGCGGACGAAAGGTTCGACTCGGTGATAAAAACGGGAAGGCTCGCCGGCACTCCGTCTTCCCGCCAAACTTGCATGATGTGGTTCACCAGGTCGGGCTCGTCATAAAGGGTGCCCCACGGAGTCTTGCAACCGTCATAGGGATAGTGCTCGAAGGAGAAGAACGCAAGATCATTCATCCGCCCATGTTGTCTGAGGTAATCCAGAAATCGTCCCAACCACGAGACCTTGCCGTTCGCATCAGGCCACACTTCAATATCCTTGTTCACTCCCTGGAAGGATGGCCCGCCCAGCTTTAGACCAGGGTCAAGACGGTGCAAAGCTGTTGCCCACTGCAGGTAGAGCGCACCATAGTCCTCCGGCACCATGAATTGCCCGTCCGACTCCTCGCCCATTTCAACGTACGAAATTGGATAGTTACGTTTCTTCAGGTATTCGATCTCTGCAACGGCGTTCTCCGGAGTGTCATAAAGAAGCGCGACTGGCATCATCGCTGGCAAGCCCCGCGTGACGCCACTGGTATAGAAGATGTCGAATCCCACCTGTGCCTGTAATGTGGTCAGCAGATCAGAAGGCTCATGCCACGGATCCACCGAAGAACAGTAAGTAGCTGTCTGCTCCTGGTCGGGCGTGTGCCGGAGAATGTCGTGAAACGCGCCGTCTGCCGTCGTCGTTCCGAGATAGAGTTCGCTGATCGCGTAGCCCACACAGTTTCTCAGGTCGGCGAGTTTCGGATCGGCGGATTGATGGGAATCGCAGGTGTTCGATGACTCGGTCATCAGGATGCGCACGAAATGGATGGGCATTGGGCTGTCGGACAATCGGATGGTCTCAGTTCCGCCTTTCCCGTTCGTAATCGTGCCATGCGGAAACGTCTCCCACACGCCTTTGGTTTGAGCCTTGATGGGATCGTCGCCTGTCCAATACTGCACCACGTAATGAGTGGCGTATGGGTTCACCCATGCGATGCGAATGCTGTCCACCATCTGATTTTGTGTGAGGTCGAGAATCACCCACTGCGGATGCAGCGAATCGCTCTCTCCGGTGAAGCGCTGGGTTAGGTACGGACTGCTTTTCCAATAAGTGTTCAGATTGCCATCCGTAAGCCGCGAGAAACCTGCGTTGCCGGTTCCGTCGTTGCGTGTGGTCCCGCGATGCGGCAGCGAATATCCGTAGGAGTAGCGAATGGTCTCGGTCGGAGTGGCCGAACCTGTGAAGTAACCCTTCCCATTGGGATCGCTCCACGTTCCTTGCGGATTCCAGTGCCATGCCTCCATCGCAAGTTCAGTATTCTGACGATAGGTCACAGGCTGCCACCCCGAAGCAAACACCCTATCCAGAGTGGGCTGAAGCAAATCATGATCGATCGCTGCTGCCGGGATACGATCAACCCCAGCACCAAGCGTCTCGTTGGGCACAAAGCGATTCGTCGAGTGTGCGGGCGTCATGTCGACTTGGATCGTCTGTGCTGCACACATGGCCGACAGGGAAAAGCATTCAACCAGCAATGCGACAACCGCCATCCGATTCTTCAAGACTTGCTCCTTAAATCGTTTTAGTAAGTATGGTTGCTGATTGTAAACGAAATTCAACGAACGCCGCTCGATTGGACAGAGCCTTGCTCCTCCAGGGTCAAGAACGTTGGTAATTTGCCCGTGTTCGCTCAGTTCACTACGCTCGAAGTCATGCGATCAAGACGATGGCTGCACATCTGCTTGGCAATAATCTTCGCCCTAATTGGTTCGGCACTGGCGGACAAACACGGCCATGGCAAGCACGACGGTGACGATGACGATGACCAAGGGAAACACTACTACAGCGAGCACGACCGCGACCAGATGCGAGGATGGTATTACGACCAGGGCGATCGTCTGCCGCCCGGGCTTGCCAAGAGAGATCAACTTCCTCCAGGACTTGAAAAGCAGTTACGAGTGCGCGGGACGCTACCCCCGGGATTGCGCGGAATGATGGTGCCGTGTCCCCAGGATCTAGAGCGGCGTTTGCCTCCGCCCCCAGAGGGCTACCAGCACTTTGTGATTGGCGGCCACGTAGCGCTCGTAAATCCCAGCACGTATCTGGTGCTGGACATTTTCCACTTTGAACGATAGTGAGCGTGGGCCGCATTGCCGTCCCTGCTTCACATCGCTCCGATCTTCTCCAGAAAATCTTTCAGCTCTTCCGGCAGTGGCCGCTCAAACGACAGCGGCACGCCAGTCCGAGGATGCTGCAACTGCAACGCCGCCGCATGTAGAAAATTTCTCGGCAGAGAAATGCCCGCTTCGGTTTTCGCACTCATTTCGCGCGGCGCCCCATATAGCGCGTCGCCCACGACGGGATGCCGGAGCGAAGCCAGATGCACCCGGATCTGGTGAGTCCGGCCGGTATCGATTCGCAGTTCGAGCAACGTGAACTTTCCGTACTTTGAATCAATCCGCGTTTGCACGGTGTAGTGCGTGATTGCTTCTCTCCCGCCGGGACGTTTGGTGGTCATGCGGGTCCGCCGCACCCGGTCGCGGCTGATGCTGCTGCTGATCGTCCCACGATCCTGCTTGACCCATCCGTGCACCAACGCGATATATGTTTTCTTGACTACGCGCCGTGCGAACTGAGCCGCCAGCTTGCGATGAGCCTCGTCGTTTTTTGCAACCACGATCAGCCCGCTTGTAGCCTTGTCTAAACGGTGCACAATTCCTGGTCGCAGCTCTCCACCCACACCCGAGAGCTTCCCGAAGCGATGCAGCAACGCATTCACCAGCGTCCCGCGATTGCGCTCGTCCTCGGTGGCACCCGCGCCAGCATGCACCATCATCCCAGCAGCCTTGTTCACCACCGCTAAATCGTCGTCCTCGTAAACGATGTCCAGCGGGATTTCCTCAGCCATCGCCCGCAGAGGAGCAGATTTCACCTCACCGAGAATCGCAATCCGTTCTCCCCCTCGCAAGCGCAGAGAAGCCTTCGCCCGATCATCATTGACCAGCACTTTCTCTTCGTTGATCAATTGTTGGACGCGAGCACGACTGGTGTCGAGAATCTGGCCGACCAGGAATTGGTCCAACCGCTTGCCCGCATCTTCGCCCGTCGCAACAAAATGTTTAGGAAATGTGTCCACGCGTGCCGAAAGAGTGCACGCCAAGAATACCGCGACCCTTGATCACCAGCGCAAAGATTCGAAAAGCAAGTGTCTTCTCTGTGCCTCTGTGGTGAAAAGAGGTTTACCGCGCCGCCTGAACCGGGACAGCCTTAAACCCCGGCCGCAGCCACCAGATCAGCCCACCCAAAACGACCAAGCCAATCGCGATCAACTGAGTCCCACTCATGATTCCGCCAAACACTGATCCCCGTCCCGGGTCGTCGCGCAGGAACTCGAGGAAATAACGGGCCACGCCATAAAGAAAGAAGTAAGCTGCAACCACTTGCCCATCGAACTTTTTCCGCTTCAGCAGCCACATCAAAATAAAGAAATTCGCCAGTTCGACCGCCGCCTCGAAGAGCTGCGTCGGCTCAAGCGAAACTCCCAGCGGCGTACCCACCCACGCCTGCGCTATGGGACTGGTAAACGTCACGCCCCAGAAGTGATTCGTCGGTTTGCCATAGCAGCAGCCTGCGGCGAAACAACCCACTCGGCCAAGCGCGTGCCCAAAAGCCAATCCTGGTGCGAAAGCATCACAAGTGGCCAGCGCCGGCATGCGACGCTTCCGGATATACCAGGCCGCCGCCAAAAAACCGCCGATCAGCCCGCCAGAAAAAACCCCACCCGCCTGCAGCGTGGCAAAGCTGAAAATCTCTCCCACATGAGCGCTGTAGTAGGTCCAGTCGTTGACAATGTAAAGAATCTTCGCGCCCAGAATTCCGCAGAGCACCACCAGGATGCCCAGATTCCACGCATCGTCCCCATTGATCCCCTGCTTCTCCGAGTTGCGCACGCTGATCCACAATCCGATCAGGACGCCCAACGAGACGAGAAGTCCGTAGGTGGGCAAACTGAAGTTGCCAATATGAAAGAGTCGAGGGAACACTGTTTGTTAGATGCAGAGCACTAGGAATTAGTAGCCGCTAGTGTAGCAGGGAAGGAACCACAAGAAGAAGCAAGCCGACCCACCGAGCCGTGTGGTAGGCCGAGAATGAACCCGTCGTTAGACAGTGGGAACCCGCCGCGACCCTTTAGGCATCTCCGCATGGCGGAGCGTTG
>Ga0116217_10002119_pt1 | contig 18610 bp, 12 predicted proteins | sample Sb_taG_6_FD_89697 | JGI IMG/M metagenome (GOLD analysis project Ga0116217, IMG submission 89697) | Peat soil microbial communities from Weissenstadt, Germany - Sb_50d_4_PS metaG | ecosystem: Environmental > Terrestrial > Soil > Wetlands > Peat | place: Germany: Weissenstadt | collected 2010-09-21 | reverse complement strand
CACCAGCTTCCGGAATGCGGCAGAGAGTTCGTCGTAGTTGCCGTGCAACGTGACGAATTTCTTGCCGTCAATATATACCGGGCAGCTTGGCTCTTCACCAGTGCCCGGCAGGCTGATGCCGATGTTGGCGGCTTTGGATTCGCCGGGGCCGTTGACGATGCAGCCCATCACCGCGAGCGTCATGTCCTCGACGCCCTCGTACTGCTGCTTCCACTGCGGCATGCTGTCGCGGATGTAGTCCTGAATTCGCTCGGCGAGTTCCTGAAAGGTGGTGCTGGTGGTGCGCCCGCAGCCGGGGCAGGCGGTTACGCTCGGCGCAAACGAGCGCAGGCCGAGCGACTGCAGGAGTTCGCACGCGGCGTAAACTTCCTCGCGACGGTCTCCGCCGGGACGAGGCGTAAGCGAAATGCGAATCGTGTCGCCGATGCCTTCCTGCAACAAAATTCCCAGAGCGGCCGAAGACCATACGACGCCTTTCGTGCCCATGCCCGCTTCGGTGAGGCCCAGGTGCAACGGCTGCTCGGTCTTGCGCGAAAGGTCGCGGTACACCTTGATGAGGTTTTGCGGCTTGGAAACTTTGCAGGAAATAATGATCTGGTCGTGGCGCAGGCCGCACTCGAGCGCAAGTTCGGTCGATTCGATCGCGGACTGCACCATGCAATTGTTGATGATCTCCTCGGAGTCGAGGCCAAGTTCGCGGTCGGTATTCTCCTGCATCTTGCGCATCACCAGCTCTTGATTGAGCGAGCCGCCATTCACGCCGATGCGCACCGGTTTTCCATGGTCCACGGCGACCTTGCAGATGGTGGAAAACTGCTCGTCGCGCCGCGCGCCCGCGCCCACGTTGCCGGGGTTGATGCGGTACTTGTCGAGGGCCCGCGCGCAATCCGGATATTTGGTCAGCAGGACGTGCCCGTTGTAGTGAAAATCGCCGATGATCGGCGCCGTGCATCCGAGGTCGCGCAGCCGCGCCACAATTTCCGCGACCGCCGCCGCCGATTCCGGCATGTTCACCGTAATGCGCACAAGTTCCGAGCCCGCGTCGGCCAGCTCCTTGCATTGCGCCACGGTGCCGGCGATGTCCGCAGTATCCGTGTTGGTCATTGACTGGACAACGACCGGCGCGCCGCCGCCAACCTGGAATTGGCCGACTTTGACGCCGTACGTCTTCCGCCGCGTAATGGGGAAAATCTGCATTTTCTTGCCGTCTTGCGATCACTATGATAACAGCGCTGACCTGAACCTCACAACGTCCTCATAGACCAGTGGTGCTCTAATTTGGCTTTCGGCAGACGCGACATAAGTCCCAGAGATTGAACTGTGCTCAAAGACGCGAGCGTAAAAACACCTGCGCGGTCTTCAAATGGCCAGCTAGGATTTTCTAAGGGATTGCGTAAGGTTTCGGGTAAGCAGTTAGGATTCCCCATTGTCGAGAAATGGGACCGTATCTTAACCCGAATGGGGCAAGATGAACCTTGAGGTTTTCTCTGCCGCTATCCCGCCCTGCGCAACAGACTCCTGCCACGATCAGCGCAACCGATAGGCACCGTGGCCAAGAAAATCAATTACACCAAGATCGCGAAGAACCTGTAGTTGCTGGCGGATTTTGTCGTGCACGTGGAAGTTCTTGGGGTGGAGATTCGTAAGCTCGTCGACGTGGGCGTAAACATCACGCAAAGTAAATTTAGCCATTTCGAGGGACCGGACGGTTTGCAACACATCGAGGGTCCAGCCGCGTTTCTCGGTATCGAGCTTTTGGAGTGGGCGAAGTCGATCATACGCATGACGGACCGCATGACTAGGCAGGGCTTGCCCTTCGTGGATTACTGCAATGCGAGCATCGGACGGAATTCTGTCGAGAAGGATGTTGCAGCCGACCCAGCCTGCGCGTCGAGCTGTCGGACCCAGGGGTTTACGACATTCAAGAGCTGAGAGTGTAAAGGCAAATCTCGGAATGAGTATGAGCGTTTCGACCTTCCACGCTCGTAGATCGTAGTGCAGGACGTACAGATTAGGCGTCCTATCTTCCACGATTGCCAATCGCATCTTCGAGTAGGCCGCGTCTACAATTTTTCCACCGAACACCCTGCATTGGCTTTTTAGCTGAAATGGAGACTTACAAACGCTGCAGAGATAATCGATCGCAGCCGTGTTGTGGGGCATGCGTTGAAGACGCGGAGACTTGCAGGAAACGCAGTAGAGATTCCTTGCTCCCCATAATTCGGTAGCCACACGGGCACGCTGGGAGGCGCTCTTGTAGCGGTCAAGACTGGCTGTGGGTAAGCTCAAATCCATGCGTGCATTAGATCACTTTTCTGACCCATGACGATAATTTTGCGCATGCCAGTTAGGGGTGCAGTCCTTTTGCGGCTTTGCGGGAACGGACCGGTCCTGTCGACAACCTTTGAACCAATTTGGTGGCAGATAAATCATCATTGCGCCTCCTTGAAAACCGAAATTAGGGCATCTCAGATTAATCAAGAATCGCAAATACGAGGCCGTTCGAACCCACAATTTGCTTGCCCAATTTGTTAACAATATGCGACAATCACCCTGTGAAGTTATCGCCTTGATAGGAGATAAGTATTACTTAACTAATTGATAATAGTTGGCTGAGTGTCTGGAATGAGACTTTCTAGCCCTTTGTAACGCTTCCCGTCACCACTTCGCAAGATAACCTCACGAGGTAGATCCAATTTTTCAAGACGGTCAAAGTGACAAAATCCTCCGGAGTGTGGGTTGATGGGTGATACGTCACGTATTGGGATAAGTTTCACGGGCCCAAAAGAGCCCGGGTTTTTGTCCGCTATGCATGAAATTTTTGCCCACCATTGTCGATACGAAGATATCAACAAGGAAGTCAAAATCGAGCCTGGCATGCTTGCCCCAGAATACAAAATTTATCTGGCAATGGCACGATGACCTTTGCTGATATCGAGGGGTTGCCAGTTCAGCGGCTTTCTGCCCAGAAGTCCCACTTGTACTTGTGGTGCCCTAACGCGCTCTTACCCCAAGGGCTCTCGGTGATGCAAGCGTGGGGATTCCATTACAAGGGAAATATTGTCTGGCACAAAATCCGCAAGGACGGCGGTCCTGATGGGCGGGGAGTTGGATTTTACTTCCGGAATGTCACCGAACTGATCCTATTCGGTACCCGCGGAAAGCTCCGAACGGGCGCTCCAGGGCGACGTCAGGTGAATTTTCTAGCCACGCGAAAACGAGAGCACTCCCGCAAACCGGATGAAATCTATCCGATCATCGAAGCGTGTAGCTTTGGGCCATTCCTTGAACTGTTCGCGCGACACAGCAGGCCGGGATGGGATTCATGGGGCAATGAGGTCGATAGAAGTTTGGTTTCCAAGTCAAATCGAATTCAGCAGGCCGCGATCAATCCGATGTACGTCTAGCGCATCTACTGCACAATCGTGAGTTTGCGCCGGGATTGAATAATTCTCAACAATATCCCCCGAACCCAAGAAGCTTGTGCTTTTTCACGCGCTGGCTGCGCTATTCCCGCGCAAGCCTAGCTCATCGGCCGCAGCGCGCATGGCGGCGATGCAGAAGGCGATGTGTTCCTCGATGGGGACGGCTAATTCTTCCGCGCCTTTGCGCACGTCGTCGCGATTCACGCCGCGAGCGAACGCTTTGTCCTTGAGTTTGCGTTTCACTGAATCGGGCTCGACCTCGAAGATACTCTTACCCGGTTTGACCAGGGCGCACGCGGTGAGGAAGCCGGCAAGTTCGTCGCACGCGAACAGAGTGTGTTCCAGCGGAGTCTCGCGCGGAACGTTGCAGTACTCGGCGTGCGACACGATGGCGCGAATCATTTCTTCCGGGTAGCCGCGCTCGCGCAGGATCGCCGATCCGCCCGCGGGATGCTCTTCCGCGGGGCTGTGCGCGTCGTTGGGCCAGCGCTCGTAGTCGAAGTCGTGCAGAAGGGCGGTGAGGCCCCAGAGTTCTTCCTCGGCGCCGGACTTTCGCGCGTAGGCGCGCACGCAGGCCTCGACAGCCAGAGCATGTTTGCGCAAGTTTTCGTTTTGCGTGTATTCGCAAAGTAGAGCCCAGGCGTCATTTCTGGTTGGCATGATTTTCCCCCAAGGCATGAAATGTTCGTCGAGTGTTCGCCGTCTGCGTCACCGTTTACCCGGCGGGGACAGCCCCCGCCGCGGCTGGCAGCTATCCTACTGATCCCGGCAAGGATACCGCAACCTCCTTGTTTGTGTCGGGCTGATATCTTCCAAAGACCTGAGCCCGCCAAATAAAAGAACTAATGGATTTACCGATTTGACCGATTTGATTATCGGAATGGAAAAAAAGCTTGACACCGGTTGCGGATACCCCCATGATGTCGTTCGCGCCAGCTGCTGCCTTCCCCCCGTACGAAGTCCCTCTCATCCGCATGCCGGAATAGTCTGCGAGGAGCACCGGTGTCGGAACAAAATAGTACGAATGCAATAAACGGAACTAACGGAAACAAGGTTGCTGTGGATATCGACCTGGACCGCGAAGTCATCCGTTGCAAAACATGCGGGCTCGTGCAGTATCGCACCCGCACGGGGAATTGCCGCCGGTGTCTGCGCTTGCTGCCGCCCAAGGTGGAATTTCTAATTCCTCCTCCCGAGCCGCAGGAGCTTCCAGGCGACGACCGGCAACTCTTCGAGAAGTGGCCGAACCGCGAGACGGTGGAGAATATTGGTCAACGCATCCGGCAGTTGCGCGAGTCGCGCGGGATGACGCAAAGCCAGCTCCAGGCGCGCTCGCGCGTATCCCGGTCGTACCTGTCCCGGATCGAAAGCGGACAGATGACGCCCAGCCTCGGAACGCTCGAAAAGATTTCCGAAGCGCTTGGCGTCGGCTTGAACCGCTTCTTCGTTCCGGAAACGAACGGCGAAGCTCTCCTGGAAGATCCATTCATTCAGGGGTTGCGGCCGTTCCTACGGCAGCTCGACTGGGAACAGTGGCAATCGATTCTGAAGCGCCTGGCCGCGATCAGCGACCACGTTTCGAGCGGCAATGGCGTTGTGCGTCCCTTGGCACAGCCACAGCCGTCCCGGATGGAACAACTGGCGCGACGGATGCACCCAGCTGCGATGGGCCACCGGTAGCCGGTCAATAAGAAATCCTTAACAGAATGGCGCGAACTCTTTCTCTTGGGGGAGTTCGCGCCGTTCCGTTTTCACGCGGTCGTCGCAAAATCACCCCGCCAGCAAGCCCTAATCCTCCAGGTCGACAAACCGATGAAAACTCGATCGTGCTGTCACGCCAACGGCGCGTAGGATGCCAGCCCGGGGCAACGCCCCGGGTATGGTGCACGGGGGCTTTATGGGCCGCCCTGAAGGGGCGGAAGGACTCCCTGCGCCCTTTCAAGGCGCAACACAATCGATGGGTTCCGAAACCCAGGGCGTTGCCCTGGGCTTGCATCCTGCAGCGCTTTCAGCGCCGGAAGATGTGCTGGAGGCGAAAAAGGATTGACACTGTGGCTTTGGTCGCGATATGCATGAGCTAATTCTGGCGAACAGCGAATGCTATTGATAAACTGTCAACCTCGGCGATTTCTGCTATACATGGATGAAAGAGGCCTCAGCACGATTCCATCCCGGAGGTTGCATGAAAAGTGAGCGGAACATGCGCGTTTTCTTGACGATCGGCTTTTTACTGATCTCGATCCCCTTGTGGGCGCACCACGGCGCTTCGGAATACGATATGACGAAGATCGTATCCCTGAGCGGAACGGTGAAAGAACTCCAGTTCGTCAATCCGCACACCTTGCTCACATTCACCGTAAAAGACGATAGCGGCAAGATCAGCGAATGGGAAGGCGAACTCCCGAGCCCGAATCTTCTGTCCCGGAGAGGCTGGAGCAGGAGCACCCTCAAGCCCGGCGACCAGGTCACCATCATCGGCGCGCCCGCCAAAAACGGTGAAAAAGGGATGCAGGTGAAGAAGTTGGTTTTCCCGGATGGCCATGAACTTCCTGGCACGGTTTTGCCGCCGGATTCTTCGAAATGAGAGTTCTAACAAGCTGGGGAAAAACTCGACATTTTGTCATTCCGAGGCACGCCGTTTGCCGAGGAATCTCTCTTTCCTTGGGTCTAAATCACGGAGAGATTCCTCGCTTCGCTCGGAATGACAAAATAGACTACTTTTTCCGAAACCAGCTATGGATCGCTTCGCTTGTATTCGCGGCACTCATCGCGTTCCCGTCCGCCCTGTCGGCGCAAACTCCAACGGCGAGCCAGAAGACGGCGCATACCGGTGATTTGACCGGAGTCTGGTATCCGTCCTCGGTAAACACATTCAACTTCATCTGGACCGACGCGCAAGGCCAGCACTTGAACGCCCTTCCTCTCACCGCCTGGGGCCAGGAGAAATTCAAGGGCAACCATCCGATCGGCGGCGAATACACGGCGCTCAACTCCAACGACCCAAATTCCGAGTGCCTTCCCCCCGGCGTGCCGAACATCTACACCCATGCCTATCCGGTGGAATTTCTTCAGGTTCCGGGCCGCGCGATCATGTATTTCGAATACGGCCACTTCGTGCGCCAGATTTTCACGGACGGCAGGGATCATCCGAAAGATGCCAACCCGACGTGGATGGGCGACTCCACCGGCAAATGGGAGGGAGACACGCTGGTGGTCGATTCCACCGGCTTCAATGACAAGACCTGGCTGGATGTTGCAGGGCACCCGCATTCCGAAGCGTTGCACATTGTGGAGCGCATGCGGCGAGTGGATCATGACACGTTGCTGATCGACATCACCCTCGAGGATCCCCAGGCCTACACGTCCACCTTGAAGACCCAGCGAAAATACATCTTGAAGCCCGGCTGGAACATCATGGAGTACATCTGCGAAGACACCCGGGTGAAGTTCGATGAGTTCGAAAAGAAAGTGGGCGCCAAAGGGACCAAGACCGCCGAGGCCACGGTGGAATCAGGATCCTCCCAATCCATCGTGGGCGATTGGAAGGGCACCATTACCCTGGCGGATGGCCGTTCGTTGCCCGCGGCATTTTCCTTTTCCGCGTCTTCCAATGGCTTGCTGACGGTGGCCGACCCCTCGGTATCCATGAACCTTCAATTTCGCAACGTAGCGGTAGCGGCCGGTGGAATCGTCACGGGCCTTACGTCCGATCAAGTGAATTTTCTGGGGAAACTTTCGGCCGATGGCAAGCAAATGACCGGAGACATTATCCTGCCAAGCGGAACCGGCCATAAAATCTCGATGAGCCGGCCTTGAAAAAATGATATGGCTGGTGGGCGTGGCCACCCTCAGCGAGAATAGGGCGAAAACCCGCACCCTTCACAAAAACGTGAAGGGTGCGGCACCCGAAAATTCAATTCACCCACAAAGCTGGCCCACCCGCCGACAAACGATAATGCCTGTATGGCTTCCGTGAGATACAATCCGTACAGCAGCGCGAACCGTAGCGAAGCAAAATGCTAGGTACTTCAATGTTCTGCTCAAAATGCGGAAAGTAAAATCCTGAGACTGGAATTTTCTGTTGGAGCTGTGGGAGCAAGTTGTTCAGGCATGAGCTTCGCTCTCAGCCCGAAAATATTGCACCTACGCTTGTTGGTGCACCCGCCGAGCAGACAGCAATGCGGGATGGAAAGAACCTGATAGTACCGCGTCGGGATGCGGTCTTGCCGCACGCTTGCGTTAAATGTGGAGTGGTTGGCATCCCCCGACCCTATAGGTTTGCATGGATGAGCCCGGGTTATTTCGCCTTATTCGTCTTGGGGATTCTTCCTTATTTTATAGCGCGTCTCTTTCTGCGAAAGACGTTTAGGCTAGCTGTTCCGTTGTGTGAACGTCACTATAATCGCGCTCGCAATCTCGGTATCACAGCGATAGTGATTCTGGCTGCTTCAATTCCCGTTGGCTTGATTGTGTATGAAGTTCTCGGAGGTGATGACGGGGTGATAGGGGGGTTCTTTTCCTCCTTCTTCCTAATTGTGGCTGGTCTGGTTGTGGTGTGGGCGCACTACCCGCTCCAGGCGGTGCATGTCGATCACGACCGAGCGACGCTTACTGGCGCATGTGAGAACTTTCTGGGGCTACTGAGGCCTACGCGCCCGTAAAAATTCTCTGATCAGCTGACTTGTTCCGCAAGCCCTACATTGAACCGGAACGTTTGTCAATTCCAAGTGAAATTATTCGCGCAATTTCTCCTCATTGGCGGGTGGCTGGCCCTTTGTTTCGGAAGGGTCGGGGCGAGTGGATTTATTAGGAAATCGAAACGGATGTCGAGCCGGCTGCGAACTACTGGTCGTTACTTCAATCCTGCCTGCGCCAGCATTTCCAGAAATTGTCTTCGGGTTCGCATGTCGATCGACTGGGCGACCAGTTTTCCGTTGCGATCGTAAACGAAAGTTTTGGGAATGCCCTCGATCTGGAAGAGTTCGTTCACCTTTCGTCCCGGATCGAGCAGGATGGGATAGGTGACCTTCTGCTGCGCGATAAAGGGCCGCACTTTGCCTGCGTCTTCGTCGGAGATGGCCAGGATCACCAGGCCTTGCTCCTTGAATTGCTGATAGAGCGTCTCGAGGTCGGGCATTTCCTTGCGGCAGGGCGGGCACCAGGTGGCCCAGAAGTTCAACACCACGACTTTGCCGCGCTGCTCCTTCAAGGTCCATGTCTTTCCGCCGAGTTCCGCCAGCGTGAAGTCCGCTTGCTGGCGGCGCTCGTTGTCGGCTTCAAGTTTGGCGACTGCTGCGGCGAATTGCGGGTCATCCAGCGTCGCTTGCACGTGTTCGTAACGCACGAGTTCGGCGAGTTCGACGTAGGGCTGGGGAGGCCGGCCATTCTTTGCCGGAAGCGGCTGCTCGTGCAGCGCCGCGGTCAAGGTTGTCGCCACCTCCTGCAACATTTCGTGGCCGAAATCTCCCTCGGTGGACAGCATTGCGAGACTATTCGCCAGGCGCAATTTATTCGGCGTCACAGGCAGTTGCCGAATTTCGAGCGCTAGTTTATTTGTCGCTTGCCCCCTGACGTTGTCCGGCAGCGAGCGAAGACCGCCGATCTGGTCCGCAATGGGTTTTTCCTGCGCGCTCCAGCTGATCTTCTGCTCCTGCGCCCGTAAAGACGCAGGGCGCGACAGGAATAATCCCGCTGCAGAAAGACTGAAGCCGAGGGCGAGGGCAGCCGCAGCGGTGGCTCTGAGACTTGGATAGGGTCGAATCACTTTCATGAACGGTCCGCCTCAACTGATGAGCAAACCCTGTCTTTCGTGCCACGGCCATCGAGGCAAGGTGGGTTTAGTGGCGCAGGCTTCAGCCTGCGGGGGTTAGTCCTTGCAGGCCCAAAACCCACAGGCTGAAGCCTGCGCCACTTAGACCGCAAATTGCCAAGTTGCTACGTAATATTCGTCTGGGCGCTCAGAGCGATTTTCCAGCCGTCCCCTCGGTTCAGAAACACGCGCAGATTCCAGCTGGTGGGTTTCGCGTTGGGATTTCGCCCCTGAAATGTCTGCATGATCACCACATTGCCGAATTCGAACATGCGCATGGATTGCACCGCGGAGCCGCCGGAGCCGCCGTTCTCTCCGTAGAGTTTGCGTTGCTCCGCTATTTCCACGACATGCTGCAATTTCGGCATGTCACTGCGCGGCGTGATGGTCTCGTGATTCTCGTCGGCATGGGCGGCCCAATCTTCCGGGTTCGGATGCCATTCATCGTTCTTCAACCGGAACCAGGTTGCCAGGGCCCCTTCTTCTACTGGATTCTCGGGCTTGTAGGGCAGCGTCTTGCAGGGATTTTCGCAGAGCTTGTCCGCCTCGGTGGGAGGAGCCGGAACCGCCGCATAATCCGGCCTCTCGGCGGGAATGGGGATGTTCAGGAAGACGAACGCCTGCCAGCCCGCGGGATTCTTCACCCAGAGATGGGCGAAGCGCTGGTTGTGGTGAATCCCGAGCACGCGCTCGACCTGGCCGAGAAAGTCCACGGTTCGCGCATCGATAGCTCCTTCGTTGTCAGCGGCGAACTGGGCCAAGTCCTCGAGGACTTGCGCCTTCGTGTGGATTTTGCCGTTCGCCTCGACCCACTGGAAGCGATCATCCAGAAGAGGGGCGACAGCCTTCGCGTCGCCCTTGCCGAGGGCGTCGGCCAAACTTTTGTCCGCCTGTCGGAACGCGGAGGTTTCGTCGGCAGCGGCGAGCGGCCTGCTCGATAGAGCAAGCAAGCCCGCGCCCAACAAGAGGCCCGCAGCGAATGTGCATGTGAAGAAGCGTCTCATCGTATTCGTCTCCTTAATGTTGGCGCCTGGATGGATCATGCCAGCTACGGCCAGGCGAATGGGGGTGTGAGTCCGTGCCTTGGCGTCATTTCCGCTGACGGACATCCACGGCCGGATGATACCACTCCCGGTGGTCTACGCCGAGAGCCGGGTTTAGCTTTGCCGGTCGCCGGCCCCCCTATCTCGTTGCGTTGCCCGCAAATAGCCTCCCCGCCAGATTCACCGTATTATACAAATAGTTATTACATTCGACGAAGCTTGCCCCAACGTGGGTATAAACATCGGCGCGGCACTTGATAAAATCCGGCAAGTAATATGGCCATTGGCCGAAGACTGTACTGAATCGAATGGAGAACCATCGTGCGAAAAACCCTTTCTGCGTCCCATCTGGCGTTGTGTGGTCTTTGCGTGCTTGGCCTTTTTGGATGTAGCTCCAGCGGCCAATTGCTGACCACAGATCTCTCAGGGCAGCAGGCAGCGGCACAGCCACCGGCTACGCCAACGGAGCATTCCAACGGCATAGTCATGGATTGGAGCACGAGCCACGTGGTCTTCCCGCGCGTTGGCGAGATCAATGCCCTGGTCGCCGTCCAGCACGATCCCCGGGCGATCCTCAGCTGGCAGGCGGCGGAACGCGAGGATTTTCACCGGGTAAGGGGTCCTCGACACTTCCTCCCTGCACCAACCGACGTCAACCGTGACTGGAGTATCAATCTGGGAACTGGTGGAGTGGCGCCGACCATGTACCCCGCAAAATTTACGTTCGACATCGGCGCCGCGCCTACCTGTACAGCGGTATCGCCCGCCATTCCCGATTACGCTGTGTTCCCCGTGAACGTAGCCGGCAGCCCAACTCAGCCGAACATCGTGGCTTTCGATAATCTTTATAGCGGGACGACCCCGTCCAACGGCATCTGCAATCGCGCGGTCCCTCCGCCAGGCGATAGCGGGATAGCGGCGACAACGTTCTGGTCATACAACATCACGGCGGCGGGAGGTAAAGTTGCAACATCTCCAACTCTTTCGCTGGACGGAACCAAAGTCGCTTTTGTCGAATCAGGATCGGGCGTGGCTCATTTTCACGTCCTGGCCTGGAAGGCTGGCGATGGAGTGGACATTACCACTCCCAGTGCACAAAACGTCTTAAAACCAGTATCGATCACCAGTGGCTTTGCCGCGCTCGCGCCAGTTGCGGCTAGCGGAACCGTAACGGACCTGGCTTTGGGGTCAGCCGACAACACGCTGTCTTCGCCATTCGTTGACTACACAAATGACGTGGCTTACATCGGCAACGACAGTGGGGTGCTTTTCCGCGTCATGAATGTCTTTTGCACAACCTCGGCTTGCACAGGAGGGGGGACTCCGGCGCCGAGCCTGGATCCTACTTGGGGATCGTCTGGCGCGCTCACCATCGGAGGATCTTGTACGGGGAAGCTGACCGGCGCCGTTATCGACGGTGGGACTGGACATATTTTAGTCGGATGCGCGGACGGCAAAGTTTATGGGTTTACCTCCGCCGGAGCCGCACTCACAAATCCCTCGTTGACTGTGGGGAATGGCGCAGCGACGGGAGGAATTGTAGATCCGCTGATGATAGACGCAGTGAACGGATTTCTTTATGCCGTGAGCGGTGCTTCCTCCGGAGGAACCTCCGTTTTGGTCCAAGCCAAGACCGCGGACTTAAGTTCAGCGGTTACGGCGACATTGGGTGCCGGTGGATCCTTCAACCTTCATGCCCCATCGTTTAGCACCGGGTATTTCTCCAGCGTCAATCCCACCCACTGGCTGATTTACGAATGGGCGTTGAGCAGCGGTGGCACGAACATAGAGCTTTACGGACCAACGTTCTCCGCCGGCCACATCATGACTGGTGGCGCCCCGGCGAATACCATTCAGGTCGGCGGTTCCACCCCTGTCGAGTTCTCACCCACCACCGAATTTTTGAATGGGGCCAACGATCAAGTCTTCGTAAGCGGGCTTACAGCTGCGTCGCCGAACTTCATTGAATATAACATGAACGCTTTCCTCCTCTTGTTCCCGAACGCATTTCCTCCTGTGGGAGTCAATGGTGCGACGGCAACTGAGACAGGCGGCACGAGTGGAATCATTGTGGACAATACCAGCGGCTCGGCGCAGGCTTCCAGCATCTATTTCGGTAATCTGAGTACCAACGCGGCCGTAAAGTTAACGCAGAGCGGCTTGAACTAACCGCCGCTCTCGGAGGCTTGACAGCTAACGAAGTGCAACAGCCATCGGCGAAACAGCATGTTTGTATCTGACCGGTAAACACTTCACGTTTGATCTGAGCGATGATTATCCACAAGTGAGAAATTGGTGGTACTTAAGGGCAAAAATTTGCCCTTTACTTCCTTTGCGCTCCGAAAATGTCTCTGGCTGCATCGACAATTCACCGGATGTGATTGAAAATAAAGACTTAATTCTGGCCTTCCGCGCTCCCAACGGAAGGAGAATTGCTCTTCCACTCTCCGATGTATTCTCGTTCCAAGAGGAATAGCCGAAGTTTGCCTGGAGAGGGGATCGCCCTTCGTGTCTCGAGCGATGTTCCGGCAGCCGGCAGAGTACTATCTCCGAAGTGCCTGGCAGGGCAAACAGCATGAGCACAGAGATCGGAAACGAGAACATCAACATGCCGGCTTCCAATACTCCTTTGACCGAGCGCGAGCATCAGTCGCTCGTCATCGACTTTAACAACTCCGCCGTGGCTTACCCCGCTGACAAGACGATCGTCGATCTTTTTGAGGCGCAGGCCGGGAGAACTCCCAATCAGACGGCATTGGTGTTCGAAGACCAAAGGTTGACGTATAGCGAACTCGACCATCGCGCAAGCTTACTCGCGCGTCACCTGAGAGGGTTGGGGGTTGGACCGGATGTGCTGGTAGGGCTTTTTGTGGAGCGCTCCGCCGAGATGATTGTGGGCCTTCTTGGCATCCTGAAGGCTGGCGGGGCCTATGTGCCCATGGATACCGCGTTTCCTCAAGAGCGGATCACCTTCATGCTCGCGGATGCGAATGTCAAGGTGCTCCTCACGCAAACCAGCCTCCTGGCAAGTCTGCCGGCAGGCGCCGCTCGGGCCGTTTGCCTGGACACCTTCGATTGGAACTCCTCGGAAAGTCTCACGCGAAGTGATGCTCGCGTGCGTCCGGAAAACCTTGCCTACGTGATTTATACCAGCGGCTCGACCGGCCGCCCCAAGGGCGTTTGTATCGAGCACAGGAATATCGTCAACTACGCCTTGGGCGTTGCAGACCGGTTTCAGTTCAGCCCCGGCATGAATCACGCGACCGTGTCGACCATCGCCGCTGATCTTGGCAACACCGTCATATTCCCGGCTCTAGTCACTGGCGGCTGTCTTCATGTCATCTCGCAGGCAAGAGCAGAGAACCAGGCGATGCTCTCGGAGTACTTCCAGCGAGAGAAGGTTGACGTTTTAAAGATCGTTCCGTCGCACCTGGCGGCTTTGCAGACCGGAAAAAACCCGGAGCAAGTCATCCCCAGAAGCCGCCTGATCGTAGGCGGTGAGGCCTCCCAGCTCGACTGGATTGGGCGACTCCGCCGCCAATCCCCAAGTTGCGAGATTTACAACCACTATGGGCCCACGGAAACAACCGTCGGCGTGCTGACCTACCACGTAGGCGCGCAATTGCCAAATACACCGTCCGGCAAGCTCCCTTTAGGAAGACCTCTCCCAAACAGCAGGGCTTACATCCTCGATGACTATCGTCAACCGGTGCCTGCTGGCGTGCCGGGCGAGCTTTACATTGGTGGTCGCGGTGTGGCGCGCGGTTACCTCAACCGCCCCGATTTAACCGCTGAGAGATTCATTGCTGACCCATTCAGCACAGAGCCTGGCGCGAGGATGTATCGCACCGGCGATCGCGCGCGCCATCTGTCGGACGGGAACCTTGAGTTTTGCGGCCGGATCGACCACCAGGTCAAAATACGCGGATACCGCGTCGAACTCGGCGAAATCGAAGGAGCGTTGCGCGAGCAGGGTGGATTGCGGGACGCCGTTGTGTCGGCGTATGAAGATGAATCCGGCAACAACGAGCTGGTTGCTTACGTCTTGCCGAAACGTGCGAATCAATCACTTTGGAGTAGCAAAGCTCTCTATACTTTGCCCGATGGCTTGCCGGTCGCGCATCTGAACAAGAACGAGACGTCCTACATCTACAAGGAAATCTTCGTTCTTCAGGCCTATCTCCGGCACGGGATCACGATCCGCGACGGCGACTGCATCGTCGATGCGGGCGCCAACATTGGGATGTTCACCGTGTTTGCCAGCCGCATCGCCCGCAACCTGCGAATCGTTTCCTTTGAGCCCAACCCCGCCGCCTATGCCTGCTTGAAGGCCAACGCCGAAGCGTGGGGCACAGGCGTGAAATGCCTTCCCATGGGTCTTTCCCGCGAAAACAAGACTGCGGAGATGACTTTCTTTGAGGGGTTTTCATTGTTATCGGGATTCTACGCGGACGAAGCAACGGAGCGCGAGGTGGTCAAGACGTACGCGCTCAACCAGGAGTCGGAATCGGGAAACGGCGGAGAAATTGCCACGGAAATCGGGAAAATGCTCGAGGACCGGTTCCATGCCAAGACAGAAACGGCTCAGCTGCGAACCTTGTCCAGCGTGATCGCGGAAGAGGGTTTGCAACGCATTGATCTGCTGAAAATCAATGTTGAAAAGAGCGAGTGGGATGTGCTGCAGGGAATCAGCGCCGGGGACTGGCCCAAGATTCGCCAGTTGGTCATCGAAGTGGACCAAAAGGGAAACTTGGAGCCCATCACCGCGCTCCTGGAAAAGGAGGGCTATGACGTTCTGGTCGAGCAGGACCCGCTGCTGAGAAAGACCGAATTGTGTTACGTGTACGCCATTCGGCCGTCGGCGGCGAGCCGCCTCTTGCGGCAAGAATCTGGCGAAGGGCATGTCCGCTCCCTGCCGCCTGTGAACGAAGAAGTTTTGACGCCTGCAGGCCTGCGCAAATTCTTAAAAGATCGGCTGCCGCAGTACATGGTCCCGTCTCAATTTGTGCTGATGGAGAAGTTTCCGCTGACGGCGAACGGCAAGATCGATCGCCAGGCGTTTCCCCGGCCCGCTCACGAGAATCTACAGCCGGCAGGCGAATTCGTGAGACCACAAACCGAGACCGAGAAGGCACTGGCCCTAATTTGGTCCGAAATGTTGAAGGTCGACAACGTAGGGATCCACGACGATTTCTTCGATTTGGGCGGCCATTCCTTGCTGGCCATTCGTGTGGTGTCGCGCATTCGGGACGTGTTCGGCGTGGACATTACTTTCCAGACCTTGTTTCAAAATCCCACGATCGCCGGTTTGTCCAAGGTAGTCACCGCAGCCAAGAGTTCGGGAAATGTTCAGCGCATCGAGCGCCGCAAGCCGTCCGGTCCGGCTCCGCTTTCGTTCGCGCAGGAACAACTCTGGTTCCTGGACCATCTCAGCCCCGGCAGCCCTGTTTACAACATGAACGATGTTGTGGACTTCCGTGGAGAGTACAACGCGGGAGCGATGCGCAGCGCCCTCCGGGAATTGGTCCGCCGCCATGAAATTCTGCGGACGGAATTCTCCCACAGCAGCGGACAACCCGAGCAGATCATCTTGCCGGAGATGGATCTTCCGCTGGCGGAATTGGACCTCGGTTCACTTCCGGAACAGGAACGCGAACGGGAATGGACCCGTGTGGTGCGCGAGCAGGGACGAAAGCCGTTCGAATTGTCGCGGGCCCCGCTGCTTCGCGCGACCATGGTTCACCTGTCATCGCGCCAGCACCAGCTGCTGCTGACTACCCACCACATCCTCGCGGATGAATGGTCGATGGAAGTGGTTCACCAGGAACTCAAGCGGCTCTATGAGGCTTATTCAGCAGGGCGGCCGTCTCCTCTGCCCGATCTGCCCATCCAATTCTCGGATTTTGCCGTCTGGCAACGGGAGTGGCTGAAGGGAGACGTGCTGGAGAGCCAGACTTCTTACTGGAAGAAAGAATTGGCTGGGGCGCCTTCCATCCTGGAATTGCCCACCGACAAACCGCGCCCCGCCACACAAAGCTTCCGTGGCGCGACGGAGACTTTTCAAGTGCCCGGTAAGCAGCTGGAGCAGCTGAGAGCTTTGTCCCGGGATCAGCAAGCCACGTTGTTCATGGTTCTGGAAGCCGCCTTCATGGCATTGCTGCACCGCTACACCGGCCAGGATGACATCGTCGTCGGGACGCCGATTTCCGGCAGAACGCACAGCGAAACCGAGAACTTGATCGGCTTGTTTCTGAACACCTTGCTTTTGCGCGCGAAATTCACTGACCGCCAGAGTTTCGCAGAACAGGTGCAACAGGTGCGGGAGCGAGCCCTGGGCGCCTATGCCCATCCGGACCTTCCGTTCGAACGCCTGGTGGCCGAACTCGCGCCGGACCGCGATCCGAGCCGCATGCCGCTGTTCCAGGTGATGTTCATTCTCCACAACTCGGAAGGCGTCTCCCAGGTTTCCAAGGTGTCCGGCAATCGGGAACTCGAGACGGGCACCTCGAAGTTCGATCTGACGCTGATTCTTTCCGAGAACGAGAAGGGTCTCGATGGATTGATCGAGTACAGCACCGATCTATTCGAACCGGTCACAATCCGGCGCCTTGCCGGCTACTACTCAAGGCTTTTGGAAGCTGGCGTTGCCAATCCGGAGCAGAGCATTTCCGAATTGCCGATGCTGCCGGACGCCGAACGCCGGCAATTGCTGGTGGACTGGAACAACACGGCCGCCGAACTTCCCGGGAAAGAACTTTGCCTGCACCAGTTGATTGAAGCGCAGGCTGCGCGGACGCCGGATCAGGTGGCGCTGGTGTTCGACGAGCAGGAGCTGACCTACGGCGAACTCAACTTTCGTGCAAACCAACTCGCACAGCACCTGACCAAGTTGGGCATCGGTCCCGATGTACTCGTGGGGCTTTGCGTTCAGCGATCCATCGAGATGGTGGTGGGGATGCTGGGCATACTGAAGGCGGGCGGGGCATATGTGCCTATTGATCCCAGTTACCCCGGCGCGCGTATTGCTCTGGTGATCGAAGATTCTCATTTGGGCTTCATCCTCACCACGGAGCAGATTCGCGCAGCCTTGCCGGCCAGCACTGCGCGCATCATTTCTCTCGACGGCGACGCAGAAGCGATCGCCGCACAGAGTCCCGCCGCGGTGCCCGCTTCCGCCAACAAAAATAATCTGGCGTACGTCATCTACACTTCGGGTTCGACGGGCAAGCCAAAAGGGGTAATGGTCGAGCACCGCAACGTCGTCAATTTCTTTGCCGGCATGGACCGAATCATCGGCGCCGAGCCCGGAATTTGGCTGGCCGTGACCAGCATTTCCTTCGACATCTCGGGGCTCGAACTGCTCTGGACGCTCACGCGCGGATTCAAGGTCGTTATTCATGGCGAAGGAAACTCGGACAAAATCCCGGCGGAAATCCTCCGGCATGGCGTCACGCATCTTCAATTGACGCCGTCGCTGCTTCGCGCGCTGACTTCCGATCCGCCGTCCCTCAATGCGCTCGGCAAGTTGAAAAAAATCTTGGTCGGCGGCGAGGCGCTGCCTGCTTCGCTCGTCGCTTCCCTCCGCCAATCGTTCAACGGCGAGATTTACAACATGTATGGACCGACCGAAACAGCGATCTGGTCCACCGTGTATCGCGTCGAGGAACAGCGAAGCAGCATTCCGATCGGCAAGCCGATTGTGAACACGCAGGTCTACGTCTTGGATTCTCAGCTTCAGCTCGTTCCTCCCGGCGGAATCGGAAATCTCCTGATCGGAGGGGACGGGGTCGTCCGCGGATATCTGAACCGGCCTGAATTGACGGCTGAGCGATTTGTCAGCGACCCGTTCCGGAAGGAAGGCAGGCTCTACCGCACCGGGGACCTGGCGCGTTTCCTGCCGGATGGGAATTTGGAGTTCATGGGCCGCGCGGATTTTCAGGTAAAAATTCGCGGGTTCCGAATCGAGCTGGGCGAAATCGAGACGACCCTCGAGGAACAACCGGGTGTCGAGCAGGCCGTCGTTGTGGCGCGCGAGGACCATCACGCGGACAAGATTCTGGCCGCCTTTTTTGTAGCCAAAGCGGGCAGTTCCGTGAACACGGACTTGCTGCGCGGCGCGCTCGAAGCGGCGCTTCCGAGTTACATGGTGCCGACTCACTTGATCCAACTGAATAGTCTGCCCCTCACTGCGAATGCAAAGATCGATCGAAACGCGCTGCCGCCCATTTCGCTCCAGTCCAACATTTCCACTGAGGCCGGCGAGGATCCGCGCGGCGAGTTCGAGCAGGTTCTCGCGAAAGCCTGGGCCGAAGCGCTGGGCCTGAAACGAATCT
>Ga0116217_10002117_pt1 | contig 18617 bp, 18 predicted proteins | sample Sb_taG_6_FD_89697 | JGI IMG/M metagenome (GOLD analysis project Ga0116217, IMG submission 89697) | Peat soil microbial communities from Weissenstadt, Germany - Sb_50d_4_PS metaG | ecosystem: Environmental > Terrestrial > Soil > Wetlands > Peat | place: Germany: Weissenstadt | collected 2010-09-21 | reverse complement strand
TTGGACTTGAGGGGAACGATGCGGCCATTGACCTTGGCGCCCACGCAGTGGTGGCCTACCTCGCTATGAATGGCGTAGGCGAAATCGATGGGTGTGGCGTCCCGGGGCAACACGATTACTTTCCCCTTGGGGGTAAAGGTATAAACCTCCTCCGGGTAAAGGTCGATCTTGAGAGTGGAGAGGAACTCTCCCGGATCGCCCATGTCCTGTTGCCATTCCACCAGGTGTCGCAACCAGGCGAAGCGCTCCTCATCTCGCGTCGCCACGGCGCTGCCGTCCTTGATGTCTTTATACTTCCAGTGGGCGGCGATGCCTTCCTCGGCGATCCTGTGCATCTCCTCCGTGCGAATCTGCACCTCGAAGGGCTGGCCATGTGGGCCAATCACGGACGTGTGCAAAGACTGGTACAGGTTTGGCCTGGGGATGGCGATGAAGTCCTTGATGCGGCCCGGGACCGGCCGCCAGGTGTTGTGGATCACCCCCAAGGCAGCATAGCAGTTTCTCACGCTGTCCGTGATAATACGGACGGCCAGGAGGTCGTAAACCTGCTCGAGGGGAACGTGTTGCCTGAGGAGTTTCTGCCGGATGCTGTAGAGGCGCTTGATTCGGCCTTCGATGCGCGCCGGAATGGAGTGCTCCTTCATTTTGGTATTCACGAGCTCGCGCACTTCCGAGAGAAAACCCTCGTTGACCTTACGGCGGCTTTCCACCTCTTTCTTGACCTCGAGGTAGGTGTCGGGTTCGAGAAACTTGAAGGACAGGTCTTCCAGTTCGCCCCGGACCTTTCCCATTCCCAGGCGGTGGGCAATGGGCGCGTAGATATCCAGGGTCTCGCGGGCAATGCGTTCCTGCTTTTCGGGGGGCAGGTACTCGAGGGTGCGCATGTTGTGGAGCCGGTCGGCGAGCTTGACCAGCACGACGCGAATGTCGTCGACCATGGCGAGGACCATCTTGCGGAAGTTCTCAGCTTGCTGCTCCTCCCGGCTCATGAACTTGATGCGCCCGATCTTGGTCACACCTTCCACGATGCGCGCCACCTCTGCGCCGAACTCCGTCTCGATGGTTCCGCTCGTGGTGCCCGTGTCCTCGACGACGTCGTGCAGCATGCCGGCGGCCAGGCACACAACGTCCAGTTTCATCTCGGCAAGGATGTGAACGACTTCCAGCGGATGGACGATGAACGGTTCGCCGGAGAGACGCTTCTGCTCGGCGTGGCGGAGGGCGCAGAAGTCGTACGCTTTGCGCAGCAGCGTCAGGTCTTCCCCAGGACGATAACCCTGCACTACTCCCGTGATGTCTTCGAATCGAAGCATGTCCCCACTTTGCATTCTAGGGCAGCCTGCGCGCTGGGTTCAAGCCCCAGGCCGTCATCGGGCGGCGCCGGTTCGAACCTGCTTTGAAAACGTGTAGGGGTAGGGCTTGCCCTACCCGGCTCACGAGGGGACGGCAAGCCGCCCCCCTACATGCACGGGAAGGTGGCGTCGTCGCTCTCTTTTCGCTGCTGTCGATTTGTGGTAGGCTTCCTGTATCTCCAAAAGAAAGGTGGATGTAGACCTGCCGAAAGCGACCGGGAGCCGCACGCCACGTGCGGACAAAGGAGAGCCTATGAAACAAGCCACATGGAAGGTGTTCGCGATAGCGCTGCTTGCAGCAGTGGGAGTATTCGGCTCATGCCAGAAGCCTTTTCATGAGGAAAACGAGCGCTTCATCTTTGTCGCTGCAAATACAAGCCTCGCTTACTGGCAGGAAGCTAAAGCCGGATTTATGGATGCAGCCCGCGGGCTGGGCGTGAAAGCAGAGTTTACGGGTTCAGAAACGTACTCACCTCAGGACGAGCTTGAGGTCTTTCAAAAGGCCGTCGACAAGCACCCCGCCGGGATCGCGGTTTCGCCCGCCAGGCCGGACACTTTCAAGGACGCCATCGATGCCGCCGTCAAGGCGGGAATTCCGGTGGTCTGCGTCGATTCCGATGCCCCCGACTCCCGCCGCATCACATTCATTGGTACGGATAACTATCAGGCGGGGCTCATCAGTGGGAAGCGCATCGCCGAATTGATGAAAGGCGAAGGCAATTTGGTCGTGATCACCCTCCCCGGCCAGTTCAACGTAGATGAGCGTGATCGCGGAGTGACGGAGGCGCTGAAGAAGTATCCGAAGATCAAGGTTCTTCGCACGCTTGACGACAAGGGTGACCCGCGCTCCGCAAATGACCAGATATCGTCTATGCTGGACGCCAAGGAAAAGATCGATGGGATCGTCTGCTTGGAAGCCTCTGGCGGCCCAGGGGCGGCAGAAGCCTTGCACCGCTTGAATCTGGGCGGCAAAATTCCCGTCGTGGCGATGGATCGGACTCCCGAGACCCTCGACTTCATCCAGCAGGGCGTGATCGCCGCCACCGTCGCGCAGAAGCCCTACACGATGGCTTTCTACGGCCTGCGGCTCTTGGACGACCTGCACCACAACATCGTGCACGAGTTCCAGGACTGGCAGACCGCGCCGGTCTCGCCGCTGCCGACTCGTGTGGATACCGGAACGGCCGTCATTGATGCCAGCAATCTCGCCGCTTTCCGGGCGGCCGAAGCGACGCGCAGGCAGCAGCTCTAGCAGAATGGCGTCCTTACGCCCAGGGCCGCTCGCGCCGCTCGTGGCGCTTCACCACTTCGCATACCTGGGAGATGTTGGACTCCACCTGGAAGTCGTACATCCCCACATTGACGAAATCTGCGCCGCTCCTGAACGCAAGGTCGAATCCGTCCTTGGGCAATACTCGACCCGCGCCCAGAACCTTAAACGCGATCCAGGGTTTCTTGATCGTTTTCATCAGAGCTACCACATCGCGCGTGTCCTGGCTGTAATAGCCAACCGAGTTGAAGGTCTTGAAATAGAAGTCGGGGTCGAAATTCTGCTGTTCCGAGACGATCGCCGTTTCCATGGAGTGCGATCCGACTCCCGCCGCAAGGCCATTCTGCTTGATGAACGATACGACCTCCCCGAGGAGTTCCGCCTTGCCGGCCTTCACGAAGCTGTCATCGGCCACTCCGCCCATGCAGTAGGCCGCCACCGCCCCATTGTCGATGGCTAGTTTTATGTTGTCTTTGAGGTTCTCCGGCTCGGGGTAGGTCTGGGCGATCCACTGGATCTTTCCGCCGCGCTCTTTGCGGTAGCGCTTCAAGACGCGGACGATCTGCTCGTCGGTGCGAAGAATCGTGGCATTGATACCCTGCTCCTCGCACAATTGCAGGGTGTCCAGGATCTTGTCGTCAGTAAAGTAATGCTGCAGCAGGCTGTGAACGTAAAGCAGGTCGCCGCTGTGGGCAAACCCACTGAAAAGATTCCCGCCGCAAATCAGGCGGGTCACATCGAGTTTCCCGATGCGGCCGGTAGACAGCCTACTCGAGACCGGCTTGGGTTTGCCGGGTTCGCCGGCTTCCAGTTGGGCCTTCAGAGGAAGCGTATCGAGGGTCAGGCCGGCGGCGGCGGCGGAAGCTTGGAGGAAACGCCGTCGATTCAAGCTTGGCGAAAAGGACATCCTATGCCTCCCGGTTCGGAGAGTTCCGGACAGTTGATCTACCGTCCGAGATTTTGATTCCGGCTTGCCGGTTCCCCGGACGGATGGGGACAGCCTGTAATCTACGCCTGACCGCCTCCCAATGCAATGGGGGGCTTTGCACTCGTCTGCATGCCCGTCGCCTGAACATGCCGCGAAACCTGCAGATCATGGCTGCAACCAGCGGTCCATCCAGTTGAATGCTTCTTCCTGCATGTCGCGGCTGAAAATGTGAGGATGCTCGTAAAATCCGCTCTTAAACATTGAGCCGGCGCCGGCTTTCTCATAGATAGCTGCGATCTTTTTCACCGCCTCCTGCATCCCTTCCAGCGGGTAAAGCTCGTCCTTGCTGCACTGTTGGACCATGAGTGGTTTGGGAACCATGCAGCCAATCAGGTCGGGCAGGTCGAGGAAATGCGTCAGGCCGGGAAGGAAATGGATGTAGCTGTGGGTGTCCACATGTTTGCGGATCATGGGCCGCAGCGTTGACATCCAGCCCACCGAAACCGCGCATTTGATACGGTCATCCAAACCGGAGAGGTAGTCCGTGCGGTCACCGCCCATCGAGATGCCGAGACAGCCGATCCTTTCCGGGTCCACCTCCGGCCGGCTGGCGAGATAATCAACGGTCCGGATGTCGTCCCAATGCGCCACTCCGGGCCAGGTGGTGCCGGCCCAAAACAGGCTGCGCGCCAGAATCCCCTCGCTCTCTCCCGCCCGGCGGTTCAAAGCGGCGACCGCTTCGACCGAGTACCTCGACCGGTCCGATCCGTATTTCTCGATATCGCCGGCGAACAAAGCCCGCCGCTCGCCAAAATAGAAGCAATCGATGGCCACCACGACATAGCCGCGCCGGCACAACTCGAGTGAGGTTGATCGCCCCTGGTAATTCCTTTCGCGATACGCCGCGATGGCGGGATGTTCTCCTTCGGGAACCGGCATGACTTTTTCCTTGCCGAAAACAAACATGCCGCCGTGCGAATGCAGATCCACAACGCCCGGTCTTCGCCCCTTCCTTCCTTTGGGAATCAGGACGTAAGCCGGCACCCGAAACCACGGGGTAGTTGCGAAGACCACTCGCTCCTGGATGTAATCCGAGTATTCCCAACGCCTCACCACTTCTGCCGCGGGCGGAACCGGTGGCGGATCATAGTGCAATAACTCCAGAACCTTCTTTCTTACCTCGCTCCGGTAAGATCTGACGTCTGGATAACCGGCTTCTAAATAAGAGAGGGGATATCGGCACCGTTCGGCCAGCGCCTGGATTTGAGGAAACAGAGTCCCGCAATCGCTATCATATGGGTCCCCATCGGCTGGGATGCCCGCTTCCGGCCAACCCGCGCAATAAGCTGCGGGCTTGCCGAGCATCAGCAGCGGTCCCAGGCCGAGCGACTTGAGTATTTGTCGCCGCTCGTGCTGCCTTGCATTCTTTGCCAGGCGTCGTTCTGTGCTTCGTATGCCCATCGGAAACTCCTTTGAATCTGAACTTGCCAGCCCACACTCCGCCGATAACCGTTCCGCTGTGGGGGGACGGCTTGCCGCCCCCGCATTTCCGCTGATCCCGACGCGGGTAGGGCAAGCCCTACCCCTACACCGGACCGGACCAGCATATCGCCGCTGGCAAGCTCTAACAAGGTGCATCAGAATAAGGTAGTGTCCGAATTTGGCTAGTTTTCTAATATGGATGTCATTCCGAGCGGAGCGAGGAATTTCGCTCTGGCCTTGCCATTGGGGACGAGAAATGGACCGTGTGCAGGCGGAAATGATGCGCCGCGGCATCGCAATTCAACGCACCGATTATGTGGGCGCGGGACCGGGAGAGGTTCTGCGCGCCGTGGTCTTCGCCAACCACAAACCAGAGCAGATCGCTCACCTGCTGAACCAATTGAAGTCGCTCGTGTAAGGCCTTGGCGCCACTATCCGAGGTAAGAGCCGTATGCGTTAGTAGCGGCCGTACGGATCTGTGCGGGGGGCGGTCAGCAATGGTCGTCCCTACCGCGGCCCGTTTCTCCGGAAAAGACTTCTTTTTCGCCCGCCGGTGGGCTGGTATGATGTGTTCATGAGCAGAGATACCGAAGCACTGCTGGACGCCTTCGAACATCTCCCCGTGGAAGAGAAGCGCGCCTTTGCGGAAGAGGTGCTGCGCCGTTCCCTGCCTTTCGATTCCGGACGCTTGGAAGACGAGGAAATCGGCGCTGCCTCCGTCGCCCTGTTCGAGTCCCTTGAGGAAGAGGATGGCCACCCCGCGCCGCGGTGAGGTCTGGCTGATCGATTTCGGCATGGCGGGGAAAACCCGTCCCGCCCTGGTAGTCAGCGGGGCGTTTGGAGACCAAGACCGGGCACTCATTACCGTCATTCCGCACACAACCAGTCTGCGCGGTTCGGCCTTCGAAGTAGCTCTGCCTGTTTCCTTTCTGAAGCCCGGCGCTTTTCTCGTCCAGGGTGTAACGACGTTCCCCACGGTTCGCGCTCTCCATCGCCTCGGACCGCTTCCACCCGAAGCTTTTGCCAAAGTTTTTGATGGATTATTGCGCTGGCTGGGGAAACCGCAGGAATCGTGACGGCACTGCTCCGCCGGTTCTTAACACCCATCTCAGGGTGAGAACAACAGTTCCTGACACCCTTCCTCCCTCGCGCGCGTTCCTCGTGTGCTGCTACTGGAGCGCTTCTCTTAGACGTTCCCGGAGCAGCACACGCCGCGCTTCAATGAAGTCGCGAAAGTGTGAGAGCTTCAGCACTTCTATGCCTGCCCGGGGAGATTGACTCGCTTCGAACTCACCCCCGGGCCTGCCCGATCGCTTCAGGATTCCAAGGTCTGTCGGCAAATCGCGATCGAGGCAAAACTTCTCAACATCGATGTTTTGGCGTTGCGCCTCATTGGTAACCCAGTCGAAAAGCGGGGTGTCCTGTTTAGATTTATTTTCATTGGAATCCAAGTGCCGCAGGTTGAGAATGCTGTTCGAGTGCTCAGGCGCGAGATAGAACTCCAACTCGGACTCCGGCACGCCTGCGGCTAGCAAAGCTCGTTTCTTGAATGCGGACGAAGGATGCAAATGATCTTCGTGAAAATGCGCGTTCCGGTAGTCTAAGTTCGGCGCAAGAAGCGCGAGAATGCTGAACGCATCCCTTTGCCCGCACTGAGTGCAAAGCAACAAATCGATGAATTCATCGGTAATGCTCGGATCCTTACCCTGCGCCTTAAGAATAGCGCCAATTGCCTCCACAGGAAATTCCGTCAAATCAGGCCGGATGAAAGGTTTTCCGAACTCCGTGTCTTTCTGCAGAAATGCTTTGCGCACAGCGGAAAGGATCGTGTCGGCTGAGGTCCCGAAAATCCGTTTAAGCAGCACCACGTGCAGCCAACGGCGGATGCAGTCTCGATCAGACCGGAGCCCGACTTCCGAGGTAAGACGTCCTTGTAGGGCCTTGTGATGGGTCCAGTAGACTATTGGGAGCAACGCATTGTTAGAGGTTAACGACCTGTCGCTGTAACCGAAGTTTCGATTAAGACCAAAGACCTCGAGAATGCTTTGCTGAATGCCTTCCCAGTTGTCTTCGAATGGTTTGACCTGCGCGGCCGAAAAATTCGCAACCCTATAACGGATGTCAGCACCGTAGAGGTATAAGCACGCCTTGAGCACAAAGTTCTTGTCGATCGAGAAGCCTTGTTTAAATATTTGATCAACGAGTCCCCGTATTTCCTTGCTTGCATCTTTCACTTTCCAATTTGCGATGGCAGTGGACATGAGCATGTCAGACAGGGAAAGCGGTTCGCCGCCGCTGTTCACACGGACGAAAACGTTTAGGGCGCGCTCCATGTCTGCCTTCTGAATCAAGTAGTAGTTGATCAGCTTATGTGTGTGGACCACCGCATGCAGCTTCGACAGCGCCCTTGAGGCAAACTCGCTCTCCGAAAGGCCTTTTTCTTTCAGCATTTTGTTGAACTCGAACGCTTCTGGCACCTTGAGGATTTCTCCGGCTGCAAACCACCTTTCGGGTTTCCGTTCATACTCGCCCTGGGTTAGGAACCGAAACTCGTAGCGCCTACCCGTTTGTTCCTCGTCATCATCGACGGCCGGGGCCTCAACATTTAGGTACAGCTTCCGCGTTGGTAACTTAAATTCGTTATCCTCCCACCAAACTCCAGGCAACTTGTAGGCGTACGTTCCGGTCAGGCCGATATAAAGAGCTGTGAGGCGCTGCTGACCGTCCAGCACAGCGTTAAAGTCCCCATGGCCCCGAGTGGGGAATTCAGGATTGTGCGTGACGTACCGCTCCCGATATTTCACCAGAAACTCGTAGTACCGAAACTGATCCTTGTCCTTTTGGTCGCGTACTTCCCAAAAAAGAAAGCTGCCAAACGGGTAGCCCTGAAGAAGCGAGTCAAACAGCCACTCAACCTTTTTAGGCCCCCATATGAACTCCCTCTGTATCGCGGGAAGCAGAAGTCGCCTCTCGCGAATTCGCGAAATAGCGTCGTCAATACTGATTGGAACCTGAAATGCCATGCGCTTCTCCCGTCTTATCCGAAATTTCCACTTTCAATTTTCGACCCACCAACCCCAGACACCTGAGCCGGAATTTCCATTATGGGCTTTCCGGGTAAGGGTCAGGTACCGTGTCTCCCGCTGCGGTTCCTTAAGGCTGGAGGACCCCGTACTAAGTTACGGTTAGCGTGAGTGACATGCTGTGGCTTAGCGCCGTAGAACCGGAACCGACAGTGCCCGTCACCGTTATTGTGTAAGTGCCTGGGGGTGTACCGGGGTTGGTCGGGCCCCCGCCACCACCGCCTCCCCCACCTCCGCCACACGCGGCTAGAAGCAATGTAAGCAATAATCCCGCCACGAGCGGCAGAAAGATTCGGCGTCTCCCGCCACAGGTCTTCCACCCAACCGCAGACAGCAAGGCGAGCACCAGCGTTGCAATGGGAATGGCCAACGGTGGTTTCACAGAGGGAAGGTTTCGCGGGGCAGCTATCGAAGGTGCGGTCGTCGTTGCCGTGACAGTGATATTGCTGCCTGCGGTGGCTGAAGTCGGCGAAACCGTGCAGGTAGATTCCGAAGGGACGCCCGTGCAGGTGAATGCCACCGACTGAGTGAGTCCCCCTTCGCCGCCCACACTCAAGGCATACGTTGCTGTCTGTCCAGGGGAGACGGATTGCGAAGATGAAGACCCGGAAGGCGTGGCCAGCGTAAAGTCCTCTCCCGTGCCGCTCAGGCTCACCGTCTGCGTGCTGCCCGCCGCTCCGTTGCTGTTGTCGGTGATGGTCAGAGTACCGGTCAGCGGGCCGCCCGCGCGGGGTGTAAACGTGACGTCGATGGCGCAGGAGCTGCTAGCGGCCACGCTGCCGCCGCAATTGGTAGTCTGGCTGAAGTCGTCACTGATGAAAATGCTGCTGATGGTAAGCGCGGCGCTGCCGGTGTTGCTGAGCGTCACGGTCTGTGCACTGGATGCCGTGCCAACAAGTTGGCCCGTGAACATCAGTGTTGCAGGTGAGAGAGTTGCAGCCGGTTTCGTTGTGTTCAAGAGCACGGAGATTGTGCCGTTTGATTGGCACGTGGGGTCGTTCCCGCAGTAATTAGCAACCGCCAAGTCTGGCTTGCCGTCTCCATTGAAGTCTCCGAGCGCGACCGAGTCGGGGCGATTGCCAACCGAGTAGCTCACCTCCCCCTGGAAGGTGCCGTCGCCGTTGCCCAACAGCACACTCACGTTGTTGCTGTCTCGGTTCGCCGCCACCAAGTCCAGTTTGCCGTCTCCATTGAAGTCCCCAACCGTGACCGCGCCACCGTCTATCTCATTCCCGGGACCTACGGCGTAGTTCACCGCTGGCTGGAACGTGCCGTCGCCGTTCCCTAACAGCACGCTTACGTAGTTTTGGGCTGCCGCCGCCAAGTCGAGCTTGCCATCACCATTGAAGTCGCCGACTGTGACGGACGCAGGGAGATTCGCCGTTGGGTAGTACTGGGGCGCCTGGAAGGTTCCATCGCCATTTCCCAACAGCACGGCGATATCGGACATGTCGGCGTTGCCGACTGCCAAGTCCGGCTTGCCATCGCCGTTGAAATCCCCCTCAGCAAACGAAGCAGCCCAGAAGTTAGCTTGTAACGGGATGCTTACCGCTGGTTTGAAGGTGCCATCGCCGTTTCCCAAGAGCACGCTCACACAACCACTGGCAGCGAATGCGCACGCGGCCACAGCCAAATCCAGCTTGCCGTTGCCATTGAAGTCCCCCACCGCGACAGACATGGGCATGCTGCCTATCGGGTAGCTCCCGGCCACCTGGAAAGTGCCGTCACCGTTGCCCAATAGCACGCGCACGGAGTCGTATTCTTCATCCGTGACCGCCAAGTCGAGCTTGCCGTCGCCGTTGAAGTCCCCCACCGCGAGAGAGGTCGGGACCTCGTTATACAAAGGGGTGTTCAGCGGCACCTGGAAAGTGCCGTCACCGTTGCCCAACAGCACGCTCATGCCTACGGGACCGGCCAAGACCACCAGGTCGAGCTTGCCGTCACCGCTGAAGTCCCCCACCGCGATTGAAGAGGGCGCGGCGCCCACTGCGTAGTTCACCGCCGCTTGGAACGACACGCCTGGGGTAGATTGGGCAAATGCATTCGTGGCGACACAAATAAACACAAACAAAACGAAGCTACGCTTCACATGAGGACGCATAAAGTAAGAAGGCATTTGCATGATTAGGACGTTCTTCCTTTCTGAGGAGTGTTCGAGTCACGCATTCCCCCTTTGTCGCGGTGTACATATACCACCGACACAGCAGCTATTCAATAGCGAAGAGGTATCGTGCGCTTGTAGTACCAAACGGTTGGATATAGTAGACGTAGAGTGGTATCTGTGTGGAAATCTATCTAGCCTATTAGTTCCGTCACAATGCCACAATTGGCCCCGCATCTTTCAGCAAACCGCCTTTTGCTCTGCCCCTCAGATGGGGTGTCACGCCTTGGAGCCCGTTGTTTTCCCGTGGCAAGGGAGCACAGTGCTTCGGTCAGACCTCGCAGAGTTGTTCTCCACGCACTCGTGATCGCAGAGGGAAAAGCCCGGCACGCTCCATACCTACCCGTCCGTCTCATCGAAGTAATTAGCGTTGAGCTTGTGCTCGTCGAGCAACCCCCCGCAGCCAGCGCAAAAGTTACTGTTGTCACGTCGGCAATAGACACCCATGACCTGCCCCTCGAGATTTGGGATCGGATCAAGGCACTCGTCCCTCCGTCGCCCGCATTCGGCACACCGCACACGGCTCGCCGGTACGCCGTTTGGCTGCGTGCCCGCAAGTCTCTGCGCTTGTTCGGCGGCAGCACCGTGGCGTCCCTTTGTTAAACCTCCAAAGATAGTTCCGCGAGTCGGCTTGATTGAATCTCCGAAGCGGAGGTTCTTGCCGAATTCTACAAGCTGATAACAACGGCTTACGAGTTCTCTAGTTACAGGAATGTCTTGAAAAGGCCTGAGCTTTGCATAGCAAATTGAAGGTGAATACGCCCAGTATTTATGCCCCATCTGGCAGCCCCATGGGGATCATCTAGCCCGCAGCATAATACGCCCGGGGGCATCGAAATCAAAAGCGAACCGACACTAAGACTGACCCGACTTCATGACACAAAGTCCATTAACGTCGTGAACCATACGTCAACATAAGGTCCCTCTTGACGCCTTGCGGCACCTTGAGCATACTCGTGGCTGAAGGAGGCATCCATGAAGCTAACGGTGAATCTGGTTGACGGACGAACGCTGACATATGAAGGAACCTACGACGAATTGGTGAAGGTCGGCGAAGACTGTGTGGAGCGATTCGGCAACATAATCGCCAACCCTGCCGAGGCCGCCGAGATACAGCCCCGACATGTTACGACCGTAAAGGTCGTAAACGGCAACCGCCGCTGGACGTAACATACCATTCGCGAGAAACAGTACCAAGAACCGTTAGTCCCTCCCAGGTACCGTCAGTCCCTCCGAACGTGAACGAAAGCCTCGGAAAGCGGGTAGGCTCCTCGTACTCCTGGGCGCCCGCGGCAAATGGCCGGGACTGCGCCTGAAGCCGATCAGCGCGCGATGGTACAATCGGAGGACTTAACTTATTAAGTACTTGACAAATACGACATCGTAGTCTATAGTTGAGTGGTGAGGTTGCACAGAAGGTCAGTCTCCGCCGGAAACATCGCTTTCTCTCACGGTTCCTATCCCATATTCCCTTTTCCATGTTGCTTTCCTGGGTTCTCGAGGTTGCCTGATGGAGGCATGCTTGTTGGATCGAAGAAACCCTTCAAAATCGAGAGAACAAAGCGAGAATGTCTATGAAAACAAAGGACAGCGACAATATGTCGCTGGGTCAATCCCTGTGCTCGACTTCCCCGCGCGGCGCGGCAATGGCCAGAGGCGCCTGCCAAAGACACGCCGCGACGAACGGCCGCAGAGGAGGGCAAAACGTGCCCACCTCCGCGCTACTTCACTCGAAAAATCGACGAACGATCCGCGAATGTCTATGAAAACAAAGGACAAGTACAATTTGTCAGTGCGTCAGAAGGTGGTAACGAACCAAACGCCCGTCATCCTGAGCGCAGCGAAGGATCTCCGCAGTTCTGCTTGTGCGGGCCACCTCGGCGAACTACGGAGATCCTTCGCTGCCATGAAAATCGTGGTGCGGGCGTCCCGCCCGCTGTGGCGCGGGCATCCTGCCCGCGCGGGAGCGGGACGCTCCCGCGACCGCGGGCGAGACGCCCGCGCCGCGTCCGTCCGCCGCCGGGCGATTTTCATGGTTTCCGGGTGCCCGTCAGCGGACGGCCATGAGCGACTGCCATGAAAATCGACCCCCTCACCCGGCCCGCGACGGCTGATGACAGCGCCGTCACGGACCACCCTCTCCCCCAAGGGGGAGAGGGCATTTTCATGAAACGAAGTGAGCCGAAGGATCAGGAAGCCTGCGCTCAGGATGACAGCCGCGCTTTGAGAGGCGACCGAGGGGAGGAGATATTGTGAAGAGACTGGGTACATTAGTTGCTATAACCGTACTTATAATTGCTGCGCTGGTTATCGTTCGGTCTCCGCGTATTCGCGCCTCCGAAGATGAGCCCGACATGTCAGCCCTCTTCGACAAGCGGGACGTTATGATACCCATGCGCGACGGGATCAAACTGCACACCGAGATCTACACCCCCAAGCACCAGGACGGTCCGCTGCCGTTCATCTTTGAGCGCACCCCCTACGGTTTGCGCGACGATTCCCAGGGCTACACCATGAAGTTCCGCATCTACCAGGAACTTGTCGCGGAGGGCTTCATATTCGTCTTCCAGGACATCCGTGGCCGGTATGGCTCCGAAGGCCAGTTTGTGATGTTTCGCGACCCGCGAGATAAGAACGACCCGCAGGCGATCGACGAAGGGTCTGACACCAACGACACCGTCCAATGGTTGCTTAAAAACGTCCCGAACAATAACGGCAAAGTCGGTATCCTCGGGATTTCTTATGGCGGCTGGCTCACCACCATGGCCCTGCTCGACCCCGACCCCGCCATCAAGGCGGCTTCTGAACAGGCTTCGCCCGCCGATCAGTTCCTGGGCGACGACTTTCACCACAATGGCGCCTTCCGTTTGAGCTACGGGTTTGAATACTCGGCACGAATGGAAACCGGGAAAGAGGACTACACCTTCAAGTTCGATCGCTTCGACACTTATGACTGGTACTTGAACGAGTTGGGACCTCTCAGCAACGGCAACGCGAAGTACCTGCTGGGCCGGGTGCCGACTTGGAACGACTTCATCAACCATCCTAACTACGACGAGTTCTGGCAGAAGCAGGCCTTCTCGCCTTATTTGAAGTCGCTCCGGTTGAAGGTGCCCAATCTGAATGTGACCGGTTGGTGGGATCAAGAAGACTTTTACGGACCCAACAAGATTTACGAACTCCTCGAGAAGAACGACGCCGACCACATGAATTACCTTGTCGCAGGTCCCTGGAATCACGGCGGCTGGGCTTATGGGGGCGGAAGCCACCTTGGCAATATTCAGTTTGGAAGCGACACCAGCAAGTACTTCCGGGAGAATATCGAGCGCCCCTGGTTCACCTACTGGCTGAAGGGGAAAGGCGAGCTTCCGCTGCGCGAAGCGATCACCTTCGAGACCGGGTCCAACGCATGGATGAAGTACGATCGGTGGCCGCCGCAGCAAGGCATCTCCGGCCGCAAGCTTTATTTGCAGTCAGATGGCCAACTCTCCTTCAGCGTGCCGGCGGAAACCGGCGATAAGGAGTACGATGCCTATGTTTCCGATCCCGCCCACCCGGTGCCGTACCGCCATCGGCCGATCGGCCAAACTTACGGCGTCGTGCCGGGTTGGGGAACCTGGCTGGTTGAGGATCAGCGATTCGTTTACCTGCGTCCGGACGTAGCTTCCTGGCAAACGGCAGTCTTAGACAAGAACCTCACCGTGACCGGCGACATCATCGCCCATATCTTCGCCTCCACCACCGGGTCCGACTCCGACTGGATCGTTAAGTTGATCGATGTGTACCCGCAGGATTATCCGAGCGACCCGGCGATGGGAGGTTATCAGATGATGGTTGCCGATGAGGTGTTCCGCGCCCGCTTCCGCAAGAGTTTCGAGCGCCCGCAGGCCGTCGAGCCCGGGAAGGCGACCGAGTACACCATCGACTTGCACACCAACGATCATACGTTCTTAAGCGGCCACCAGATCATGGTCCAGGTGCAGAGCACATGGTTTCCGGTGATCGACCGCAACCCGCAGAAATTTGTCCCTAATATTTATAAGGCAAGCCCTGAAGATTACCAGATCGCGACGCAGCGCGTGTACCACTCGAAAGAGTTCGCGTCGTATATCGATCTGCCCGTGAAGACCGAGTAGCCAATAGTCGCATGCTGAACATTCGAAACGCCGGCGCCCACGACATTCCGCTTATGCTTGAATTCATCCGAGAGCTTGCCGAATATGAGAAAGCGCCGGAGCAGGCGGTGGCCACCGCAGAAGATTTGCGTCGCGACGGATTCACCGGCAGCCCCAAGTTCCGCGTGCTCATCGCCGAATGGCAGGGCGAGCCCGCCGCGTTTGCGCTCTTCTTCTATCACTATTCCACCTGGACCGGCCACCCGACTTTGTTTCTCGAGGACCTCTTTGTTCGCCCGCGATTTCGCGGCAAAGGGATCGGCAAAGCGCTGCTGTTGCGCTTGGCGAAAACGGCCGTGGAGGAAGGCTGCGCGCGATTCGAGTGGCAAGTTCTCGACTGGAATACTCCTTCTATCGAGTTCTACCAATCGCTCGGGGCCAAGGTCATGAAGGAATGGCTCACCATGCGCGTGAGCGGAGAGGAACTGGTGCGGCTCGCCGGCGCCGAAAAGACAACTCCTTGAAGCGATAAATTGTCCCCCCATCTCTCATCAATCTTTTCGTGTCCCTGGTGCATCCCAATATAGGGAGGTCATTTTCTCTCATGACACGATTTGTCACCGACTACCTGGGGCAGGGGCAGCAAGAACTGTCTCAATTGTTAAATGAGCTTCAAGGTGAACTGCAAGTGCTCAACCTGGCGCGCGATTTGAAATCAACGGCGGCGCGCCTGGCGGTGTTATCCAGGAAGATTACACTGGCCCTTCATCATCATATCCTCCAGCAGGAGCAGATCCTCTTTCCCGCCCTCGAGGGACACATGCAGGGCATTGCCGCAACCCTGGAACGCATGCGACGCGAGAACGAAACGGGTGAAGCTGCGGAGAAGGCGTTTTTCGAGTGCTTCGAACAGTGGATGAAAAGCGGCAAGAACCGCCAGGAAGTTATGAAGCGGGGTCGCAACTACGTTCAGTGGGTGCGCGCGCACCTGTTGAAGGAAAACGGGCGGCTTTTCCCGCTGGTCGAGCGCGGCCTCGATCCGGAAACTCAACAGAAGGTTCGCCGGGCGATGGAAGAACTGAGCCAGGAAACATCTTCTCCCCTCTCGGAGGGAACAGTTACAGGACAGGCTTAGAAAGCGGTCAGCACTCAGCCGTCCGCTTTCGGCTTTCACCCGTGAGGCGGAGAGTCCTTGCCGCAGGGGCTCTGTCATTACGCCTTGCCGGCTGTAAGTTGAGGTTTGTTCGTATCCCGCCATTTATCGAGCTTAGTCGCGCCGATCTTCAGGTCGGCATCTCTGGGTGCTGACCTGAAGGTCAGCGCTGCATCTCCAGTCAAACATCAGCGGGCTGCCACACTCCGAATCTACATTCCAAAAGTATGGTGCAAGGATTGGATTTCGTGTAAGGTAAGGTGATTCCACCAGGAGGTGCCCCTTGTCGACCGTACTCGAAGCTGCGCCGGTCGCGGCAGAACCAATCCGCACCCGCCAGCCCGCCGTGCGCAACGTCGCCGTGGACGCATACCGCGGCTTCGTGATGCTGCTGATGATGGGTGAAGTGCTGCAGTTCTCTCGCATCTCAGAGGCTTTTCCGGCGAGCTGGTTCTGGAAGATCCTGGCCTTTAACCAGACGCACGCCGAATGGGCGGGCTGCTCCTTGCACGACCTGATCCAGCCGGGGTTTTCGTTCCTGGTGGGCGTAGCATTGCCTTACTCGATTGCCAGCCGCCTGGCGAAAGGCGCGACCTTCGGCAAGCTGTTGGCACACACGGCTTGGCGAGCGCTGGTGCTCATCGCCCTGGGCATCTTCCTGCGGTCCATGAGCAGCCCGCAAACCAACTTCACCTTCGAAGACACGCTCACCCAGATCGGACTCGGCTATGTGTTTTTGTTTCTGCTCGGGTTCCGTTCCCCGCGCTTTCAATGGACCGCCCTTGCTGTGATTTTGTTCGTCTATTGGCTGGCCTGGGCACTTTACCCGGCGCCCGGACCCGGTTTCAACTGGCAGGCGGTCGGAGTGCCGGCGAATTGGACGCATTTCTATACGGGGTTCGCCGCCCACTGGAACAAGAACAGTAATTTGGGGCAAGCCGTCGATGTTTGGTTTCTCAACCTGTTTCCGCGTCCGAGGCCATTCGCTTATAACGACGGTGGATACTTAACTCTCAGCTTCATTCCGACCCTGGGCACGATGATTCTGGGCTTGATTGCCGGCCAATGGTTGCGCGCTTCCGCGCCTCGCATTCCCATGAAGCGGCTGTTGCTGGCCGGCGTCATCGGCATCGCGGCGGGCCTCTTGCTGCACGTCGCCGGCATCTGCCCGGTGGTGAAGCGCATCTGGACGCCCAGTTGGACGCTCTTCAGCGGGGGAGCTTGCTTCCTGTTTCTGGCGGGATTCAGTTGGGTGATCGAGGTTAAAGGGTGGAAGAAATGGTCTTTCCCGCTCGTAGTCATCGGCATGAACTCAATCGCCGCCTACCTCATCGCCCATTTGTTTGAGGATTTCATTGTCAGCTCATTCCGCATCAACCTGGGCCAGCACGTCTTCCAGATTTTCGGAACAGCTTATGAGCCTTTGACGCAGGGCGTGTTCGTGCTGTTCACGTATTGGCTGATTCTGTTGTGGATGTATCGCAAGAAGCTGTTCCTGAAAATCTAGAGGGCGGGTTTCAGGTGTCAGGCAGCCGGGAGAGGGTCGTGTCTGCCCACCTCTATTTCCGAGTCACTCTGGCTTCTGGCGATAGATTTCCCTTCGATGCCCGACCAGGTGCACCGTGATTATTCTATTCTCTCGATCCGCGTCGTAAATCACTCGATAATCTCCTACTCGCAGTTTACTCAGGCCGGCGAGAGGACCCACAAGGCCTTGAGGCCGTACAGCGTCAAAGTTCTCCGCCAGCCAACGGAGCTTGGTGATAATTCGTTGCGCGACTGTTTTGTGTATGCGTCGCAGGTCGTCAATGGCGGTTGGCAGGAGGTTAAGTTGGTACATCTACCAGTTCAAACCAAGATCGCGAGCAACTTCCTGGGCGGGGACAGTTCGGCGAGATTCTTTCGCTTGGTTCAGACTATTGACCAGTCGTTCCTCAACCTCTGGACGTAGCGATAAACCTTCGTCGGGATCTCGCAGCATCTCTTGTAGTTTCTCCTCTACAACCTCTTCGATGAGGGCCTTGAGTTCGTCGATCGTAAGCTCGTTGACGGTAGGCATCGGTTTCAACTCCTACTCTATTCTACACTACTCCTAACTCGTGCAAAACCTGAATCCTATTGCATCAGCCGCACCAGCGCCCGCGTCACCGTGCCTGCCACTTCTTCGCCCGCGGAGTTGACCTCGCCGTACCAGCGATCCTTCTTGTTTAGCAGCCAGGGCGGTTGATTATCCCACTCAGCCTTGGGGATGATGTAGCCGAGTTCGTCGTTAGCCAACCCAAAGATAAACTGATAGCGGCTGTGCAGGTGGGCGCGCAGGGTGGGCTCGAAGGGCGCGTCGGGGAAATCAGCGCCGGGGTAACGCGCGAAGCCGCCGTTGACGAGTTCGGGGTAAATCTCACCTGGAACAGTCGTGATCTCCGCCATCAGATCGCCGTTGTTGAGCATTTGGATGTAGTCCACTTCCGTCTGAAGATCGTGTCCGGTGTTGCATTGGAGCTTGCCGATGCCGGGCAATTCCTTTTCGGCGGTCGCGGTATCGATTTTTCCGTCCGTATAAAGCGGCTTCCGGTCTTTGTAGATATGGAGCGCGCCGGCGGCGCGAAAGCGGTCGTTATCCAGGGGCGCGTAGATCACCGCCTTGCGAATCACCAACGAATCCACCGCCGCCTGCTGCCCGTTCTTCAAAGCGCGCATGGCGAGTTCGCCGATCAGGTTGCCGAACAGTTCGGCCTTTTTCCAGGTCCCATCTTTGGCCACCCGGCCCGTCTCCGGATCTTGCAAGGCTACGTCATCGCCGAGCGTCGAGAGCAGGCCGCCAATCGAACCCTGGAAGAAAACCGCGGTGCCGCCGTCGTGGCCCTCGATGTACTGGCAGAGCCAGTACGGATAGTCTGCCGTGATCAATGTGTTGCGGCCGCCTAGCGTTTCCGGGTGGTCGCTCCAGTTCACCAGTGTGGCAATGGGGTGGTTGTCAGCCGTTGCCGTCAACTGCATGACGAAAAGATACGGGTCTTTCACGTAAGGGGGGCGCGAATCGCTTTGCAGCAGGGCCAGCAGCGGATGGTCGTCC
>Ga0116217_10002115_pt1 | contig 18639 bp, 16 predicted proteins | sample Sb_taG_6_FD_89697 | JGI IMG/M metagenome (GOLD analysis project Ga0116217, IMG submission 89697) | Peat soil microbial communities from Weissenstadt, Germany - Sb_50d_4_PS metaG | ecosystem: Environmental > Terrestrial > Soil > Wetlands > Peat | place: Germany: Weissenstadt | collected 2010-09-21 | reverse complement strand
CTCTCCCCTCCAACTCTGCTTGCTTCCTCCCGTCATCCTGGACTACCACCTCAACCCACAGCGGGGATACGATGTGCCCAGGCTTCCCTAATCGGGCACGCGCGGGGGCGCGGCCGCGGGTTCCGCTGTACAATTACGCGAAGTACTCCGAGCGGGAAGGAAATCCGAAACGCGCCAGTGAATCTCGAACTCAGCGAAGAGCAAAAACTGCTGCAGCGCAGCGTGCGGGAATTTGCCGAGGCGGAGGTGAAGCCCGTCGCGAAGGAGCTGGACGAGACGGGCCGCTTCCCACTCGAGATTTTTCGCAAGGCAGGGGAGCTGGGGCTGACCGGCGTCTGCATCCCGGAAAAATACGGCGGCGCGGGAATGGATCACATCTGCTACTCGATCATGATCGAGGAAATCGCCCGCGTGTGCGCCTCGACCAGCGTCATTCTCTCGGTGCAGAACTCTCTTTTCTGCGCCACGATCGAGCACTACGGTACCGAAGATCAGAGACAGAAATTCCTTATTCCGTTCGCGCGGGGTGAAAGGATCGGCTGCTACGCTCTCACGGAGCCGCAAGCCGGTTCAAACGCTTCGGCGCTTTCGACGAAAGCCGTCCGCAAGGGCGACCGGTACGTCGTCAACGGAGCGAAGGCGTGGATCACCAACGGCGGCGTCGCGGACGCCGGAATCATCTACGTGAACACGCAGCCCGAGAAGGGCGAGAAGGGAATCACGGCGCTGATCGTCGAGAAGGGAACTCCGGGATTCGCCGTCGGCAAAGAAGAAAAGAAGCTCGGCATTCATGCCACCGCGTGCGCGGGGCTTTCGTTCAGCGATTGCGAAGTTCCCGCATCGAACCGGATCGGAGAAGAAGGGCAGGGCTACAAGATCGCGCTCTCGATGCTCGACGGCGGCCGCATCGGCATTGCCTCGCAGGCCACCGGAATCGCCCAGGGAGCGTTCGAAGCGGCGCTGGCCTACGCTGGCGAGCGCCAGGCCTTCGGCCATCCGATCGCCGAATTTCAGGCGATCCAATTCATGCTCGCGGACATGGCCACCGAAATTGATGCGGCGCGATTGCTGGTGCGGCGCGCGGCGTGGAAGCAGGACTCGGGCGCGCGCTTCTCCATGGAGGCGGCCACCGCGAAACTCTTCGCCAGCGAAATGGCCACGCGCGTGGCGCACAAAGCGATCCAAATTCACGGCGGCAATGGCTACAGCCGCGAGTATCCCGTCGAGCGCGCCTACCGCGACGCGCGCATCACCGAAATTTACGAAGGCACAAGCGAGATTCAAAGGCTGGTCATCGCATCCTGGGTGCTGAAATCGATCGGGGCTTGAGCACCCCGGTTCGCGCGTGAGTCCGCGCCGTCGAGGGAATATTCGCCGTAATGGATACCTTCACCCACCTGGCGTTGCTTTTCATTCTCTGGTTTTACGGCATCCTCCTGGTCTTCGCGCCCATCGTGCTGCGCATTCAGTTTCGCTACCGGGCCAAGGTTGATCCGCGCGTGGTACCGCTCGAAGAGCTTCCCGCGGAAGTGCGCGAGTTCCTGGAGCCGCGCGTGGCGTCTCTCGCGCCCTGGAACTTCGACCTGGTGGCTTACCTGAGCGTCGGCAGCATCGCCTCGGGGGCGAAAGCCTTCATGGCGCTTCTCAGTAATCCTCATACCGGCGAATGGGCGGACGTGTCATTCGTCGTCTCCAAAGCGAAAAGCGCGGGTTACATGGAATTCATCACCCGCTGCTCGGAAAAAATGCAGATTGACACGAATACGAACTCCGCGGCGTCCGTGCTGTTTCCCTTGCCCCAGTACCACGTCTTTCGCTTTCCGCAAATGCACGATGTCTACACGTTGTATCGCGTCCACCGAATGCTGGTTACGCAGATAACTCACGGCGCGCTACCGGTGCTGCCGCCGCCGGGGCAGGAAGTGGCTGAACTGAAGCGGCGCCTCGAGCGTTATGGCCCCTGGCAGCAGAAACACGGTTACATGTATCTCGGCGCGGATGGCGAGAATTGCCGGCTGACGTGGAAGGGAGCCGTCCTCGCGGCTTGGCGCGCCATTTGGCCGGTGCCGTTGTTTCGCGGTTGGCGGATGCGGATGGAAAATCAGGCCGTCCTCAACAAGATCGGCGTCGCGACGTAAAACGCGCCCGGCCCAGGCGAGTCACCCCGGCGCGATTTTGATCTCAGTGTATGCTGGCACCATGCTGGAGTTCGATTGCAGCCGGGAATTCGATCTCGCGCGCGAGGAAGAATTCTTCGCGGCCGTGCCCGAGAGCGCGGGAATTCTGCTGCTTGAGATGCGCGAGCCGCACGCGCATCCGCACATCGTGAGGACCGCCGACCTGCGGAGGGCGGCCGAGCGGCTGCTCCGCCCGCCGGAGCCCGGCTCGAAACGCCTGAATCTGCGGCGGGTGGCCGCGCGGATTCGCTACCGGCTCACCGGATCAAAATTCGAGCAGACTCTCACGCTGTACCATCATGCCCGGGCCAACTTTCCGGATCGCTATCGCGACTTGCTGCGCCTGCGTCCTGCAGCACTGCTGAAAGTGAATCTGCGGAATGAGTATCCGCGGTGTTACGTCACGCGACGGCTCGCCGCCGACGAGGGATTTTACTTTGGACCGTTCGCATCACGCCGGGCGGCAGACGCTTTTTCCGAAGGCTTCCTCGATCTTTTCAAGATCCGGCGCTGCCAGATCAAGATTCGCCGCGATCCGAGCTTTCCCGGCTGCATCTATTCGGAGATGAAAATGTGCCTCGCGCCGTGTTTCGCGGGATGCACCAAGCAGGAATACGACGCGGAAGTGGGCCGCGTGCTGGAAACTCTCGACACGACCGGCGCGGCTCTGACCGCGAAATTCGAGCGTGAAAGGGAAGCGGCTAGCGAAGCGCTCGATTTCGAACGCGCGGCCGCGCTGCACAAGCGCCTGGAAAAAGTCAGTGAAGCACTGCGTGGCCTGCCGGATCTCGCTCGACGGGTTGAAGATCTCGACGCCGTGATCCTCCAGCGCGCGACGCAGGAAAAGACCATCATCGTGTTTCCGCTCCGCGCCGGAATTCTCGGCGAGCCGTGTTTCCTGAACTTCGCGGAGCTATCGAGCCAGCCGCGCTCCGTCGAGGCGATTCTGAGGGAAAGGCTGGAGCCACAGATCAACACGGATAAACACAGATCAAACCGGGGCACGGAACCGGAAACAAGCACGGAAGCGGCTGCGGACCGTGAAGCGACGCCGGCAGGCTGGCGCGTCCGATACGGACTGCGCGCGGCGCCCCCGGAATTGGCCGAGCACTTGTCGCTTGTGGCGCGCTGGTTCTATTCCAAACCGCGCGAAGGAGAGATCCTGTTCCGGGAAGACGACTGGCCCTACCGTCGCATCCTCCGCGCTTGCGGAAGATTGCTCGCACCTGCCGCTCCGCCGTCCGGCGAAGCGCAGAAGCCGAGCGCCTGAAGTAATGCCTGCGGCAATCGCAGGCAGCGCCGCACGCGATTGCATCGTACAATTAAACTAGGATGGCAGAGGGACATACCGCGACAACCACGAAAGCCGCGGCCGTTCGAGCGCGTTCGCGATTCCAGGACACGATCCGATCGCTGAAGCACCGCAATTTTCAGCTTTTCTTCAGCGGCCAGCTAATCTCGCTTGTCGGAACCTGGATGCAGAACGTCGCGCAGGCCTGGCTCGTCTACCGGATGACGGGCTCTTCGCTTCTTCTGGGTGTCGTTTCGTTCGCGGGCCAGATTCCCGTGTTTCCGCTGGCGCCGCTGGCGGGAATGGTGGCGGACCGCATGAATCGCCGCAAGGTCGTGATCGCCACGCAGACCGCCTCGATGATTTTGGCGCTGGTCCTGGCGTTGCTGACGCTCACGAACCGCGTGACCGTCTGGGAAGTGGTCGTTCTCGCGTCTCTGATGGGAGTCGTGAACTCATTCGACATTCCCGCGCGCCAGTCGTTCCTGGTCGAGATGGTCGGCCGCGAGGATTTGATGAACGCGATCGCGCTCAACTCATCAATGTTCAACGGCGCCCGGATCATCGGTCCCGCGATTGCCGGAATTCTCGTCGCAACCATCGGCGAAGGCTGGTGTTTTTTCGCGAATGGCGTGAGCTTCATCGCCGTGATTGCCGGTCTGCTCATGATGCGCATCCCTCACCGGCATATGGAACGGCGAGTGGAGTCCGCTTTGGAACACATCGCCGAGGGATTCCGCTTCGTGCGTCACACGGCGCCGATTCGGGCGTTGCTCCTGCTCCTCGGCCTCGTCAGCCTCGTGGCGATGCCGTACACGGTTCTCATGCCGATCTTTGCCGCACAGGTTCTCCACGGCAATGCCCGCACGCTCGGAGTTTTGGGAGCGGCCACCGGAATCGGCGCTCTTGGCGGTGCGCTGACGCTGGCTTCGCGCACGAAGGTTCACGATCTGGGACGCTGGGTGGCGGTCGCCTGCGGCGCCTCGGGCGCGACGCTGATCGCCTTCGCGCTCTCGCGCTGGTACATCCTGTCGGTGATCATGCTCGTGCCGGTCGGCTTCGCGATGATGACGCAGATGGGCGCGTCAAACACTTTGGTGCAGGCGATGGTGCCTGACCGGCTGCGTGGTCGGACCATGGCCGTGTATGCCATGACGTTCATGGGCATGGCGCCGCTCGGAGCTTTGTTATCCGGCGCCGTCGCGGATCACATCGGCGCGCAGTGGACGGTCGCACTCGGCGGCGCACTCACCGTCGCCGGCGCAATCGCTTTTGCGCGACACCTGCCGAAGATCCACGTCGAAGTAGGAGAGCTGATCAGCGCGCAGGGGTTGGCCGCCGACGATCCCGTCCAATAAATGGCCGCGCGCATCGTCTCCTGATCATCTGGTCGCAACCGCTCAAGTTGTGTTGGTCTGGTATACTTCGCGGGCTTTGGAATTTTCGCCGCGAAGCGAGGCTCGATGTCTTCTCCCGCAAAATCCGACGACAAGCGCATTCCCGGCTGCGCCACTCCGCAGGGGACTCTGCGTTATGCAGCCCGGTTTCAGGGACGCGCGGCCGCGGGGCACTTTCGCGACGTCCAGGCCGGGCTGGTGCTCTCATCCATCGGCATCGGCACGTATCTTGGCGAAGCCGATGAGGAGACCGACAAGGGCTATGCGAGCGCGGTCGTCGCCGCGGTGGAAGGCGGCATCAACGTGGTGGATTCGGCGATCAACTATCGCTTGCAGCGCAGCGAGCGCTCCGTCGGCGCGGCTCTGAAACAACTCGCTGCCAAGGGCTTTCCCCGCGACGAAATCGTCCTCTGCACCAAGGCTGGCTTTCTGACTCCCGACGGCGAGATGCCGGACGACGCCAACGAGTATTTTGCGCGCGAGTTTATCGAGCCGGGAATTTTCCGCCCGGAAGATATCGCCGCGGGTTGCCACTGCATGACGCCGCGTTATCTGGCCGATCAGCTCGACCGCAGCCGCCGCAATCTGGGCGTCGAGTGCGTGGACGTCTTTTATCTGCACAACCCGGAAACGCAATTGAGCGAAATCCCGCGGGAGGAATTTCGCCGCCGAATCGGCGAGGCGTTCAAGTTCCTGGAATCCGCGGTCGCCGCCGGCAAGATTGGCGCGTATGGACTGGCCACGTGGAACGCCTTCCGCGACGATCCGAAGTCGCAGGGTTATCTGTCACTCGCTGCCATGGAGGAAATCGCGCGGGAGGAGGGCGGGCTCGAGCATCACTTCCGCTTCGTGCAGTTGCCGTTGAATCTCGCCATGCCCGAGGCGCTGCTGCGTCCCAACCAGGTGGTCGAAGGCAAGACGATGGCGATGGTCCAGGCGGCGCGCGCCCTGAAGATTACTCTAGTATCGAGCGCCGCGCTGCTGCAGGGTCAGCTCACGCGGAATTTGCCGCCTTATATCGCTGCTGCTCTGGGCACGAAGAAAGATTCGGTGAGCGCGCTGCAATTCGCCCGATCGGTTCCCGGCGTCACCACCGCGCTTGCCGGCATGAGCCGCGTCGAGCACGTCCGCGCCAATCTCGAAGTGATCGGCATCGAGCCCGCCCCCCGCGATCAGTTCCTCAAACTATTCGAACCGCGCAGTTAGAATCTCAAGCGTCAGCTCTCGGTTTTTCCAGCAGCAAGCCACGCATCAATGGCAGCAGCAACCTGATCGAGCTGCCCCGTGAAAAAATGGTCCGCGCCCTCGACGATGACGAGCCGCTTTGGCTCGGCGAGCGTGGCGACGAGCGCCTCGACACTGGCGCGCGCCCCGAACTGATCGTTCCCACCCTGGATGATGAGCTTCGGCTTCTCGCACGCTCGCAGAAAGCTCATGTCAATGTTATCCACCGGTAGTCCCAGGCCGATGAGTTGCGTCACGCGCGCGTCACCGCAGCCCACTCGTAAGCCCACCGATGAGCCGAAGCTGAATCCGGCCAGCAGAATCGGCCGCCCCGGGAATTCCGCTGCGAGGTAGTCAATCGCCGCGCGGACATCGTCCTGCTCGCCACGCCCACGGTCGTGCACGCCCTCGCTCTGTTCCACTCCTCGAAAATTGAATCGCAGCACCGTCGCGCCGCGCTGATGAAGTGCTTTCGCGGTTTGGAAGACTACCTTGTTGTGCATCGTGCCGCCGTGAAGCGGATGCGGGTGGCAGACCACGGCGACGAACTTGGGATCGGATTTCGGTGAGGTCCAAAGCAACGCTTCGAGACGGCCCGCGGGACCAACAAGGAAGAGACTGCGATGGAAAACGTCTGCCATCAAATTCTGCGTGAAGGTATGTTCCGCTAAGTCATCGCGCAAGCGCCTTCGTTCAAAATGAGCGCGCGAATCAGGATTTCCCCGTCCTCATCCATTCCACCGCGACGGACGTAATCATCGCGCCCTTGCCCGCGTCCGGGTTGGCGACGGGCGCTGGGCCTGGCGTATCCTCCATGGCCTCCACGCGCACGACCCGGCCCGCGATCTCTCCGGTTCTCGACCATTCGCCCCAGGGAATTTTCGCAAGCACTTTGTCGCCGGGGGCGTAGATGTGCGACGTCTCAAACCGCGTGCCATGCTGCGAAATATCCTGGGTCATGAATTCTTCGGGCCACGGAGTCCCGGCGGGGCGGACAAAAATCGGCAGCGCGAACGGAATGCGCTCCGAGTCTCGGCGCTCTCGGTCAGCGGGGAGCTTACCCGTCCGCGTCGCTGATTCGAAACGCAGCGCGACCCAGTAGCCTCCACTGGCATCGGGCTCTACTCGAACAATCCGCGCCGGAGTCTCCGGCTGCGTGGAACCGCCCGAAGCGGGATCGAACGGGAAGGCGACCCAGACTCGCGCCAGCCTTTCGCAGGGCTCGTTTCGACGAAACAGCATCCCGTCGCGCGATACATCCACCGTTTGCGTCACTTCGAGCCGCATGCCGAGCGGCCCCTGCCAGCGGATGCGCGCCGGCAGCTGGAGTTGCGCGCGCGGGTGTTTCCGCAGGTCTACGAACGTGGCAGGCTCGGACATAGCCCCCATCCTAGCGGCAGCGCCCGCGCAGGTCAAACACACTCGTGATACGTCCTCGTGCGGCGGGAGGCCGCGGGGCCGATCGACGTCCACCAGCAGCCTAGAAGCCGGCTTCGCTCGGCTGTCCGAGCAGTCCCTGAAATTCCGTTGCGTGGTCCGGGGAGCGATGGTAGCTTTGCTCAGGTCCGAGGTACGGAGGGCTCATGGAGAACGGTGTGGAGCGTCGCGCCGCCCGGCGTTTTTCGATGATGCTTCCCGTGAGGGTCCGGTTCTCGGCTGGAGACTCAGTTACGGAGAAGCCTGGCGAAACCCGCGACGTCAGCTTCCGCGGCCTCTATTTCCTGATCGAAGCGAACCTCGAATCCGGCACCTCGATCGAATTTGTCCTCACGCTCCCGCAGCAGATCACGCTTGCCGGCGACGTACACATCCGCTGCTACGCTCGGGTCCTGCGCGTGGATTCGCACAACGGCCGCCGCGGCGTGGCCGCCCAAATCGAGCGCTACGAATTCCTTCCCGCCCCGGCCTGAACGACGGCGCCCACAAGCGTCACCTCGCTCAGAATTCACTTCTCTTATTTTTTCCGCTGACGCAAGATTTAGGTGCGGGAAACCAGCATGGCACGCCATACCCTCCTCATCGACGCGGACGACACGCTTTGGGAAAACAACATCTTCTTTGAGAAGACCATCGACGATTTCGTCACGCGGCTCGAGCATCTCGGCTACACGCGCGAATACATTCGCCACATCCTCAACGAGACCGAACGCCGCAACATTCGGCAGCACGGTTACGGCGTGCGCAGCTTTCGGCGATCGCTCGAGGAAACGTACATGAAGCTGGCGGGGAATTCCGCGCGCCGCGAAATGGTAAAGGATATCGAGCAGATGGCCCACGAGCTCGAAGGCACGCCTCCGCATATTCTCGACGGCGTTCCCGAAACGCTGGCCTACCTCGCCAAGCACCACCGCCTCATTTTGCTGACCAAAGGCGAGCCCGCCGAGCAGGCCGCCAAGGTCGAACGCTCCGGCCTGCAGCCCCATTTCGACGCCATCGAAATCGTGCTAGAGAAGGACTCCGGAACCTACGGCCGGATGATCGAGCAATTCAAAATCGTGAAATCGCACGGCTGGATGGTGGGCAATAGCCCGCGGAGCGACATCAACCCGGCACTGCAGTCCGGCCTGAACGCCGTCTTCATCCCGCATTCGGCCACCTGGGAGCTCGAAAAGTCCGAACTCGAAAGCGGATCGGGAAGATTGCTGATCCTTTCCACGTTTCGCGAACTTCGCTCGCATTTTTGACCATCCGCATTCTTCCGCGTCGCCCGATCCACCGTCCAAATTGTCCGCGCCGCACGAATCCGTGCGCCTTCTCGCCATTCTCAATCGCGGCTAAACTCGTTCTGTAAATGGAGGTTCGTACATTGGCGACCGACTATCGCAATGAATTCGCGGATTTCGAGGGCGTGGCGTATTTGAATGCATCGCTGCAGGGGCCGCTGCCATTGGCCGCCGTGCGCGAGGCGCAGGCGGCTCTCGAGTGGAAGAAGCGTCCCGACCGGATGGCCGATAGTGTCTATTTTGATCTCCCCGATCGAATTCGAGAAAAAATTTCCCGCGTTATCGGCGCCCGTTCGGACGAAGTCGCCGTGACGTGCGGCGCGAGCGCGGGCCTCGCGTCCGTCGCTGCGGGAATCGACTGGAAGCCCGGAGACGAGGTTCTGGTCGGGCGCGGCGAATTCCCGGCGCATTTCTCCACCTGGTTGCGCTACGAGAAAGCAGGGAAGCTGCGGGTGCGCGTGGTCGAGCCGCAGAGCCGCTTCATCACCGCCGACGACTACATCGCGCAAATCGGGCCGCGCACGCGGGTCGTCTCCGCCAGCCTGGTCCGATTCGATAACGGCGCACGGCTGGACGCGCCGCGCGTGGCCGAGGCCTGCCGCAAAGTCGGCGCGGCGCTTCTCCTCGACATCACCCAGTGCGCGGGTTCCATGCGCATGGACATCCGCGAATTGGGCGCCGACATGGCCGTCTGCAGCGGATATAAGTGGCTGCTCGGGCCTTATGGAACAGGTTTCTTCTGGATCGCCAGCGAATGGATCGAGCGGCTGTCCTTGGGAGCGGTTTACTTCATGGCGCTCGAAGGCGCGCGGGACTTTCACTCCATGCCGTTCGGGAATCTACGCCCCGTACCCGGAGCGCGCCGGTGGGATTCGCCCGAGACCGCCAACTTCACGAATCTGGCGGCGTTCGATTCCTCGCTCGATCTGCTTCAGCGCATCGGCGTCGATTCGATCGCGCGGCACGTGGATTTGCTCGTCGGCGAGATCATCGAGCGTCTTCCGCGCAACCGCTGCGTGCTCGCTTCGCCCGAGGAACGGGCGAAGCGCGGCCCCTACGTTTGCGTTTCCGCGCGAGAACCCGCAGAGACCACGGCGCTCTATGAAAAAGTGCGCGCGGCACAAATACACGTCAGCCTGCGCCAAAATGCGATTCGCATCGCGCCGTATCTTTACAACACGCCGGAAGAAATTTCCCGTCTGATTGAGGTCTTGTCGGCTTGACGGATTTGCCGGTCTGATCGAAGCGGCGGCTTATTGCGGACCGTAGTCCCTCGGATCCTGGTAGCTGAACGGGACGTAGATGACGCCCTCGAAATCCGCAGGCACGCCCGCGCGCGTCCCCGGCTGAAACTTCCACTTCCGCAGCGCATCGATGGCGTTGCGGTCGAGTTGCGGATCGAGTCCCCGCACGATCTGAATGCTGTCCACCGATCCGTCCTTGCGGATGATCGCGTAGAGCACCACTTCGCCCTTCACGTGCGCTTTGATCAGCTCCGGCGGATACTTGGGATCCGCCTTGGCCACCGGAACGGGGCACGCCACCAGTTCGTTGTGCTTGTACGGAGGGCCAACCTCCTCATCCAGCTCGGCAAAATTCATGATCCAGCTTCCGCTCGCGCTCGTCAGGTTCGGCAGATTCACGTGCAGCGTGTATATCTCTTTGCCCGAGAGAATTTTTTCGGGCGGCAGGCTCGGATCGAAGCGGCTCACGTCCGCCGGTCCCCGGTGCGTGTCGCTCGAGGGCTCGTAAGGCGTCAACGGTTTCAGGATCAGCCCGCCGGCGCGCCTACCCGACGGCGTAATTCCTCCACCTCCGTTGCCCGGGCGCGGCGTTGCCCCGCTGACGCTAACAGCTGCGGGTAAGGAACTTCCGCCGGTTCCGAGTGTTGCCCTCAGGACTCCTGCCGTCGCAGACCCGCCGCCCCTTTCGCCCGCAGCCGATCCTCCGTGCTCCGCACCGCTCGGTGCGCCCGGTTTTCCTCCCTCGGGCGAAATCGAAATGCGTGCCGCGAGATTTCCCTCCGGCACGCTCACTTCGGGCGCGGGCGGAGCGGGCGTCGCCGAGAGCGCAATCAATTGCCGCAAGCCGGCATCGCCGCCCTCCGCGGCGGCGCCGACCTCGGGCGCGGGGCCGGCGTCCGCCTGTGTCGCGTGGCGCTGCGCCACCGATTTGGACATCGCGTCCAGCGCCAACTTCGGCTTCGCGATGGTTGCCGGCGAAGTAGCGATGTCGATCGGCGCCGCATTCTTCTCGACGTTGCGAACCTCCGGCGCGGTCGCATCCGCCACGGCGCGGTGTTTCAGGCGCGGCGCCGAAGCCGTTGGAGCCAGTTGCAGGCGCGGCCGCTTAAGCTCGGTCTCCGACCACTGCACGATATTAGGCAGCGGCGTCAGGATTTTGGGCGGCGCAGGCGGCGCGTTCGGCCGAATCAGCGTCTGGCGCGGATGCGTCACCTTCACGGGTATCGAAACAATTGTCTGCCGCGGATGAAACGCGTCCGCGCCGCGCTCGGGCTGCTTCGCTGGGTCGTCCGATCTTTTGATCGGCTTCGGTGTATTCGCGGGCAACTTGATCCGCGGCAAATCCGATGGGTCGTACAAGGTCAGTTCGATCTGCACGGGCGCGAGCGTAGGCTTCACGTCGGGCAGAAATCCCCAGATTGGCAGAATCAGCAGCCAGATGGCGACAACATGCCAAAGTGATGCCGCCAAGAACGCGCGGCCTGGCAATCTCCCTTCGATCCAATCGACGCGCAGGATCTTAACTCTTTTGAGTTCCCAATCCTTCGGCGTCGGCGGCCCCGTCAGAACACCTGCGAGGCTCGTGCGAAAAACCTGTCCGGATGATTCCCAGTCGATTCCCAGGTCCAGGCGGGGAAGGCGCGCGTGCGGAGGGAGTTCTTCGAGATGGTCCTCGACGGGATACGTTTCCGCTCGCAAAAGGGGCTGCATGGGTCCGCGCATTATACTCGAACCAGTGTGATGCGCCTGGGTTACGCGGCGGCTGCCAGACGATAAAAACTCAGCGCCGCATCGCCCTGCTCGATCAGGCGAGCGCGTTCTAGCCGTTCTAGGCGGTCTGGTAGTTCCGTCTTATTTCGATGCTCGACGATCACCAGACCACCCGGCGCGACCAGATGCGAAGCATCGAGGTATTCGAGGACGTTCAGGTGCTCCTCCTCGTCTTCGTACGGAGGGTCGAGAAAGATGAAGTCCGCGACGCGGTGCCGCGCCGCAATTCGTTCCAGCCCTCGCACCGCTTCGGCTTCGATTACTTCGACGCCCTCGTGCACTCCAAGCGCATCGAGATTGGCGCGCACCAGCCGCGCGCTCGCGGCATGTGCCTCGACGAAAATCGTTTCGCGCGCCCCGCGGCTGATGGCCTCGATCCCGATCGCGCCCGTGCCTGCATAGAGATCAACGAAGAGCGAATCCTCCACCGCCGCCCCGAGGATGTTAAAGAGCGTCTCGCGCAGCCGGTCGCTGGTGGGCCGCAGGCGCAGTTTCCCCGGTCCTTTAAACTTCCTGCTGCGAAATCTTCCCGCAATCACGCGCACGGCTTCATCCTGCCTTCTTTGTCCGCCTTGGCGTCGGCCCTTGTCATCCAACAGACGCCAGTTGATAGCGTTTCCGCCACTCCGGGCTGAGCGATTCCAACTTCGCGACCACCTCGTCCGCTCGCTCCTGATTTTCGGCCAGCGCAAACGCATCGCGCCGCGCGAATTCCAGCAGCTCGTGGTCGCGCAGCGGTTGCGCGAACGCAAACGCCGCGTCGCCGTGCTGCCGCGTACCGAAAAACTCGCCCGGGCCGCGCAGTTTCAGGTCGCGCTCCGCGATTTCAAATCCGTTCGATGTGGCGACCATTGTTTCGATGCGTTCTCGTGCCTCTCCGGCTATGGTTTTGGGCGCGATCAGGATGCACTGCGACTTTTCCTTGCCCCGCCCGATCCGCCCACGGAGTTGGTGAAGCTGCGCGAGCCCGAATCTGTCGGCATGCTCGATCACCATCACGGTGGCGTTCGGCACGTCCACTCCCACCTCGATCACCGTCGTGGCCACCAGAATATCCAACTCACCGCGGCGAAATCGCTCCATCACCGCTTCCTTCTCTTCGTTCTTCAGGCGCCCATGCAGCAGTCCCACGCGCTGTTTCGGGAACACCGTCTTCGCCAGCCGCTCGTATTCGGCTGTCGCTGCCTTCAGCTCTTGCTTCGATTCCTCGATCACCGGATACACCACGAATGCTTGCCGCCCGTTCCCGATTTCGCGGCGCAGGAATTCCCACACGCCGCCGAGTTGCGCTTCGCTTGCCGAGCGCGTCTCGATCGGCGTGCGTCCCGGCGGCAGCTCGTCAATCACGGAGAGATCGAGGTCGCCGTAGAGCGTCAGCGCGAGTGTCCGTGGAATGGGCGTGGCGGTCATTACCAGCACGTGCGGCGACGCGCCCTTCTCGATCAGCCGTTTGCGCTGCAGCACGCCGAAGCGGTGTTGCTCGTCTACGATCGCAAGGCCCAGCTTGGCGAACTTCACCGGATCCTCGATCAGCGCGTGCGTTCCCACCAGCAGTTTCGTTTCGCCGCTCTCGACACGGGCGAGCACCGCCTCCCTCTCCGCGCGCTTCCGGCCGCTTACGATCAAGTCCACGCCGTACCCGGCGGCTTTGAATATCCGCCGCGCGGAAAGAAAATGCTGCGCGGCCAGAATCTCCGTGGGCGCCATCAGCGCCACCTGATAGCCGTTCTCGATCACGATGGTCGCCGCTTCCAGCGCCACGATCGTCTTGCCGCTTCCCACGTCGCCTTCGAGCAGCCGGTGCATCGGATAGGGCCGCTCGAGGTCCGCTGCGATTTCCGCGAGCACGCGCTTCTGCGCTGCCGTCGGCTTGAACGGCAGGATGCGTTTCAGCGCCTCGCGGACCTTTTCCTCGCGGACGCGCATAGCGATTCCTTGCTGGCGATGTTCCCGCAACCGGCGCAGTGCCAGCGCGAGCTGGTAGTAGAAGAACTCCTCGAAGATCAGCCGCGTCTGCGCCGGGCTGCGAAACGTGTTGAGCAGCTCGACGCTCTCCTCCTTCGGCGGGAAATGCGTGTAGAGCAGCGCCTCGCGCCTCGCGGGGAAGCGGTAGCGCTGGCGGATTTCTTCGGGCAGCGGGTCCGGCACGTTGCCGTCGAAGTCGCTCAGCACGCCGTAGATGATCCGTCGCAGCATCCGCGAGCTGATGCCGCCGATCGCTTCGTAGATCGGGACGATGCGGCCCACCTCCGTCGAATCCCCGGCGCCCTCGTCGCTCGCGCTCAAGATTTCGATCTGCGGATTCACCATTTCGTAGCGGCCGGGCCGAAGCGCGTCCAACTCGGCTTTGCCGTGCATCACCAGCCGCTGCCCCTCTTTGAGCCGCCCTTCCAGATACGCGCCGTGGAAAAATTTCGCGTGCAGCTGGCCCGAACCGTCGCGGATGGTGACGTGAAAGACGGGACCGCGCCCCCCGCGGAATCGAATGGTGTTTCCGCCGCCGGCCCCCACTTCACCGAGCACGGTGTACACCTGCCCGGGAACGATCTCCCCGATGGGCGTAAATCGGATGCGGTCTTCGTAGCGAAAGGGAAGATAGCCGAGCAGGTCGCCGACGGTCGAAAGGCCGCGCTCTTCGAGAGCGGCCGCGCGCTGCGGGCCCACGCCGCGCAGGAACTTCACCGGATTGTTCAGTGCGATCGTCACGCTAGAGATGATCGTATCGCGGCGAGGAGAGCGCGCCTACTTGCCGTCCACGGTAAATGCCAGCAGGACGTTGCCGGGGGCGCTGCCCTGAAAGAAGTATCCCGAATTCACGTACAGCATCCCGCCGACAATCACCGGCCCGGATTCGTCGAGCGAGCCGCCGCTGGCCTTCACGCCGTTGACGGTCTTGTATTCGCGCTCGGTGTCCACGTCCCAGATGATCCGCCCGTCCGTGGTCGAATACGCGCGCAAGTGGCCGTCGACGCCGCCTGAAAATACAACTCCTGGAATCGCGCTCACCGCCGCCGATTGCGCGGGGCTGCATCCTGGCTTCTCGCATCCCGGATGCGGCGTCTGCCACGCGGTTTCGCCGCTTTCGACTTTCAGCGCGAAAAGACCGCCGCCGATTTTGGGATCAAGCTCGTAGGGCACGCCGAAAACGGAGTCCTGCCCCGCGGCCGATCCCGGCGGCGCCGCGCGCCGCTGCACGTCCGACACGGCGACGTAAATGTTCTTCGCGTCCGCCGCCGATCCCCACTGCACCCCGCCGAGACTTCCGCCGCGTCCCACGCGCTTTTGCCACAGCGGCTTGCCTTGCGCGTCCGGATCAACGGCGTAAACGATTCCCGACTTCGCGCCGGCGATCAACGCGCGGCGCCCGCCCGGCAGTTCCACCAGAATCGCCGAAGATCCGAAATCGAAATCCGGCCCCTTTGCTTGCGGGCAATTCACCTGCTTGTTTCCGGGTATGTCGCAGTCGATGTTATAAGCATCTCCTTTTACCGCCTGGCTCGACCACGCCAGTTTCCCGGTGTCCAGATCAAACGCCATGAACGCATCGGATGTCTCGGTCACGGGATCGGAGTAGTTGTCGCCCGTGGTCACGTAGACCATACGTTTCTTCAAGTCCACCGTGGGCGACGACCATATGCCCGCGCCGGAAGGGCCCCAGAGCTGGACGCCCTGCGCGTTCTTGCGCACCGGCTTTGGCTCCGAGGCGATTGTGTAGCTCTTCCAAATCACTTTTCCCGTTGTGGCGTCGAGTGACGAAACACTCCCGCGAAATTTGCAGCACTCGTCCTTCGGATCGGCGCCGCTCACTTCTTCAAGCGACGAAACGCCGACGTAGAGTTTTCCATCGGTAAGGGTCGGCGCGCCGGTCACATGCACGTCCGGATGCGGATCGAGGCTCGTCTTCCAAAGCCGCTTGCCGTTCGCGGCGTCGACGGCGTAGACGTTGCCGTGCTGGTCGCCGAAGTAGGCGGTCGAATGGCTGCTCGCACCGGCATTGTCGCCGATGGTGATCGCGGTGCGCACCGGCGAGTCCGTGTCAATTCTCCAGTAGATGCAGCCGGTGCGCGTGTCGAGCGAATACACTTCGCGAGCGACGCTGCCGACGAACAGGCGCCCGCCCATCACAGTGGGTTGCGCGTAGGCTTGATTCGCATCTTCGTAACCGAACGCCCATTTCAATTTCAGCTTCGGCACATCGGCTGCGCGCAGGCCTGCCATCGCTGCCGGCTGAAATCGGCGCTGCGCCACATCGACTCCCCAGCCATTCCAGCGCGGCTGGTCTGGACTCGGCGCGAACGGGACGCCCGGAGGACAAAGGTTGGTATTGATCGGCCCTTGCACTCCCTCCGGCACGATGGTGGAAAGATAGCTCGTCACTGCGGCAATTTCAGCGGGTGTCAACGTCGCGGCCTGCTGCTTCATGTTGCCGCTTGTGAGCGCGATGCGAATATTTGCCTGCGACATCTGCGCAACCGCCGCGCGGGCGGGCGCGCGAGCGACCTGTCCTTCATGGCAATTCGCGCAACGCGCGCGATAAAGCGCTTCGCCCTGGCTCGGCGCGGCTACTTTGTTCTGCGCCTGCGTCGCGGCTCCGGCAGTGACCAGCAACGCCAAGGCGATCGCCGCGCTGGCTACGCCCGGCCAGCGCGTTCGTATCCTCATCGGGCGGATTCCTCGAGCAGCTCGTTCAGATCCTCCTGCCACACCGCTGCGTGCGTGTGCGTCCCGTGGCCGTAAGTTTGTTCCGACGCGGGCACCAGAATAAAACGTCCCTTCTTCAACCGCTTCACTTCGGTTTGCGCCATGGTCAGCTCGGGCGGATTGATGAAATCATCCGCCGAATTCACCCACATCACCGACGCCTTGATCTTCTCGAGGCCAGGCGACGGATCATAGTTCTTCGAAGCGCTGACGGCGTACAGGACATCGTTGGCGTCGCGGGTCTTGGCGAACTCCGCATGGAAATCTTCGAGATACTTGTCCGCCGCATCGCGCGTGGGATAGTTCTTCTGCCACTGCCAAGGTGCGCTGCCCGAGATCATCAGCAGGTCACCCGCGATTTCTATTCCCGCGCGCGGTTCGGTGGTGTAGTCGCCGTTCTTCCAGTCGGGATCGTTGCGAATTCCGTCGATCACCATTTTCCGCCAGACGCGATTCCGGCCCGCCACGGCCACTGCCTGGCACGCCAGCGGCATCAGTGCGTCCACATAGTCGGGATACGTCTCGCCCCACACGAACGCGTGCATGCAGCCCATCGATGTGCCCAGGATCAGCCGCAGATGATCGACGCCCAGCCCTTTCTCGACCAGCTCGTGCTGCGCCGCCACCATGTCGTCGTAGTCGTACTGCGGGAAGTGCGCGTGCAGGCCGTCGCTCGGCTTGCTCGATTTTCCGTGGCCAATCGCGTCGGGAAGAATGATGAAGTAGCGGCTGGAGTCGAGCAATTGCCCTGGGCCAAACAGGACGCCGGCAAAGTTCGGCGTCAGGAAGCCGCGCCCGCTGCCGCCCGTGCCGTGCAGGATCAAGACGGCGTTCGTCGTGCGGCCCTTCGCGTCGCGGACAGGCGTGCCGAGGGTCGTATAGTGCAAACGCAACTCGTGCAGCGTCTCGCCCGACTTGAAATGAAAGTCGCGCGCCACGTAGTCGCCCTGGCTTGTCGCGAGCGCGACGGCCACTTGCTGACCGGTCTGCTGCGCGTGCGACGGCGTTGCCGCAATCAATAGGGCTCCGAAGCCGCCCAGGACCGATATTCGCACGATGCGCTTCATGCCCGTCCTCCCGCGCTGCACTCTATCACGGGCTGGGGCATGGGCCGTGGCACGGATTTACAAGTCGCGGCTCTTGGCTTATGTTGTCGTTGTTCGCCCTCACTTGGGGCGCGTGACCCATGGCTACTGCTCGTCAATTTTTAGGGGCGACTCCCCGGCGTTGGGTTGAATACCTGATCGCCATCCTGTTCGGGAACGCGATCTATTTCTTCTCGCTCACGCCCTACCTTCCGGCTGAACTCCGCCATTCGACCGCCGCACTCGACTGGGGTTTGCTCGTGGATTTCGTCGTATGCGCCGCCGTCTACGGATTGATCCGCCTCGGCACGCGCTTGCACCGGCGCTAAGCCGATAATTCCCGAGCATTTCCCGGTATTTAATCGCATGCCAATTTGACCGCAACAAACGGATATCGCCGCCCGTATTTATTTTGTACAAGCGGCGGGCACGCGCCAGAGTATCGAGGAACAAGCCATGACGCCCGTGCCCGACGAAGCGCCCCCAGATCGGGAGGATGAAACCTCCTTGGCCGGTTCCCTGAATGGTGCCAAAATGGCCTCTTCCGGTGCTAACGAAGGGCCCGTTTGCCCGTCTATTAGCCTGGAAGCGGGGAAACGGCTCCAGTCCGGGGCCGAATCCAGCCCGATAACGGACACGGTGGGCGCGATGGAAATGGCCGTCGCACTCGAATCAGATGCGCGGCAGGCAGCGGCATTGAGGCTCGCGGACGAGCAGGCACTCGTTCGTAAGGCACAGGCGGGCGACCGCCTGGCGTTCGAGGATCTCGTCCGCCGCTACGATCGCGACGTCCTGCGTTTGGCGCTCAATATGGTTCGTGGCCCCGAGGACGCCCGCGACATTTATCAGGAAAGTTTTCTCCGCGTCTATCGGAATTTGCACCGCTTTCGCTTCGAGTGTAGCTTTTACACCTGGCTCTACCGGATCGTGACCAATGTGGCGCTCGACCATTTGCGCCGCCGCACCAGCCGTCGCGAGGATCAGGCGCCGGTCCCGGAAGAAGCCGATGGCGGCACGCGCGATTTCT
>Ga0116217_10002114_pt1 | contig 18642 bp, 10 predicted proteins | sample Sb_taG_6_FD_89697 | JGI IMG/M metagenome (GOLD analysis project Ga0116217, IMG submission 89697) | Peat soil microbial communities from Weissenstadt, Germany - Sb_50d_4_PS metaG | ecosystem: Environmental > Terrestrial > Soil > Wetlands > Peat | place: Germany: Weissenstadt | collected 2010-09-21 | reverse complement strand
GTTGAGGTGGATGGCGCCAGTCGATCCGTAGAAGGTGGCGTCTCCGAAGGAGAATACGCCGCCGTCTGAGGCGACGAGCCAGTAGCCCTTGCCGTCGGGGGTGGCGGCCATGCCGACGATCGGGTCGCTGAGGTGGATGCCGGCCAGCGACCCGTAGGAGAAGGTGTCCCCGAACGGAAAAACGTCTCCGTTGCTGGTGGTCAACCAGTAGCCGACTGGCGTGGAGGTGGCTCCCGTGCCGGGACTTGGTCGCGGGACGGTCGTTGGAGGAGTGGTCGTCGTAGTAGTCGGTACGGAAGGGCCGGCCGGCGTGGTTGAAGGGTCGAGTGCCGGTATGCCGAGTGACTGGAGGCTGAGTCCCTCGGCCAGGGCTGGGCCGCCGGTGCCGGCAAAGACCTCGACGGCATGGAGGAAGGCGACTGCGGGTGAGGTGGAGGGCCACCACGGCGGTATAGCGCCTCCGTAGTAGCCACCGAAGTTGACCGTTTCCACGGTGATCTTGACAGCAGTCGCCTCGACGGGGCTGAAATCGACTTCCTCGATGTGGTTCTGGAACTGGCCGGTGACGGTGCCGACCTGCCGCCACGCTCCCGTGGGCGACTCCGCTGAGACCGTGTAGTCGCGTAGACCGGGAGCGACGCTACCGACTGACTGCGTGTCGACGAGGACTCGGTCGATGCTGCTCGGGGAAGTGAGGTGGACGGTGACGCTCGGACTCGTGTCCCCCGGGGTCGAGGTCCACCCCTGCCCGTAACTGGTGTCCATCGTCGGATCGGTTAGTGCGGCGGCCGGGTTGCCAGTGGAGGCAGTAGCGGTTGCGCCGGCTGAGGCGAGGGCCAGATTAGTGCCGTACCGCTCGGCCGGGGCCAAGGAGACTGAGTCGCCGGGAGGGTAGGAGATGTAGGTGACGGCGCCCGAGATTGGGAAGTAGTACACGGTGCCGGGCTGCAGTGTGACGGAGGTGGTGTTGCCGTACTCATCCGTGAAGGTGACCGGCACGGCGCCAGTCGCCGGAGACATAACCGTCAGCGCTGAAGCAACCGAGAGCCCGTCCGACCAAACGGCTGCGGTGTCGCTCCCCACGGCCGGATTGGACCCGAACAGAGCCTCCTTAGTGGCCGGGATGCTGGTCGAAGGCATCGACATGTAGGTCTTGCCGGCTAGTTGGGCGGCCGCAGTCATCGTCGCAAGGGCTGCCGGCTTTACGTAGTCGTCATCGGAAGATGAGGTCTGGATCAGTGAGAAACTGACACCATCGTTGCCCCACGAGCCCTCGTCGAAGAAGTAGTTCCAGACCGGGATGTGGAGAGCTTTCTGCCAGATCATGGCTCGAGCAACCTGGTCGGCCTGGACCAGGAAGTTGTAGTCCCCATCGCCCCACCAGCCAACCTCGCTAATCCAAAGTGGCTTGGTGCCTATGACTGCCTCGATTGCTTGCAGCTGGGCGGGGATGCCGTCCTCCTCCCAGGAGTCATTGTTGCCGGGGTAGGGGTGCACGGCGGCGACGTTGAGCCATTGAAGTCCTCCGGCAGCGACTAGGCCCTGCCACCAGGAGAGCGCCGTGCCGAGAGTCGAGCCGCCGATGACCGTGGCGGAAGGGTTAGCGGCTTTGACCCCCAGATAAAACGGTTCGAGGACGCGGCTCACGTAGTCCGCGGGGTTGGACCATCCGGTGTTGTTGGGTTCGTTCCATGGCTCCCAGGCCGTCACCTGCGCGCAGGCAGCGCAGCCGACCGGAACGGTGCTGTAGTGCTCTGCGAGGGCCTGTATGTCGGCCTGCCACCATCCTCCGTTGACCAGGGCCGACGAGATTGGGTCACCTCCGGTGACCTGGACCCAATAGGTGACACCGTCTTGAGCGGCGAGATAGGCGGCTTGGTAGTAACTAGTAGGCGCGTTGGTGAGGTCCATAGCGGTTGGCCCGCAGCTGGCGGTGGTGGGAGACGTGGCGGAGCAGTTCGGCAGAAACGTAGACCAGTCGATGCTCTGGCCCCTGAAACCGTTCAAGCCAAGCTGGGCGTTGAGCGCCACCCCCCTGGGGTCGGTGGGGCCGCCGGCCCCCATCCCCGATGGCAGTGCGCCCAGATTGAGCCGGTCGGCAGGGGCGCCAACGGTGTACGGCATGCAGGTCGCTCCGACTTCGGTTGGGGGGTCCGTGCCGGTGGCGTAAAGAGCGACCTCGACTTCGTAGGGCCCGGCTACTTGATCGGCGCCTGGAACCGTCAGGGGGATGTCCTCCAGCGCGGATGCGGTGGCTGGCAGCGCAACGGTGATTGCCGCTGGGGGCGAGCCTGTGGCGATCGCCTCGGCGTTCCAGATTGAGTACCGGAGCTCGTAGTCGGGTGCCACCTCTGTCCACCACGGGTCGAGGTTGGCGGTGATAGTGACTGGGCTTCCGGCCGGGAAATAGTTGCCCTGCTCGGGGGTCGAGACCCCGGCACCCCAGCCGAGCGTGTTGCTAGGGGACTGCGGGTCGGTTAGGTACTGCTCAACAACGCTGATGGGAAGGACCGAGATCGTGGCCTGGCCCGAATTGAAAGGAGGGCCGACGCTGAAGTACAGGTTGTCACCCTCGACAGCCAGACCTCCGTCGACACCCGAGTGGGTCAGGGCGGCTCCCAAGTCCGTAGATCCAAGGAGAATGCCAGCTTGAGAGGTGACCGTGATATGAGACAGGCCGTCTGCCGAGTAGATGTTACCGTCCGGACCTTGAGCAGACTGGCCCTCGTAGAAGAAGCTGGCTGGACCGCCCGTACTTTTCCCGGCAAATGTGAGATCCGACGATCCGAATTCGGACAGCATTGTCTCCCCGTTGCCGGTCCAGGTCTGCACATGGCCAGTCCCGTCGGAGACGATAAGGTTGCCGGTCGCAGAACTCGTTGTGTAGGCGCTTCCTGGTAACCACAGTCGAACGGTTCCGCCGGCTTCCCCAGCTGGGGTGTAGAGGTAGCTCTGCTGTATATCGTCCACCGTGCTCACGGCCAGATTGAACGATGACTCCGTGGTCGTGATCGGGAAGATGTTGGTCGGCAGATTCGGCGGACGCACGGCCCAGAGCTCAGCCCCGGTGGGCGCGAAGGCGGCCACGATGTCGGCGTAGTAGGACGAAATGTAAATAGTTCCGCTGGCGTCGACGACCGGCTGCGATATTCCATTGTCGGAAATGGCCGCACCTGTGAAGATGTTCGTTGTCAAGCTTGGAGGAAGTGTGAACTGATCGAGCAGTGAGCCGCCGATCGAATAGACCCCAACTCCATTGCCGTTGACTACGTAAAGACGACTACTAGTCGCCGAGAAATTCCACACACCCCCCGGTGGAGAGACGACTGTCGTCGGTGACTCGGACGGGGTGGACTGAGGGCCTTCCGCTTGCGACGGCTCGGGATCCTGACAACTCGCTGTGCTAGCAGTGGACGAGGGCGGACTCACGCTCCCATCGATGGACTCAGCCGCCAGTGCTCGAGATTGGAGCGAGCTAGGGAGTGCGACAATCGACAAGATAAGCGTGATTGTGGCAAGCATCGCTGTTGCCCCACGCTGATCCCGCACACAAGTAATTGTCGGTATTGGCCCATCAACACTTGAGCGAGCGACGACGGAGACCCTGACGAATCGAGCCTTTGTCGTACCCTAGCCATCATGCCAATACACGAAACTGTCTGAATACCCGAAAATGTCTGCACTTCCTCGGCTTTCGGGTCCATAAACGGGGCGTCGGGCCGGAGCCGCTGGCTCGGTCGGGCGAGTGCTACGCGGCGTGACTTTCGAGACAGCGGGCCTAGCCGGGGACAGGACTCAGGTCCGGCCTGGCGGGTGACCAACTCGGTGCCACCGAAACCCCCAAAAGCTTCGGCCCTCCGCGTCTCAAGAATGGAGTAGCTGCCCACCCACGGTTTCGCGACGCGTCACACCGCCCGTTTCTTACGGACCGCATGAGGCGCTTACGTCGGCGGATGTCCGACGGTGCCGGGCTCGACAATCAACCGCAGGCTCAAAGCTCTTCTCCGATGCGCCAGACGCCGAGCTGCTTGTCTTCGCGGTCGACATCTGGATCCGCCAGTAACCGAACCGGGGCCGGGAGGTTGAACGGTGGCAGCGTGGGGTTGAGGAATCGGTGGTGGCCCAGCGCGACGTCTTCGTTGACCACGACGTTGGCATGGGTGCTAGCCAGCATCCATGTTACGCCCGAACTTCGGATATTGGCGATGGCGCGCTTGACACTCGCGTTGGGAAGATGCAGGAACAGATCCCGGACCATGATCGCGTCGAAGCCAGGTGGGATGGTATCGCTGATGAGGTCGAGGTGTATAAATCTACGTCGTGGTCCACCAAAGCGGATTTGGAGGTCGGTGACCATCTCATTGACGATGTCCGCGCCCGTGTAGTCGATGCCATCAAGGTCGACCTGTTGCATCCACGTGAAGTCCCCGCAAGGGGCGTCGAGCAGAGAACGGATGCTGAGTTCTTGCAGCAGGCTGGGCAGAGCTTGACGCAGCTTGGCGGACCCTGCCAGGCTCGACCCGGAACCGCTCACCGACTCAGGATCTCCCCAGATGTTGTCCCGGTAGAAGCCCGTGAATAGTTGCTCGCGCGCTTTACTCGATACGCGGTACTTCACTCCCGTGTAGATCGGGTACAGGGGAGTATGTCGGAGTTGTTTGCGCAATCTGGCGGCCCTTGTAATCAGCGCATGTTATCCAATCGTCTGCCAGCACGTCGGCGCATTCTGACCGGGCCAGCCGTTCAAGAACAACCTGAGTGGCTACGGCGTTGAGAACACGGCATCAGCAGGCCGTCGAGAGGCACGCCTACCCCTATCAGCCGTACCTGCGGCAGGTCGCCCATGGGGACGGACATGCGTCCGCCCCCCACCGAGCGTTCCAACAACGCGGTGGCGGCGAAGCCGAGCGCCTGGACCAAGTCGTCGTGCTTGTCCTTGTCGTGATGCAGGCTGGGCCGCGACCGGCGTGCGTCGGCTGCGGCCAGTCGCCGACGGTGAAAGACCGCGAGGCGGTGGAGTTGGTCGACCTTCCCTACGCCGGCCGGCAAAGACGGCTGTTCTGGCACAAGGTCCGCTGGCTGTGCAGCAACGACAACTGCGACATGATGATCTGGACTTGGGCCGATCCCCGCATCTGGGCGCCCCGCCAGAGGTTGATGAATCGGGCCGCCCGTTGGGTTACTTTCCAGCTAGGCGCCAAGGCCCGTCGGTGTCGGAGATCGCCAGCAACTTGGCTCGCCTGGCACACCGTCAACGACGCTGTGATCGCCTCTGGAGAGGCGCTGACCGATGACGACACCCATGGCATCGGAACGTTCTGCGCGATTGGGGGTGGACGAAGAGCATTGGCCACTCCGTGGGAGCCCTGCGCACCTCCGACGTACCGCGTGGCCTCGAGGAGAAGGGTCCGAGGTTCTCGGCCAGAGCGAGGTATGTCTCACGGTCGAGAAGTCGCGTATCGAGCGACGCCAACGCGCCGCTCAAGCTCGTCGCCTTCGCTCAGAGCGGGACGCACGATGTTCGGGGTTGGATGTCCCTTCTGAGTCCGAAGCGCAATGCGTGGCATTCGGTCGAAGGCTGAAGGCAGCACAGCCTTCTGTGGTCATGTCGGTTCCCTCTGATCTCGAATCACTCGCGCTGGCACACCCCCCACAACTGTGCCAGCCGATACATCCTTCGTGACCACGGAGTTTGCGCCCACAATCGCTCCTGGCCCGATATGCACGCCTCTCGTGATCGTTGCTTTGCACCCGATCCACACGTCGTCTCCGATGACTACCGATGCGACTAGCGGCTCCTGCTCGCGCATCGGCAGGGCAGTGTCGTGAAATCCGTGGTCGTGATCGCGTATCGACACCATTTCTGCGATGAGGCAGTCACAACCGATGGTCACCGTGTCTCTCACTCCAATTGTGACATGGTGCCCAAACACCGTACCTGACCCGACTACGAGTGAGCCGCGGCACTCAAGGGTGGCATCTTGGTCGATTACGACTTTCGACCCGACTCGCACGCTACCGGCGCCCAGTATCAGAAGCTTCATCCCGGAGCGAATGTCGCAACCTGCTCCGAATCTTGCCTTCGGATGTTGGACGCGGACGAGCGCCAGACGCAGCCGGCGACGTAGAGACCACAGCACACGACGTGTTATCCCCGTGTCAGCCATCAGCGTTGGGTCTCGTATCAGCGTTGGGTCTCGTAACTGCAGCCGCAAACTGAACCGCTCGGTCGTTCCAATCCGGCACTTCCCGTTCAAAGCGCTCGCGCCGCTCGACAGCCAACCTCACAGCATCGGCAAAGTCATCGGTCTTCACGAAGAGCCCAGGAGCCGCCAACTTTTGGAATCCACTCGTGGGCGTGGCTACCACCGGTCGAACCGTCGCGAGGTACTCATATGCCTTGATGGCGTCTAGGCTGAGCGTGAACTGACTCACAACGTGAGGGCTAATCAGAACATCGAAAGCGGTTAACCATGAGGGCACCTCACTTGCGGGCACGCTGCCATGCAGAGTGATGTTGGGGTTCGATAGGAGTCGATCCCGCGAGGCCGCGCTAAGGCTGTCCGGTCCCACCAAATGGACTCGCCCGATTGGCAACGCCTCTGCCGTCTTCAACACTTGCGCCACGTCGAGCCGTTCGTCGTGAAGGGTTCCGACGTACCCCACATGAGGACCGTTCCCCCCCAGATTGAGAGGGCGAGCCCGGCGGATGGACGCCACGTCCACGGCGTTCTTGACGACCACAGCGTCGAGTCCGTAACGCTGATTCCACCTCTGCCAAAGTTCGTCGCTGCACACGACCGTACGAGCTCGAACGGCGAGAAGATCCTCCGCCTTGATCAGTCGGTGCTGTTCCCGAGGGGTGAGACGGGCACTTCTCCAGTCATCGGTGACGTCATAGACGACGCGCCCATCCCGCAACAGCCATACACCCGTCGTCGGATCGTTGATCCACAGAGTGTCACACCGCCGCGTGACCTTCCGTCTCACGGAGTTTGCAACAACCCTTAGTCCCCCGAGGCGCTTTGGGACTCTTCGACGTGGCGATATGACGCTGACCCCTGGAGCGGGTGAGTACTCGGCGGCTCCGTTTCCTCCCGCGGGGTTGACGAAGGTGACGTGATCCGCCAACCCCAGCGCTGGCAGCCGGGACGCCAAGTGCTGGTTGCGCCGCCACACGTCGTCCCATGGCTCGAGGCTGATGAGCACCACGTTCCCGAGACTGGTTCGGGCCTCAGTGGTTGGCATCAACGGACCGTGCGTTCACGGATTCGGCTCGGCGTTCACTGGCCTGTTCCCGTCGTGAGTCAGAGACCCGCCGGTTGCGACGATGTGGTGAACACGGGGTCTCCGATGAAGGTGATCGTGCGGGCAAACGTGGCGGACGGACAAGCCCGTATGGTACCCGAGGCAGTGCACGAGACAGGCAAGCGACGCCGGTGTTCGGCGGCCGTGTCGTAGCCCAATAAGCTCTCGCCGTGTCACTGGGAGGTCCGGCTCAGAACCGCATGCGCGTTCTGCGCATCTACCATGCCGGGCGCAACCCGGCGCACCGGGCCCGGGACCGGGCGCTTCTCGCGGCCGGAGTCGACGTCGTCTACGTGGTCCCCCGCATCTGGCCCGAAGCCGGAGGTGAAGGCGCTCTGTCGGCGGAGGGCTTTCCGATCATCGAGGTCGACGTGCGGTCCCCCGGCGACGTGAACCGGCACTCCTACGCCGACGTCGGTGCGGTGTCGCGGTTGGCGGTGGACCACCAGGTCGACCTGGTCGACCTCTTCGAGGAGCCCTTCAGCCGCGCCGCCGGCCAGTTGCTGCCGCGCCTGCCTCCGGAACTCCCGGTTGTCATGTACTCGGCGCAGAACCTGGACAAGCGCTGGCCACCTCCGTATCGGAACTACGAGCGCAGATCCTTTCAGCGAGTGTACGGCTTCTACCCCTGTTCGCGTCAGGCGGCGGCCGTGTTGCGCAGGAAGGGCTTCGGAGGGCTCGTCGAACCGCTGCCGCTCGGCTACGAGGACGAGCTCTACTCCTGCGGCGAGCAGTCGTTGGCCAAAGGGAGACTGCGGTTGGCCCTCGTCGGCCGGATGGTGCGCGAGAAAGGCGTGTGCGATGCGGTGAGGGTCCTGGCGGACCTGTACCTGGGAAAGGGCATGGACGCCGAGTTGGTCCTGGCCGGCTCCGGACCGGAGCTGACGGCAGCGATGGCGCTGGCGAAGGAGCTCGGGGTAAGCGACAGAGTGGAGCACCGTCCTTGGCTTGCCACTCCGCAGTTGGCGCAGCTCTACCGGGAGACGCATGTGGTGTTGGCGCCGAGTCGGTCCACGGCGACGTGGGCCGAGCAGTTCGGCCGCATGATCGTCGAAGGCCAGGCCAGCGGATGTGTCATCGTCGGGTACGACTCCGGTGCCATTCCAGAGGTCGGAGGGGACCCGGCGTTGCTGGTTCGGGAACGAGACGTCGACTCCCTCGCCCAGGCTGCCGCGCTCGTCCTGAGCGATCCGGAGGAGTTCCAGGCCCGCAGGCGATCAGGACTGGCCCTCGCCGCCGAGAGGACATGGACCCGGGTCGCCCGCAAGCAGGCCAAGCTGTACCGAATGGTTCTGGAGGCGGGTTCCACACCGTTGCTCCCGGGGTCGCCCCGGGCGAGACGTCGTCTGGCGGAGGCGGAGTTCGGTCGACCGGCGGAGGCCCTGGGCCAGAGCAGGCCGTTCGCCCTCCCCTACCTTCGGCGCCCGAGTGCGACGAGCAGGGTGCTGGGCCGGACCATGGACATGGTGGCCGAGGTCCGCACGAAGATCGGGCGGGGTGACGTCCACTCAGTGCGCGATGACCGCCTCGTAGATGGCGAGCAGTAACTGTTCAGCCCTCGTAGCCGCACCGCACCATCCACTGCCTGCTACTACGTCGCACGTATCGTGGTGGATCTCACCTGGCTGCCATCACTGTCGTGCTGCCGCCTCATTCAGCCACACGCGATCACGCGCTCATATCCCGAGAGAACGGTAGACACCGACCGTACCTGCTGCAGTGTCATCCCACGACAACCGGGACACCGCGGACAGTCCTCGCTCCGCCAAGTCGAGTCTTCGTTCGTCGTCCTGGAACAGATCAGCCAGCACCGCAGCCAATTTCTCCGGACTCCTCACCGGTACCAGCTCGGCAGCTTGGGGAACGCATTCGACGAGTGAGGGAACTGGCGTCGCCACAACGGGAGCCCCGCACGCCATAGCCTCGAGTGGCGGAAGTCCGAAACCCTCGTAGATCGACGTATAGGCCACGATGGTTGCCGAGCCATAGAGCGCGGGGATCTCGCCGCTCGGAACGAATCCCAGCACGACGGCGCCTGCCGGCGGAGCCGTCATCCTCGCTCCAGCCAGCACCAATGGAATATCGATCGAGCGGCACGCTTCGGCAAGACTCCCGATGTCCTTCCTCGGTTCAACGCTGCCGACATGAAGCACGAACCGATCGGGAAGCTCGTGCGCTCGGCGGACAGCCTCAATTCGATCGGGCTCGGCAGGACGAAGGTCTGGAGCTGGCGCCTGTGTCGTGACGACCGATTCCCTCCCGAATCGCTCCAGCACCCGGTTCGCCGTGAATTGCGAAACTGTGATCACTGCGTCGGCGCGCCGGATCGCTCGCTCCACGAGCAGTCGCTCGCCGTATGCCTTCCCCCGGGAAAAGGCCCACGGGACGTCGAATACGGAGAGATCATGGACTGTCGTCACGGAAGGACAGTGAAGGAGCGCCGGAAGATCGACGTCGAGACCGTGCACCAGGCGAGCCGGTCCTGGGTTTCGAAGACCCTCGATCGCCCGTCGAACTCCCGACGAGATTGAGCGTTCTCGCGTCGTGATTGCCGTCGGCATTGATGCCACCATGTCTGCCTGCACGACGACATCAGTCGGGCCGTCGAAATGTCTGGGTAAGGTGCTGACGAGCTGCCTTATGTACGTCGAGACTCCCGCTCCGTTCGGACGAAGTGCGAGGCCACAGAGCACTATCGGCAATGGGGCGTGTTCGTGAGCCGAACGACCGAATGCTCGCACTTGCATAAACCCTGCACTGTAATCCACACGTAACTATTCAGGACGAGCAGAGAGCGCGCGGGATTCTCCGGTGAATAGTGCTCCCCCCTGGCGAAGCCTCCCGAGACGAGCGCCTGACGCAGGCGTCGCCACGGATTCTGCGCATGGTCGCAGCCAGCGCGGCGACGTCACCGCGGGGGTCAGCATCCCGTCGACGTTGTGAGTGATGATCTCGGCCGGCCACCGGCATCCGCCGCGATCACCGGCACACCGGCGACCATGCCCTCGACCACCACCTGGCCGAAGGGCTCGGGCGTGAGCGAGCAGTGCACGAGCAGGTGGATGTGCGGAAGCTCGGCCCAGACGTCCTCTCGAAAGCCGCGGAACTCCACGCGGTCGCCGATCCCGAGCCGCCGCGCCTGGGCATGGAGGGTATCGGCGTAACCATCCTCGCCGAACATGGCCGCACCGACGATCCAGGCCTCGCTGTCATCGTCCGGGAAGGCGCGTGCGAAGGCCTCCAGGAAGACGTCCTGCCCTTCCCAAGGGGCGAGGCGCCCGAGGATCCCAACCCGGAACGGAGCTTCCCTGGTCAGGTCCGGAGGTGCGGCGGCCCCAATCGGGTCGTAGATCACGGTGTTGGTCACGACGACGCTCCGACGAGGGACTCGCAGCGCTCTCAGCGTGGAATACGAGTTGGCGATGACGACGTCCGGCACGGTGCGCGACCCCAGCCGCACCATCCGAACTGCCGCCGTGGGCAGGTAGTCGGGAGCAATGCGATCCCGGATATGCCAGATGACCAGGATACCGGCAAGCCTGCCGGCCACGCCGCCGTAGAGAGCCGCCTTCAGCGAATTGGTATGCACCACGTTGGGCTGCAGTTCTTGGAGACGCCGGCGCAGCAACAGACATAATGCAGCGACGACGCCACCGCCCTAAGTCCGAGCGTGCCCGGCCGGACGCTGTCCTTTCTGACCTCGCGGGCCGCCGCGGGCATCGGGAGCACTTCGACCGTAGCGCCGGCCTCGCGCAAAAGGTCGACGAGGGGGACCGTGCTCCCCGAGGATCACGTGAGCGTCCACCCGGCTGCCGAGGGGCAGTCAGCGCGCGTACAAGCGCGATCTCGCCACCGGACAATCGGGCCACGTGGTCGATGTAGACGACGCGGTAGATCATTCCGAGAGGATGGACATGAGCCGAGCTGCCGTCTCGTCGGCGTCCCCGCGAGCGCCCTCGAGGGCATGGGCATCGAGTGTGCACCCTTCAAGCGCCAAGAGGACCGCACGCGGCCCGGAGCAGGCGGCGACGGAGTTGTCGAGAAGACGGAGAAGGGCCGGTCCACGAGTGAGGGGTTCTGGCTGCCTGCCTACCCGGGGTCAAAGCGCAACACGGCGATCAGCTTGATTTTGGCCGGACCCCGACCGCTCCTGCCACCGAGTGCCGGGAGTGCTGGCACACCGCCCAGCGCGCCGGGGGTGTCGAGGTTGTCCCGAAGCGGTAGGTGGACGGGAGCCGGTCTCTCGCCGCCGCCAGGGCTGGGGCAGGACCGTTCAACGCGACCGTGCGGCCGTATGCGCGCAGGAGCAGCGTTTGGGGCATTTCTCTGTTGGAACCGGCGGTTTCATTGTTACGCGCCCGTCAATTTGGATGGATCAAGAGTGTGACGATTTGATCGGGTCAGCTACTCGGTCGTGAGGCCGCCCACGACGAACTCCCTACGGTTGAAGGTTGTAGGCTCTGGCGCCGAGAGGCGGCGCCTCTCTCGCTCACCCTGCGCAAACTAGCCCCAGGATGGCCCTGTGGAATTGATCGACTACATTCAGATACTACGACGGCGCTGGATCCTCATCGCCCTCGTGATGATCGCCTGTGTGGGTGGCGCCGTGGCGGCGACGAAGTTGATGACTCCCACGTACCAGGCGACATCGCGGCTCATCGTCAGCGGGTCTTCGGCCGTCAGCGCCTCCGACCAAACGGTGAGTCAAGTGGCAGCCCAACGTGCGACGGCGTTCGCGCAGATCATCTCTACTACACCAGCGGTCCAAGCGGCCCTGAAGGAGGCCGAAGCCAAAGCCGGCCCCTTCGAACCCTCGGGGTATCCGTCCGTCAGCGCCTCAGCCGACGGCACCGATCCCTTCATCACCGTCGACGTCACCGACACTGACCCGCGCCAGGCTCAAGCGGTCGCGAATGCATTTCCGATTGTGCTCCCGAGTGTCCTCCGGCAGCTGGAGCAGCCCGCGACGACGCCCCACGAGATCGACATGCTCGAAGCCGCAGGCCTCCCGACAAAACCGGCCTCCCCCAACCCGCGCGAGAACCTGATCATCGGGCTCGCGCTCGGTCTGGTGCTCGGTGTCGCGGCGGCGTTCGTGGTCGAGGCCCTCGACCGGCGCCTCAAGGACTCCGCTGATGTCGAGGCGGCATCCGGGCTGACGACGCTCGGCGTCGTGCCCTTCGAGATGCGCAGGGTCCCGATACCGGCCAAGACACATCCCAGTTCGGCACGCGCCGAGGCTTATCGACAGGTACGGACAAACCTCGCGTTCGCCTCTGAGAAGGGCCCGCCGAAGTCCATCGTCATCACGAGCTCGGTCCCCGCGGAGGGGAAGACCTCGCTGGCGATGAACCTCGCCATCACGAGCGCCCGCACCGGACAGCGCGTCGCGCTGGTGGATGCGGACCTGCGCCGCCCCATGGTCCACACGTTTCTCCATACGCCTGAGCACAAGGGCCTGGTCGACGTCCTGGCCGGAACCATCGAGCTGTCGGACGCCCTGCAGCCCAGCGAGGCCGGCCCGATGGACGTGCTGGTTGCGGGTCCCGTTCCGACGAATCCAAGTGAGCTCCTGGGATCGGAGACGATGCTCAAGACGATCCGGCAGCTCGAGAGCAGCTATGACATCGTCTTCATCGACACCCCGCCCGTGCTGCCCGTGGCCGATGCGCTGCTGATCGGTGTACACGTGGATGCGGTCGTCGTCGTGGCGCGCCTGGGCCAGACCACCCGAGACCGGGTCCGCCGCACGACAACCGCCCTGACACACGTCAAGGCGAATGTGGCAGGCGTCGTGCCGAACGGCGCGATCGAGCGCGAGGACAGCGCCTACTCCTACGCCTACCGGGACCGCTCGAGGCGACCGCAGCCCGAGAGCCCCTACCAGGCAGCGGAACCCGGTGTCGCGCCTCACCCGAACAACATTCATCCGGCTTTTCGGGCCAACGGGAAGGCCCATGAGCCCTCGAAGCCGGACGGGGCGCTCGTCGAGAGTGCAGCTCCCGAACCACTCGGCAAGCACGCCGCCCCCGAGCGGGGCCCGGAAACGGACGCCCCGGCACCGCCGGCTGGGGTCTGACGTTCACGCTCTCTGGCAGCGCCACCCGGGCGCCGTCGCCGGGCCTCGAGAGCCGTCTCCGGCCGCAGGCTCCCACCCGAAGAGGGGGTCGTGGAGGGGCGTGACGCAGTGTGTGCCCCCAGGGCCCGGAGGCTTCTGGACGTCTCCCTGGCGCTTCTCCAGGCGACGCCTCAGTACCCTCCACGTGGCCCCACGGCCGCCGAGACACGGCCGCCTGGCGGGCCAGGCCCCGTCGAGCCGCCGGCCGAAGCCTCTGCTGAAAACCGGCGCCGCGCTCCCCATTCGGGAGCGGAGTTGGGCGGGATCAGGTTTCGGCTGCAACCTCGGGAAGAAATCCGTGGGCGGGATACCCAGGGTCCCATCGATCAGGCGAACGCGGGGCGGTCGCTGCTTGAACATGGCTTCGATGGCGACGATGGTCAGCACGCCGAGTCGACGTGCTGCCGCAGCAGGTGCTGAGGATCTCCCTGCCAGCCATCTCGGTCCTCCCTCCTCCGACTCTGCCTCGTCGTGATCACGGTCGCAGCTCGTCTTGACGGCCCGCGGAAAGTCACGAGCGGCGGCGCACTACAGGTCGATGCCCAGCAACCGCGCGCCGTCGGCCACCGGCTGTCCCGCTGACGCCTCCTCGTCGAGGGCCCGCAGCGCGGTGGGCGTGTCGAGATCGTCATCGAGCGCGGCACGCACGGCCGCCAGCCCCACCGAGCCATCCCCGGTGGGCGCACTGGACCACAGCGCCAGCCGTACCGTGGCGGCCGGCATGTCGACGTCGGTCTGCCAGTCCCAGTCCCCCCGGTAGTGGTGAGCCAGTAGCGCCAAGCGCACGGCGACTGGTTCCCACTCCTTGCAGAGCTCACCCACGAAGACGAGGTTGCCCAGCGACTTCGACATCTTCGTGCCCTCGAACCCCACCAGGCCCACGTGGAACCAGAGTCGTACGAAGGGTTTGTGGGTCACCGACTCAGACTGGGCGGTCTCGCACTCATGGTGCGGGAACACGAGATCACGCCCTCCCCCATGGATGTCGATCGTCTCACCGAGCTCCCGCAGCACAAGGGCCGAGCACTCGATATGCCATCCCGGCCGGCCGGGCCCCCAGCGGGACTCCCAGGCCGGCTCGTCGGGGAGGGAGGGCTGCCACAGCACGAAGTCGAGCGGGTCGCGCTTGTTGGGGTCGTTGGGGCGCCCGCCGTGCTCGGCGGCCAGCTCGAGCATCTCCGCCCGCCCGTACCCGCTGATGCGCCCGAACTCGGGGAAGGTCGCCACGCTGAAGTAGACCGAGCCGCCCGACTCGTAGGCGTGGCCGCCCTCGAGCGCGGCGCCGATCAGCGAGAGGATCTCCGAGATCGCCGAGGTGGCCCGGGGCTCGGAGTACACCGGCATCAGGTTCAACAGACCCATCTCGGCGTCGAAGCGCGCCATCTCCTCGGCCGCCAGGTCCAGGTAGTGCACACCGAGCTCGCGTGCCTTGCGCAGGATGTCGTCGTCGACGTCGGTGACGTTGCGCACCAGCTTCGTCTCGTGGCCGGCGTCCCGGAGGCGCCGCTGCAGGATGTCGAAGTACAGGTAGACGGCGGCATGGCCCAGATGCGCAGAGTCGTAGGGTGTGATGCCGCACGAGTACATCGTCACGACCGGTCCGGGCTCGAAGGCCACCACCTGTTTCCGAGCCGTGTCGTACAGCCGCACGGCTAGATACCGGCCAACCTCAGCGTCGAGTGCGCCTTGTGCCGGATGTTCAGGGTGATACAGACGGCGGTGAAGGCCTCGATGGCGGCGGCCTGGCTCAGGCTCCCGGCGTCGAGGGGCCGGAGCCCGCGCATCCGCTCCACGAGCCCGACGGTGGCTGCAGTGGCCTCCGGGTGGTCCGAGCACACGAGCACGTCTGCTTCCAACCCCGAATCGAGGTCTTCCATTTCCGAGGCCGGCAGGTGGTGGAAGGCGGCCGCCACCAGGCACTCCGGGAGAGCGGCCTGGACCGCCGCTGCCACCGAGCCCCGGGGCGGCACTAGCGCCAGCATCTCGCGGCCCTCCTTGACCAGCGCATTGGCCATGGAGACCACCACCTTGCCGGCGAGCGGCTCGCGCAGCGACCGCACGGTCGCGATAGCGCTGTCCCAGGGCGTGGCCACGACGACGAACTCGGCGCCCGCGGCGACAGCATTGCCCGCCCCGTCAACCTCGAGGTTCCGACCCGGCCAGCGCGCCACGGCGTCAGCGACCACGCCGGCGGCCCGCTCCTCGTCGCGCGAGCCGATCGTGACCCGGACACCCGCCTCGGCCAACCTGAGCGCCACCCCGCGCCCGGCCGGGCCCGTTCCTCCGAGAATTCCCACGTGCACTCCCCTACCTTCGCATAACCTCCCTGGCGCAGTGGGACTCCTCGACGGAAAGCGGCTCCTCATCACGGGTGTACTGACCGACGCGTCCCTGGCGTTCTCCGTGGCCCGGCTCGCCCAGGAGGAGGGTGCCGACATCGTCCTCTCCGGAGCTGGGCGGGCCCTCTCCCTCACCCAGCGGACCGCCCGCAAGCTGCCCCGCGAGCCCGACGTCCTCGAAATCGACGTGACCTCACCCGAGCAGCTGGCTGCCGCCGGCATGGCACTGGCCGCCCGCTGGGACCGCCTGGACGGCGTGCTGCACGCCATCGGCTTCGCGCCCCCCGACTGCCTCGGCAGCGGCATGTTCGCCGCGGGCTGGGACGACGTCTCGGTGGCACTCAACATCTCCGCCTACTCCCTCAAAGCTCTGGTCGACGCCTTCCTGCCCCTCCTGTCCGCCGCCGGCCGAGACGGCGGGGCCTCGGTCGTCGGCCTCGACTTCGATGCCACGGTCGCCTGGCCCGTCTACGACTGGATGGGCGTGGCGAAGGCGGCGCTCGAGTCTCTCTCGCGCTACCTGGCCAAGGAGCTCGGCCCTCGTGGCATCCGGGTCAACCTCGTGGCGGCGGGACCGATCCGCACCATGGCGGCGAAGTCAATACCGGGTTTCAGCGCCTTCGAGGACACCTGGGCCGACCGCGCGCCCCTCGGCTGGGACGTGCACGACTCGTCCGCCGTCGCCAAGGCCTGCGTGGCGCTCTTCAGCGACCTCTTTCCAATGACGACAGGAGAGATCGTCCACGTCGACGGCGGGGTCCACGCCGTCGGCGGCTCCACCTGACGGCGTCGACGTTTGTTGTGCGTTTGTTGTGAAAAATTCTGTGCGGTCCAGGGTCCGAATGACCCCATGGGTGATGGGACGCTCCCGCGAGAATCGCTGGTCCGGCAACCCGGCCCACCGCCGTCGTTCATCGATCGTCGGGGGTGACGCACGCCCTTCGGCGGCGATTTCGTCCCTCCGACGACCCGTCCACCCTCCGAGGTCCCCAAGGCATGGGAGTGACGAGATGAGTAGTGTCGGGGCACAGGCACCCCAGGGATCGATAGGCAGGCGATGAGCATCTCGGATCCCAAGCTCAATACCGGCAAGCGGACGCTCAAGACGCGCGATCGGACGACGGTGAACGCCGTCGTCGACGAGCCGAGCCTCGCGACTCCACCCCCCCTCCCGGTGCCGCACGACAGCGACGGCACCGGCGCTGCCTCCCCCTCTCGAACCATCAGCGACCGGGATCTCACGCTCATGCAGGTCTCCTGCGACTTCGTCTGCGCCTGCATCGCACTCCCCTTCTCCCTGCTACTCCTCTCGAGGCTCTCCTCGGTGCCGGTGAACGCGTCGGGCCTGCTGCTGACGAACATCCGGATCGACTCGCTCTTCCCCGTCGCCGTCGTCCTCGCCCTTGCCTTGGGCGGCGTCTACCGCGTGGCTCACCGTCGCCTGCAGCCCAGCGCGTTCCTCGAGTTGCGCGAGCTCTCCTTCGGCGTCGGCTGCGGCTGCGTGCTCGCTCTGGCGATCGGCGCGTTCCTGCACGGCACCTTCGGAACGCCCGAGCCCTACGCCACCCAGCTCGTCCTGGCGGTCATCGTCGCCATCGGCGTCATCACCGTGGGACGCATCGTCCTGCGCTTCTTCCTGCGTACGCTGACCACGACCCGCGTGCTCGTCGTCGGTTCGGGCACGACGGCCGATCGCATCATGCTGAGCGTCCGGCAGGAGCCCGCCATGACCCTGGTCGGACGTGCCGTCGACGGTGACACCGTGGACGCCGGTGCGATCGGGAGGGTGACGGACCTCCCCGAGCTCTGCCGGCAACTCGATGTGCATCGCATCCTGGTGGCGGCCAACGAGCAGTTCTCGGCGGAGTCACTCGACATCTACCGGCGACTGCAGGACTCCGTGCACATCGCGATGGTGCCGCGCTACTTCGAGCTGATCAGCTGGCGGTCGCGCCTCACGGACCTCTCCGGCACGCCCCTCCTCGAGATCGCCCAGCCACACATGAGCGCGTGGGACAAGTTCATGAAGCGGGCGTTCGACCTGTGCATGAGCTCGGCAGTGCTCCTGGCGATGTCGCCGCTGCTCGTGGTCGTGGCCGTCGGCGTCAAGCTGAGCTCGCCCGGACCCGTGTTCTTCCGCCAGGTCCGCCTCGGGCGCTCCGCGGAGCCGTTCAAGGTCATCAAGTTTCGCTCCATGACCATGGATGCCGAGGCCGCACCGGCCGCAGACGCGGCCCCCGAGAGGGACGATCCCGGCCTGCCGCTGCACGAGCTGCGAAACAAGGACGACGAGACGGGTCGCATCACCCACTTCGGAGCGTTCCTGCGCCGGACCGGCACCGACGAGATCCCCCAATTCATCAACGTCTTCAAGGGCGACATGTCCATCGTGGGACCGCGCCCGTTCATCCCCAAGGAGGCCAACGTCGAGGGTTGGGCGACACGCCGCTTCGAGGTGCGACCGGGCATCACGGGCCTGTGGCAGGTCTCGGGGCGCAACGACCTGACCCGCAACGACCTCGTGCAGCTCGACTATCTCTATGTGGCGTCCTGGTCGCTGTGGTGGGACCTCAAGATCATGTTCGAGACCCCTATGACGATGGTCCGGGGTACCGGCGCTTACTGAGCCGGCTCGCAATCGCCCGTTCGGTCGAATCCCCCTTGACCTGACCAGGTCGCCGAACCTCCGACGGTAGGTTGCAGGGGATGAGCATGCGGGGACACGCCATGGGCGGGGGCCGCGGGGGTGGATGGAGCGGGATGCGCACCATGCGCCAGGACCGCGCCGTCCTCCAGCACCGGGTGCAGAAGGGCACGGCGCGGCGGATGCTCACCTTCGCCGTCCCCTATCGGTCCATCCTTGCCGTCTTCCTGCCG
>Ga0116217_10002110_pt1 | contig 18687 bp, 11 predicted proteins | sample Sb_taG_6_FD_89697 | JGI IMG/M metagenome (GOLD analysis project Ga0116217, IMG submission 89697) | Peat soil microbial communities from Weissenstadt, Germany - Sb_50d_4_PS metaG | ecosystem: Environmental > Terrestrial > Soil > Wetlands > Peat | place: Germany: Weissenstadt | collected 2010-09-21 | reverse complement strand
GCAATCCCTGACCACCGTGAGAGATTTTTTTTGTAACGCGATAGAGGGCTTCTTCTTCTAAGATAGGGATAGGTGAAGCTTGACGGAGGAACTATGTCCATTAGATCGCTTTTGATTTGCTCGATGGCGGGTTCTCTATTTTTGGTTCTGCCCGCGAGAGGGCAGGAGCAGATGCAAGATCGCGCGGCCGTCCAGTTGCCCGACGGCGACGCCAAGGAACTAATCTCGGACACCTGCTCGGCCTGCCACAGCCTGTCCAACATCACGAACTCTCAGGGTCATACGCCCGAAGAGTGGAAGACCACCGTCGCCATGATGCTGAATGTCGGCGCCGCCGTTCCTGCCGATAAAGTCGATATGGTCACGAATTACCTGATCAAAAATTTCCCGGCAAAGCCGGGCCCCACGCCTGTAATGATCCCCGGCAATGTCGAAGTGTCCTTTAAGGAATGGAATTTGCCCACGCCGGGCACGCGGCCTCATGATCCGCTCGCCGCGCCCGACGGCACGATCTGGTATTCGGGTCACATGGCCAACCTGCTCGGCCACATCGATCCGAAGACGGGCGACATCAAGGAATATCGCACCAGCAGGCCGATGTCGGGCCCGCACGGACTCGTGATGGACAAGCAGGGCAACATCTGGTTCACCGCGAATTTCAAGGCGTACATCGGCAAGTTCGAGCCGGCCACCGGCAAATTCACGCAGTATCCGCTGGATCCCAAGGCGCGCGATCCGCACACGCCGATCTTCGATCAAAAGGGGACGCTGTGGTTCACCGTTCAGGGAGCGAACATGGTGGGCCGGCTGAACACGGAAACGGGCGAGTCGAAAGTGGTGACGACGCCGACGCCGAAGGCGAATCCCTACGGCATGGTCATCACCACGAAAGGGATTCCCTACTTCGTTGAATTTGGCGCAAACAAGATCGCCAGCATCGATCCGGAAACGATGGAGATCCACGAATTTCTTCTTCCTAATGAAGCGGCCCGGCCGCGGCGCGTCGCCATCACCGCGGATGATATGCTCTACTACTCCGATTATGGGCGCGGCTACCTCGGCCAGTTCGACACCAAGACCGGAAAATTTGTAAAGGAATGGCCATCGCCGAGCGGCCCGCAATCCCGCCCCTACGGAATCACCATCGTGAACGGCATCGTCTGGTACAGCGAATCCGGCGTGAAGCCGAATACGCTCGTGCGCTTTGACCCTAAGAATGAGAAATTCCAAACGTGGACGATTCCCGGCGGCGGCGGCGTCGTGCGAAACATGATGCACTTCGCGGACGGCAAGCTCGTCATCACGGAAAGCGGCGAAAATGTGGTCGGACTCGTCACCGTGAAGGGCGGCGACAAGATTGCGATGGGGACGAAGTAGAAAAGGGTTTCACTACAGAGAACACAGAGGGCACAGAGAGAACCGGAGAAGAATGCATTCTCTTCTGGTTTTCTCTGTGCCCTCTGTGTTCTCTGTGTAAAATCTTTTTCCTCTTTACTGCCGCTTCACTTCGGACTTTTCTGGGTCTCCAAACCGGCGCGCTGGGCGACTCCCGACCCGGCGAGATAGAAATAGCCGACGCGGTTGTTGGCTTGCGAGCCCCACCAGATGCGGCCGTCCGCGTCCTGGAAGAAATCGCGCATGCCATTTTCGGGGAAGAGGAATGGATAGAGCGTGATTTTCCCGGTCGCGGGATCGAGTTCGGAGATGGTGTCCATTTCCATCGACGAAAACCAAAGGTGGCCGGTGCTCTTGTCGATCACCAGGGCGTAAGGAGTGGGCCTGCCGCCAGGAAGCGCGTATTCTTTGAACGTTTCGGTCTTGGGATCGAAGCGCCCGATTTTTCCCGCTTCGTATTCACAGAACCACACGATTCCCTGGGCATCGATCTTCAAGCGGCGCGGCCACGAACCGGGCGTCGGCTGCTGGTATTTGATGACTTTGCCAGTCTTGGCGTCGACTTTGCCGATCTTGCCGTCCTTTGAAAATTCCGAGAACCAGACGTTTTCGTCCTTATCGAGGGCCAGGCCATACGCAGTCGGCACTTCGGCGAAGTCGTGAAAGGTCCCTGTTTCCGGATCGAAGCGTGTCAGCGGCTCGCCAGTGCCCCAGACCATTCCCTTGGAGTCAACCACGAGCGTGTGTTTTGTGCCGCGGCTCGGTTCGCGGTAGCGCGTAATCTGGTGCGTCGCGGGATCCATCTTGCCGATCGTGTCGGTGGCCTGCTCGGAATACCAGATTATCCCGTCCGGACCGACCACCACTGAATGAATGGACGCCTGATCGACATTGGGAATCGGGTACTCGGAGATGACTCCGCTCTTGGGATCGAGTTTGCCAAGCCAGTGGCCTCTGTACTCCCAGATCCAGACGTTTCCATCGCGCTCGGGTTTCGCCGAGCCGGGAAAGCGATTCGATCCCGGCATATCAAAGGTGACGTAAACGATCTTCATCGCATCGTCGCTGAAGGAAGGTTGCTTGACCTCTTCATACGCCGGCAGTTCAGTAGGAGAATGCGGCAGCGTCGAATCCGGCCCGAAATATTTCGTGAGATACGCGGTGACGTCGTCGCCGTCCTTCTCGTTGACATCCTTCAGCAGATAACCGAAGCTGGTGCGCATGTAATTGACGCGATCGTGCCAGCCGGTTTCGTCCCGTACTTGCGCGGCCATCCGGCTCTGAAAGCCGTGGCAACGGAAGCAAGCGGTAGTCAGCTTGTCCCTGCCTTGTCCCTGGGGCAAAAGCTGCTCACCTTGATAGATCGAGAGATCGGTCCAGTGCACAGTTCCCTTCTCCAGCGAGATTTCCTGCGTGGAGTTCTGACCGGCGGCCAGTTGGATCCCCGTGCGCGGCTCGAAGCGGTATCCGACGGCCCTCACGAGCAATTGATATTGCCCCTCGGGCAAATTTTCGATGCGATAGCGTCCATCCTTGTCGGAGAGAACATTCGTCGCGATCCGTGAATCCATGTCCTGAGCTTCGACGAACGCGCCCTTGAATGGCTTTCCCTCTGGGCCTTTCACCGTGCCAGAAACGGTAGCACCGTAGGCAAAGGATACAAGAGTAAGCACAAACGCAACCAAGGCCACGCCCTTAGACGCTGCACGCATGGAGCCTCCTTATTCGATATACCGCTGGACGAATTCTTGACGAAGCAAGACGAACTGCATCTACGATTTGTTTATTTCTAGATGATCTTCTCAAACGGAATCTAGCAGGAAAGGAGAGGGGTGGCAAGGATCCAGAAATGCAGATCGCCGCGACGGTCAGGAATTGGACTGGAATCAGTGACGCCGACCGGAAATAAGTTCCGGTCGGCGTCAAGCCTACAGAGGGGCATTTGTCAGAACACCCGGGGAAGCCGCGAGCCGATCACAAACGTCCTAGTGATCGCCGTCATGGTTACGGTCATGGTCGCGATCATGATCTCGATCGAAATGGAACAGGTCGAACAGATCGCCGATCGCCGGGCTATTCTGCGGCACGTAGGGATTATCGTCATCCACCCGGGGATTGGGAAAATTATCCCGGCTCCGCTCTGTTAACGGCTCCAGGTCCCAATTCCGTTCGATGAACTTGAGAATCGAAACGTGATCCGTGTATGTGTGGCTGATGTGCCCGCCGCGGGTGTACGGCGAGACCGCGATCATAGGGATCCGCGGGCCGTCGCCGAAGAAGTCGAGCGGCTGGATGTAGCCGGAGTCGTAAAAACCGCCCCCTTCGTCCACTGTAACAAAGAGAACGGTGGATTCGAAAAGCTCCGGGTTGGCCGTGAGGTGGTCCATGATCTTCTTGACCATACCCTCGAAAAGGTCAAATTTCGAAGACGCCGGATGGCCGTCCAGCAGACCGTCAGGCTTCACGAAAGAAACCGCCGGCAAAGTGCCGTTGTCGACTGCCGAGAAGAAGTCCGTGGCGTCCTTGATGTGGGCGGTGCGTTGCGCTGCATCGCCCATGATGGCGTTCGTGTAAGATTCGAAGTTGCAAATGTTGCAGTACGCTGCGCCAACGAGGATGGTCGGATCGGTCGTGGTCTGGCCCTGCTCCTTTAGCATTTGCAGTGCCACGGCCGCATTGTACGCTCCGCCATAGTAGGCCCAGGAAATCCCTTCTTCGTTGAGCTCCTCGCCGATGGTCCGGACGTTCGTCGGAGGAACCGAGCCGCCGCCCGCAATGCCCTTGGTGTCCACGGTGCCGTCCGGCAAAAAGCCCGGGCTGTCGTTGTTCACCATATAGTAATGGCCGGGTTTGCAGTTCGGATCCGGACGATACGGAAGCGTTGCGAGATAGTCACGAACCGCATCGACGCCGGGTTGCGAGGAATCCGCGCACTCGGTGAAGTTGCCATCGAAATTGATGTCCACCGTGTACTGGTTGTTTGAGCCTGGCAACGGGTCAGGGTTCGCAATGTGCGATGGCGGCGTGGTCGGAGTGCCGTTGCCATCGCTCCAAAAGATCGCATCGCCACTGCCAAGCATCACGTGATTGGCGCCCGTGCCGCCCATGAAGGACTGATGGAAATTGTCACTCATGGAATACTCGTCGGCGAGGCCCTTCAGGACCGGGACGTCTCCCGCCTGCATGTTGTAAAACGCCATGGAATTACCGCCGCCGTTGTCGTCGACCTGGTTGGCAATGGGGAAGCTGTTGGGATCAGGCTCACTCGTATACGAGGTGATAACGAAGGGATACAAGTCGTTCAGGCAGCCCGAGGGGTTGCGGCGCGTGGCGTTCCTGATGTTGCAATCCGATTGTTGCCACATCTCGTAGAGCCGGTGCGTGGTGTCTCCCGTATAGGAGTCGTAGGGAAGACTGGAACCCTCGAGCGGGAACGGCCCGTTCGGCAAATTGTTGAAATTCTGGATTCGCGAATCGAAATCGGGAAGCTCCGCAGTTTGGGGAGCCCCGGACGCCCCTGTCGTCAACAAGAGCAGGTCTCCGGGCTCGAGCGACGGCTCGATGCCGCCCAGCAAGGCAAGCGGCGTGGCGCCTGGAAGCGGAGGCGGTTCTCCGGTCGCGGGGCTGGGCGAAAAGTTCAGGGTCGGCTCCGGCAGGATATCGTAGGGCGTCTTTTCATTCTTGTTGAGGCTGATGTAAAACTCGGTTCTGAACGGCGGTGCTGCCTGGGACTGGGCTGCTTTCTTGAAATGAGGGCCGGGCGTGCCGTCGGCGTTGATGATCCCCTTGGAGAGCAAGTTGGAAACGGAATCGTCGCTCTTTGGAACGTAGGTTGCAAAGAGGTGATCGAAGCTCCTGTTTTCACCGATGAGGACGATGACGTGCTTGATAGGTGTTTTCGTGCGGGGCTCGTCCTTATCGCGAGCCTGCAATGGGGCGGCGAAAACGCCGCCGAGGCTAAGTTGGAGGATCACGAGCGCAACAACGCTCATCCGCAAATGATGCAGCATCTTCGACACAAATCTCTTAAACAACTTTCACGCTCCTTAATCTGATTTTGCGGGGGCGGCGGTCAAAATGAAGCATGAAAGTTAAGAACAGATTATTTCACCGTGAAGTTTGAAGAACAGGCCATGAATATTCCGTGACACTAGCGGCGAGAATTCCTTCGAGAGCAAGGAGGGCAAGATCTCCGAAAATCTTGGCGGTACCTCCGAAGGGTACATAGGCGGACGGGTGGACCTGAAACACCTTACCCGTCAAACCAATCCAAGGGACGGAAGAAAGTCCGCCACTTCCGCGGAGGCTAAGTTAACCAGCGAGCGCGGCTTTGATCCGCTCGGGCGTGAAGGGGACTTGCCGGATGCGCGCCCCGGTCGCGTCGAAAATGGCGTTTCCGATTGCGCCGGCGACCACGGTGATCGCCGTTTCTCCGGCTCCAGTTGCGGGCATGTCGGGCCGATTCAGCAGGACGACTTCGATTTTCGGGACGGCGAAGCCGAGGGGCAGCGAATGGTACGTCCTCCAGTCGATCGAGGTCACGTTGTGGTCGTCCCACGTGACTTCTTCGCCGAGCGCGCGGCTCATGCCTTGCAGCGCGCCGCCTTCGCTTTGATTGCGGAGGCCGTCGGGATTTGAGATCGGGCCCGCATCGATGCTGACGACGAGCCGTTTCACGTTGAGTTTTCCCGTTGCCAGATCTACTTCGACCTCGGCGACCATGGCTGAGAAGCCGTTGTCGCCTTCGTAGGCGACACAGGAGATGCCGCGCCCTGTGGCGATGCCCGCTGCGGAAACGGCGCGCGGTTTCGGCGAGGGGCGCTTATCCCAATTTGCTGATTTTGCGGCGGCCTTCACGACATCGAGCATTCGCGGATCGCTCAGGTGGCGCAATCGAAATTCGACGGGATCGGCTTTGGCGCGGAACGCAAGCTCGTCCATGAAGGATTCGTGCGCGAAGGTGTTCTGCAGGCGCTGCGGCGAACGCAGTGGACCAGTCCAGAACGGGGACGCAACGTTGTGTAAGAGTGCGCGTTCGGCCTTGACCGTGCCCGCGCCGTGGTCGGCGCCGCCCACGTGGCCCACCACGTACGACGGAATCGCGTTGCTATTGTTGCTAAAATTGGCAGGTTCGGGCGCGGGCGAGCGAGGCCTGAATTCCTCGGGCTGAAATCCCGCCAGAAATCCGGTGATGACGTTTCCCGGGTACGTGTAGACCGGACGATTCCCCAGAACTGGAGACCACGCTTCGTGATCCCACGCGATAATATTTCCCTGGGCGTCGAGGCCGGCGCGCTCGTCCATCACGAATGCGAATCCGTAATTCTCCCACGCCATTTCGTCTTTTCGCGTGAGCTGGATGCGCACTGGTTTGCCGACCGCCTGCGATAGCAGCGCGGCGTCATACGTGACCGCATCGGCGCCGTTGATTCCGTAGCAACCCGAGCCCCGGCGAAAAATGACGCGCACATTCTCGGGCTTCAAATCGAGCAGCATGGCGAGCGTGGCTCGCTGGTGCCAAACTCCCTGCGTTGGCGACCAGACCGTGGCCTTATCGCCCTTCACATCGGCGACGGCGCATGAACTGCCAACCGATCCGTGCATTTGATAAGGATGGAGGTAGGTCGCCTTCACGACGATCGCGGCCTCGGTTAGTTTCTGTTCGACGTCCTTGGAATTCACGAGCAGCGTGTCGCGGGTCGGCTTCTGATTCCGCAAATGGTCGTAGAACGTTTCCTGCTTCGGCAGCTCGGGAGCAGGCGACCATGTGACCTTCAACGCTCTGGAAATCTGCACCGCTTGCCAGGTTTTTTCCGCGACCACGCCGACAAAATTCTTTTTCACCACGACTTTGACGAAGCCCGGCATTCCTGACACCGAACTTTCGTCCACATTCATAAGGTTCGCGCCCACGGCCGACGGGCGAACCACCATGCCGTGCAGCATGCCGGGGACACGCACGTTGTGCGCGTACTCGAACGTTCCCGTAGCCATCTGCGGCATGTCCGGCCGCCCGATGGGTTTTCCGAGAACGGTCCACTCGCTCGCGGGCTTTCGCTTCGCGGCGGGATCCACCTTGAGATCAAATTTCTTCCCGGCCACGAGTTCTCCGTAGGCGACCTTCTTCGACGCATCGGTTTTCGAGCGAATCTCGCCGTCAACGGCGGCAAGCTGTTCCACTGGAATATTTAAATGTTTGGATCCAAGTTGCAGGAGCGCTTCCCGGGCGGTCGCGCAAGCGCCCGCCAGATTGCCGTGATTGAAATTTGTGGGGTGCGACTGGCTGCCGGAAGTGACGCCTTGATCCGGCGTGAGGGACGTATCGGCGACAATCAGGTTGACGCGACGAAACGGCACGCAAAGTTCTTCCGCGACGAGTTGCATCTGCGCCGTAGACATGCCTTGCCCAAGCTCTTCTTTTCCGGTGTACGCGGTCACGCTGCTGTCCGAAGCGATGGCGATCCAGGAATCGACTTCATTGGCCGGAGGAGAATCCGGCGCCGCGTCCAGGCCAAAAGCGCCCGCGCGGGTTTGCGCTTCGAGCGTTCCGAGAGCGCCGCCCATGCTGAAACTGACGATCAGCGCGCCGGTTCCCTTGATAAACGTCCGACGCGAAAATCCAGCGCGCGCCAATGCATCCGCCGCGCCCTGCGCCATTTGAATATTGTTCACGGGAAGAGATGGGTTTTTCATCGCGCCATCTCCTGTCTCGCGCGCCCGATCGCGCGAAGCATGCGCGTGTGCGTGAAGCAGCGGCAAAGCACGCGCGACATTCCTTCCTGAATTTCTTTTTCCGTCGCCTTGGGATTTTTATCGAGAAAAGCCTTGGCGGTCATAATGACGCCATTCAAGCAATAGCCGCATTGTGCGGCCTGCTCTTCGATGAACGCTTTTTGAAGGGGGTGCGGCTTGTCGACGGTGCCCAGCCCTTCGAGGGTAGTGATCTCCACGCCTTGCACCGATTCCACCGCAGTGATGCAGGAGCGGACCGCCTGACCCTTTACCAGGACCGTGCAGGACCCGCATTGGCCGAGCCCGCACCCAAATTTCGGGCCACGAAGGCCGAGGTCATCGCTCAAAACGTAAAGCAGCGGCGTTGTCGGATCAACATCTATGCTGTGGGTTTGTCCGTTTACTTTCAAAGAAAGGAGGCTCATATACCTATCAAGTTATTGCGAAGCGGAATTTTCGTCAAGGGTAAGTGTATAAGAGTGTGGCTTGAGAACTTTCAGGTGCCGCAAAGCAGGCCTGGGTCTCACTTTCCCTCGAAAGAAAATTGGAAAATCTCGCGTCTTCATGCAGACTACGTTACGAGAAAAGAATCGCCTACACAAACGGGACAAACGATGAAACTCGACAAGATCTACACTCGTACGGGCGATGAAGGGAAAACCTCGCTGGGGGACGGAGCGCGGCTGCCGAAATTCCATCTCCGCGTTACCGCTTACGGCAGCGTTGATGAAACCAATTCCGTCATCGGCGTGGCGAATCTGCACGTCGCAAATCCCGAGGTGCTCCAACTTTTGAGGCATATCCAAAATGATCTGTTCGACGTGGGCGCGGATTTGTGCCGGCCGGAGCGGCCCAGCGCGGAAAAGCTGTCGCTGCGTATCACGGAAGATCAGGTTACGTGGCTGGAAAATCAGATCGACCGGTTCAACGCGGAATTAGAGCCGCTGAATAGCTTTGTGCTTCCAGGGGGAAGTCCCGCTTCCGCCTACTTGCATTTGGCGAGAACGGTGACTCGGCGAGCGGAACGCGATGTCGTGCGACTGTCCGCTGAGGAGCCCGTGAATCCCGCGGTCCTGCGCTACGTCAATCGCCTGTCGGACCTGCTTTTTGTCCTCGCGCGTTTTCTGAATGACAAAGGCAAGGAAGACGTTCGCTGGCAACCCGGCCTGCACCGTTAGTCCTCGCCGGTCAAGTAGCACAGACTTTGAAGTCTGTGCTACTGAAGGCTGTCCGCGCATCCCGTTATGACAAACACGGTTCAGAGAGTCGTGTACACAACGTGCACGAAGGCATCGCCGTTGAGCACCCCCTTGCCCCAGACCGGATCGAGGTCAGAGAGTGGCTTGGCGGCGACCGCTTCTTCCAGCGACTTCCCGGAGGACTTCAGTTTTCGAATGCGGCCCCGCACGGTGACGAGCATGTCGCGAAACATTCTTAGGTCGGTTTTGTTTCCTAGCGGGCCGTGGCCGGGAACGATTTTGGTTTCGTTGTCGACCATGGCCAGCATCTTGGTCGTGCCCGCGATCATTCCGCCAATGCTGCCGTTCGTTTCCTTGTCGATATAGCTGTAGATGCCGTTGAAAAAGACGTCGCCCATGTGCAGGACATTGGCCTTCTGGAAATGAATGTAAATATCGGAATCGGTGTGCGCCGGGGCGAGATGTCCCAGGGCCACGTGCTCACCGCTGAAATTCATTTGATACGATTCCTTGAACGTACGCTGCGGCAGAGCGTTCTCGGGAGACGGATCGAAATGCAAGCCGATGACGTCGAGATCGTGCGTTTCCTTCAACCGCTTCAGCGTGTTTTCGTGCGCGATCAAAGTGGCTCCGGCGCTGCGAACGTTTGCGTTGTTGTCGGTGTGGTCCCAATGCCAGTGCGAGTCGATCGCGAGTTTTACCGGAGCGTTGCTGATTTCATCGAGCGTCTTCTTGAACCTGTCCCACGCCAATTGCGTGAACGTATCCACGAGCAGCTTGCCGTCCTTGCCATTCAGGACAACCACGTTTCCGCCCGGCCCCATCAACAGAGTGAGATTGTCCGAAAGCTTCGTCGACGAGATGGGAACTTTTCCGAACCGGGCCCGAGCCGCCGCAAGAGCGTCGCCAGGCGGCGTCCCACCCTGCTGCGCGAACCGCGGCGTCGCGCCCGCGATCTCTTTGGGAAAAATGTGCGACAGCGCCCATCCCCCCGCAACGACTCCCGTCGCTTGCAGAATTTCCCGCCGCGTGGCTCGCTTTATGATGTTGCCGGAATCCATGATGCACCTCGTTGCGATGTGGAATCTGGTTTCTACTTTGTATGCCGGTTGGGAATATAGCAAATTCATGATCGCATGTGCATTGAGCCAGGAACGCTGCCTGCATCCGGCTACGCGTCTTTCAGAAATCACCACCTGTGGTTATACTGAGGCGATTTTTCAATACGAGGAATGCTTATGGATCCGTTCGAGTCGTTCAAGGCGGCGCAAAAGCAAGGGTGGGTGCACTTTGCGCCGTTTGAGACGCACACAACTCCCTGCGCAGCAAGGCTGGTAAAACGCGCGGGCGTCCGCTCGGGACAACGCGTCCTCGACGTGGCCTGCGGGACAGGCGTCGTTTCGGTTACGGCGGCACGGCTCGGCGCACTCGTCACCGGGCTCGATCTCACGCCCGAGTTGCTCGAGCGGGCGCGGGAAAATGCGCGCATTGCGCGAGTCGAGATTGATTGGCACGAAGGGGACGTCGAGAAGCTGCCATTTGGCGACGCGGCGTTCGACGTTGTCCTGAGTGAGTTCGGACATATCTTCGCGCCCAGGCCTGAAGTTGCGATCGGTGAAATGCTGCGCGTTCTGAAGCCCGCAGGAACCATCGCGTTTTCAACCTGGCCGCCGGAGCTTTTTGTCGGCCGGATGTTCGCGCTTACAGCGAGTTACCTGCCGCCTCCACCGCCAGGGGTCGCGCCGCCCCCGCTCTGGGGCGATCCGAACATTGTCCGGCAGCGACTCGGCTCGGCCGTGAAGGACATCCTGTTCGATCGCGCGACGATGGTGATCCCGGCGCTCAGCCCGAGTCATCACCGGAAGGCGTCCGAGAAGAGCGCCGGCGCGACGGTGCGCCTCGTTTCAGCGCTAGAGGAGAGCGATCCCGCCAAACTGGAACAATTCCGCCGGGAATACGATGCGCTTGCGAGCGAATATTTCGAGGACAATCTGCTGCGGCAGGATTATTTGATCACGCGCGCCACGAAGATTTGATTGAGATGTCTCCGAGCGTTCAACGTGGCATCACTAAGGCGAAACTTCGATGAAACGAAGTCAATTGCAAATTAATCCGAGAGTTCGCACGCGCCGCGCGTTTTGCTTTTTCCGCTCGGTCCGAGTTCTCTGGGCGCTCTGCGTTTCTTGCTTCCTATGCGCGCTGCTTGCGCCCGCGTCCCAGGCCGACGAAGGGATGTGGCTGTTCAACAATCCTCCCGTGAAATTGCTGCAGGAGAAATATCATTTTCAGCCGACGGCCGCGTGGCTCGAGCACGTGCAGAAATCCTCCGTACGATTCGATAATGGCGGCTCGGGTTCCTTCGTTTCGCCGGGCGGGCTGGTCATGACCAACCATCACGTGGGCGCCGATTGCCTGGGAAAAATTAGCACGAATGACAAGAACTATCTCGCGACTGGATTTGAAGCCAAGTCAAAAGCGGACGAACCAAAGTGCGCGGACCTGGAACTGAACGTCCTCATGAGTATCGAGGACGTGACCGCCCGCGTGGCGGGCGCCGTGCAGCCCGGCATGGATGCCGCTTCGGCGGAAAGGGCCCGGCGGGCGGAGATCAACAGCATCGAGAAGGAATCGCGCGACAAGACGGGACTGCGCAGCGACGTGGTCACTCTGTATAACGGCGGACAGTATCACCTCTACCGCTACAAGCGGTACACCGACGTGCGCCTGGTGTTCGCGCCGCAAAAATCCATCGCGTTTTTCGGCGGCGATCCCGACAACTTCGAGTATCCCCGCTACGATCTGGACATCTGCTTCTTCCGCGTTTATGAAAACGACAAGCCCGTGCACGTGGACAACTATTTGAAGTGGAGCGAGTCCGGCGCCGCGGAAGGCGAATTGATTTTCGTTTCCGGCCATCCGGGCCGCACCGAGCGGGCTGACACCGTGTCTCATCTCCTCTTCCAGCGAGATTACGCGTTGCCAGGCACTCTGAATCTTTTGCGCCGGCGCGAAGTCCTGCTCGACAATTATTCCGAGCGCAGCGCGGAAAACGCTCGCCGCGCCGAGGACGATTTATTCGGCATAAGAAATAGCCGGAAAGCGTACCTCGGAATGCTGGCCGGCCTGCAAGACCCGGCGATCCTCGAAAAAAAGCGCGATGCGGAAAAGGAATTGCGCGACGCGGTCTCGAAAGACTCGAAGCTCAGCCAATCCTACGGAGATGGTTGGGACCGGGTGGCCGCAACTCTCAAGACGCGGATCAAGATTCGCGACGAATACAATCTCTTCGGAATCGGCCCGCAAAAACGCGCGCAATCCTTCAACAGCGATTTATTCGACATCGCCATCAAATTGGTTCGGCTGGCGGAAGAGACGTCGAAGCCGAATGGCGAGCGCCTGCGCGAATATTCCGAAGCCGGCCTCGATTCCCTGAAACTTCAACTCTTCTCCGACGCGCCGATTTACGACGATCTGGAAACCGTGGAACTCGCCGACTCGCTCGGAATGATGGCCGAGGTTATGGGCGAGGAAAACGAATCGGTTCAGACGGTGCTGGCCGGCAAATCCCCACGCGACCGCGCGGCGGAATTGATTCACGGCACCACGCTCAAAAATGTGGCGGTCCGCAAGCGCCTCGCCGGCGGCGGCTTGAAAGCCATCCAGGAATCAAACGATCCCATGATCCAACTCGCCAGGCTGATCGATCCGGAGTCGCGCCGCATCCGACAAGTCTTCGAGCAGCAAGTCGACGAGCCGCAGCGCCAGGCGTACGGCAAGATCGCCAACGCGCGGTTCGCTGTGTACGGATCGAGCGTTTATCCCGACGCGACCTTCACCTTGCGCCTCGCGTTTGGCGAAGCCAGAGGCTACACCGAAGGCGGCGAGAAGATTCCCTGGGCCACAACGCTCGGCGGCACGTACGAGCACGCCGCCGCGCATAACAACAAGGACCCATTCGAGCTGCCCAAAATCTGGAACGACCGCAAATTGCAGCTCAATCTCTCGACTCGCTTCAATTTCGTGAGCACGGCTGACATCATCGGCGGCAATTCCGGCAGCCCGGTGATCAATCGCCAGGGCGAACTCGTCGGAATCATATTCGATGGCAACATCGAGTCTCTTGTGGCGGACTACATTTATTCGGATCAAACCGCGCGCGCCGTGGCCGTCCATTCCGCGGGCATTCTAGAAGCGCTGACGAAGATCTATCAGGCCAACAAGCTGGTGGAAGAAATTACTGGGAAGAAATAGTTTCAGCTTTCCCGGAACCGATCTTCACCGAGTATCAACCGGCCCACCGCGTCCTTGAATATTGGCCGCCAAAACAACATTTCAGTCGGGATAGTGTTTCAGGACTTCCGAAACTCTTCGGCCAGAGTCATGGATTTTCAATCCATGACTCTGGCCGAAGAAGTTGTTAATCGCGTCAGTTGGGAAATGGCAGATAGGTCCACAAATCGTCGAGGTAGCCTGGAGGAGCTCCCTGGGAATTATCGTAGCCTTCCCCGCCGAATACGGTGACATAGCCAAGTACGTCCGGAGCCCAGATGGCGGCCCCGCGGCGTGCGCCGACCACATTGTTCACGAACGGTATGCCATTGGATAGATATTGACCGTTCTGGTTGGCATTGCTGATTCCCTTCCACCAAATCCATTGTCCGGAACTCTGCTGATATTCCCAAATATCATTCAGGAATCCAGTCGGATCCGTGGTCGAGGTACCGTATCCCCAGCCGCCGAAAAACCAGAGATTGCTCTTGGCATCGCTCCAGCCGATGGCGCCCCAACGCGACCCGGGAAAATCAGCTGCTGCGCCGGTACTCAGGTTGCTCGTAGCCTCAGAGCCAAAGGTGCCGGTCTGGTTCGCGATATTGTTCCCCGATATCCAAGTCCACTGCTTGGTCGTGATATTAAATTCCCAAAGATCGTTCAGGATCGCCCCTGCTGGGGGAGGACCGGCATTGCCGGTCCCTGCCGAATCGAGTCCAAATCCCCCGAAAAGCCAAAGGTTGCCGGATGTGTCTGCCCAAAGTACAGCTGCCTGACGCCCACCTGGAGCCGTAGTGCCTGTTCCTGTTCCTTCCGTGCCGTAGCTGCCATTCTGATTCGCGACAATGGAAGTGGCTGGCCCGATCCAGGTCCACTGGTTTGCCGCGGGGTTGTATTCCCAGAGATCATTCAGCAAACCGATCGTGCCTGCGGAGTCCACGCCTTGGCCGCCGAAAAGCCAAAAATGCCCGGCCGCATCCATGGTCGTGGCGGCTGCCCATCGGCCTCCCGGAACGCCTCCCGGGGCTCCTTGAGTCCCGTAAACGCCGCTCGTGTCGCCGGCGGTTGAGCCTCCAACGAAGGTCCATGGGCAAGCACTGGTGCCTGCGCCCGTGGCATCAACCGAAAGCCCAGGAGTGCACTTCCACACGTCATTTAGCAACGTGCCCGGGGTGGTGCTGATTCCCTGGCCGCCAAACAAATAAAGGTCCCCAGTTGCTTGGTCGGTCCAGCTGGAGCTGCCCCATCGCGAGCTGGGGGCGCCTGCCGGAAAAACATCCTCTTCTTCCAGCGGGTCGACGCGCACCTGGAAGACGGTGGGAATATTCGCGCCGTTCGCAAAAATGGGTAGATTGGCGGGGACCCAGCCTCCAACAGAAGGATCGTAAACCCATAGATCGCTCAGAAGACTCGGAACTTGTTTCCCTAACGGGCTCGGATACGGAAAACCATTTCCGCCGAAGAGCCATTTTCGTCCGAATTTGTCGGTCCAGGATGCTGCAAAGTCTCTGCCGCCAGGGATGCTGACATTCGGGGGGAAGACCTCGTTGGGGGGCTGTAGCGGCGTGGTAACCACGGCGTAATTATTGGCCGTGTTCGTCGCCCCGACGTACCACGTCAACCAATTCCAGTCGTTGTGTTGGCAGTCTACGAGAACGTCTGAGACGTTGGTAATGGCTATTCCCGTGTAAAAGAACTCATTGCAAGCCTGAGGCTGGCTGGTTGGCGGAAGAAAAACATTGACGTTGTAAATCCCGCCGTTCGTGACCTGCGTGGGGAAGGTGAATGTGGTATCTCCGGTGACAAAAAGATCGTCTCCCGCATTATCTTGCAATTCGAGTGTGTCTCCCGCGGCCTCCACCAGACCGACGACCGATCCACTGATTTTGAAACCCGGCTGCGTGCAGATGACCTCCACGGTGTTGATGTTCGAACTCAAGGTACCACTGCCGTTCACGACCGAGCAACTTTGCGTTGGGTTAGCCGGTTGGGTCAGAATGGTGACGGCGTAAGCGGCTCCGGTAGGGAGCGGCGCTGAAAACGTAAAAGGGACGTTGCCTTGACCGGACACCGCGAAATTGTTGCCTCCGTTATTCTGAAGGACAAGCCCGGATCCGATAAGGCCGGAAACCGAACCGCCGACCGTGAGGCCAGTCGTACCGCAATTGATAAGAATGTTCGTAATATTGGCGGTCGCAGTTCCCGATCCATTCGCGACGCTGCAGGTCTGGGCGGGTCCGGTGGGCTGCGTCTTCACGACTACGTCGTAAGGTCCGCTCACGGAAGTTTTGAAGGTAAACCCGCCATTTATCGTGATTGGAAGGTCGTCGGAGCCGTTATCTTCCAGAACCATCCCTGTTCCAGCAAGCCCGAGTATCGTTCCGCCAACGGTGAAGGTTGAGGGGGAACCGCCGTTTCCGCCGCTGCCACCACTGCCGCCGCTGCCACCGCTACCGCCGCTGCCGCCATTGAGCGAGCCGCCCGACCCGGAGTGGGCGGGATAGCAGGAAGTAATCATCAGCGTTATCAACAGCAGGGACACAGAATACGCAGACTTCAATAAGAATTTCATAACGGTGGTTTTGCTCCTTCGTAGCTTGGCGTCGAACGCGTTACGCCCCTTTGCACATGCTTAGCAGCACACTTCTCCGAAAAAAGCGGATGCGGAACTTCAGTATTTTGGCCTAGCGGGAACTAGACCTTCCACTTACCTGACCAACAAGAGAGGGGCGTTTTCCTACCTTCATTACTACCCTAAGGCCACGCTCAGTAAGGGTCAATTTAGAGTTGCGAGGCATGTGTCTACCTGAGTAATAAATATCAGGAGCAGCAGAGCCTGGAGGGGCTGCGGCTGGGCTGTCGTTACCGCGGGCTGAATGACTGCAAAGCCCAATAAAAAGAATAGGGTACAGGTGCTCGCAATGTACTGTGATACGATCTTCAGCGGTCTACATCAACTAAAATTCTGTGCCGTTCGAATTTCGATTTTTTCGTTTCGAATCGGCGCCACAGCTCCACATACAGAAACTGCCTTTTATGCGCCCTTCACAGATTCGCAACTTAATCGTTCTGGCTGTGCTAGTGGTTCTCGCGCTTTGGGCCAGCTCCACGGCCGCCGATTTCGTCATTGAGTACAACTGGTGGAAAGAAATCGGGCAAGTGAATACGTGGGTCGGCATGCTGTGGTACAGCATTGCGCCTGCAACGGCAGGCTCGCTGGTGGCTTTCTTTGCGCTATGGGTGGCTCATGCGCGAGGCCTGCACTTCGCCGGAATTCTTCCGCGCGATCACCGTCTGTACTCCCGGTTGATTCCAGTGGGGCTGGCCGTCGTGGCGATCGTGTTCGCGTCGAGCTCGATTGACTACTGGACCGTCATGCGTTTCTTCGGGTCGCGCGGGCTCACGGCGCCCGCCGATGCCTGGAAGGATCAGGTGTTTTCGCGCGGCCTGCCGTTTTATCTTTTCGATTTGCCCTTCTATGCAGAAGTGCTCGGGTTCGGGTTCGTCCTGGCGATCCTTTGCGCCCTGGTCTTTTGGGCGACGGCGAAAGGCTGGCAGTTGGCGGAAAAATTTCGCTACGGCGGGTTCGAGGACGGGCCGCGCAGAACTCTTACGATTGGGCCGGGCTCCCTGCTGCTGACTGGCGCGACGCGCGCCGGTTTTGTCCGCATCCTCACCGTTATCCTGTTGCTCGGCTTTGCTGTCTGGATTTATCTCGGCAACTATGAGCTTCTGCTTAACTCTCACGCCTTCATGACGGGCGCGGATTACGTGGACGAAAAGTTCACGCTCCCGTTGCGCTGGCTGCTCGTTGCGGTCACGCTCGGGGCGTTGCCTCTTGTTTGGCTGCGGAGATACAAGAATGCGGCCGTCCTGGTCATCAGCTTTTTTGTTTTGCAGGCCGCTTTGCCGCTCATCGTCCATGCCGTCTACGTGCGGCCGAACGAAATTTCCATCGAAAGGCCCTATATCGAGCGGCACATCGAGGCGACTTCGATTGCCTTCGGCCTGAATCGCAATTCCCAGGAACTTCCCTTTATTCCTTCCGGTCAAGCGACGGTCGATCCCGTGCAGGATGCCACGCTGCTCGACAATGTTCGTCTCTGGGACCTCCGCGCATACAACGCAACGATCACGCAGATCCAGGCGCTGCGCCCCTATTACACTTTTCCGGCAACCGACGTGGATCGCTATTTCCCGAACGGGCGCATCAAGCAGGTCCTTCTGTCGCCGCGCGAAATCGACGTCACGCAGTTGTCCGCCGAGGCCAGCCAGAGCTGGATCAATCCGCGTTTTATTTATACGCACGGCTTCGGCGCGGTCATGTCGGAAGTCAACAAGATCACGCCCGACGGCCTCCCTGTCCTGTTGATCGAAAACGCCCCGCCGGAAATCAAGACGCCTGGCTTTCAGCTTACCCGGCCGGAAATTTATTACGGCGCCAAAACGCAAGATCCGGTATTCGTCCACACAGCTCGCGAAGAATTTGACTATCCCTCCGGCGACCAGAACAAATATTCGACCTACCAGGGCACGGGAGGTTTTCCCGTCGGGTCGATTCTGCTGAAGGCAGCCGCTGCGATCTCCCAGGGCGAACCGAACATTATTTTCACGAGCTACCTCACCGGGCAGAGCCGCATGATGATTCACCGCAACGTGCAGGAACGATTGCAGTATCTTGCGGGCTTTTTGCTCTGGGATCAGGATGCTTATCTCGTGATTACCGATGATGGCCGATTGGTTTGGATGGTGGACGGCTACACGACTTCCCTCTCGCATCCCTATTCCGCCACGATTCCGGTAACCGGATTGCCAGAGGGCGCAAATTACATTCGTAACGCGGTGAAGGCCACAGTGGATGCCTACACGGGGAAGATTGCGCTCTACGTATTCGATCCGGCCGATCCCATCATTCAAGCTTACGAGCATCTTTTCCCAAAATTATTTCTGCCTGCTTCCGACATGCCGACCGACTTGCGCCGCCACGCGCGCTATCCCGAAGCCATGTTTCAAGCGCAGGCCGAGGCCTACCGGACGTTCCACATGCGCGATCCTCAGGTGTTTTACAACAAGGAAGACATCTGGGACATCG
>Ga0116217_10002108_pt1 | contig 18689 bp, 16 predicted proteins | sample Sb_taG_6_FD_89697 | JGI IMG/M metagenome (GOLD analysis project Ga0116217, IMG submission 89697) | Peat soil microbial communities from Weissenstadt, Germany - Sb_50d_4_PS metaG | ecosystem: Environmental > Terrestrial > Soil > Wetlands > Peat | place: Germany: Weissenstadt | collected 2010-09-21 | reverse complement strand
CTGTGCACGGACGCCCGGCGATCCCAGGGCGACCTGCCGCGGTTCCTCGACGCCGTCCTCGGCGCCGGGGTCGACATCGTGCAGCTGCGGGAGAAGGGCCTGGAGGCGGGCGAGGAGCTCGCGCTGCTCGAGGTGTTCGCGGACGCCTGCCGGCGGCACGGCCGCCTGCTGGCGGTGAACGACCGCGCGGACGTCGCGCTTGCCTCGGGCGCGGACGTGCTGCACCTGGGACAAGATGACCTGCCGGTGCCGGTCGCGCGGCGCATCCTCGGCCCGGGGCCGCTCATTGGCCGCAGCAGCCACAGCCCGGCCCAGGCCGATGCGGTGGCCGCCGAATCCGGCGTCGATTACTTCTGCGCCGGGCCGGTCTGGGCCACGCCGACCAAGCCGGGGCGCCCGGCGACCGGCCCCGGCCTGCTGGCCCACGTCGCGCACACCAAGCCGGCCCGGCCCTGGTTCGCGATCGGCGGCATCAGCCTGGACCGGCTGGACGACATCCTCGTCGCCGGGGCCACCCGCGTGGTCGTGGTCCGCGCGATCACCGAGGCCGACGATCCCGCCGCCGCGACACGGGCGTTTACCCGGCGTCTGAGCCAGGAATGACCTGCTTTGGGGGGAGGGGAAAGCTATGGCAGCGACGGTGATCAAGTCGCCGCGCCAGGAACTAGCATCGTCCGGCACCGCCCGGTCATCGGCGCGAGCGATTGACTCCGCGGTTTCCGCCAGCGCGCCCGCGATCCCGATAAGGACCGAGAAGGATCCCTTAGCCCGAAGTCCCGCCGCCTGCGATGCGTAAATTAGGGCCTGAGCTGGGGATTTGCCTGTCCTGACTACGTCAGGGTCAGCGGGATAGGTACTCCGATGAGCTCGAAGGCTCGCCGCTGGGCGGGGGTGGCCTCGGCGAGCATGGGAACCTCGGCGCGGGTGCCGGAGAAGCGGACCTGGTTGCGGGTCAAGGTGGCCAGGTGATCCAGCAGGCCGCCGAAGCTGCGGTAGGGCGGCCCAGCCGGGTCGTGCTGGCCGGAGGTCTTGGCCTGGGTCGCTACCGAGCGGCGGGCCGGGGCGACCGGGTTGCCGTGGCCGGGCGGGTGCTCGTCGGTAAAGGTCAGCGGCGCCCAGGCCCGGCGCAGGTGCCAGACCGGGTAGCGGGCGAGCATGCAGATCAGCACGTAGGCCCTGACGCATTCTTCCAGCCGGTGCCAGGTGGTCCGCAGGTCCAGGTCATCGGTCTTGATGTGCCGGAAGTTGCGTTCGGCGCGGGCCAGGTTCTTGTAGGTGGACACCACGCCGGGCGCATCCAGCTCGCTGGCCGACACGCTGGTGCGCAGCACGTAGATGCCGTCGAGGGCGGCCTCGGCGTCGATCTGGTCCTGGCGGCGGGTGATGGCCAGGGTGGCGGGGGTGATGGTGACCTCGAAGTGCTTGGCCATTTTGTATCTATTGATCGCCTTGTCGATGGCGATGCCGATCTCGGCCACGCCGGTCAGCCGCCCGGTCTGGACGCGGGCGATGAGAGGGGCGAGCAGGTACTCGGTGGCGGCTAGCAGGTTGTCGCGGGTGAGGGCGCGCTCGGCGGCCAGGATCGGGTTGCGGCAGGCGACCAGCCGCTCGCCGGGGTAGTCGGGGTGGCTGATCTCGGCTAGGTCCTGCTGGTCGAACAAGCTCATCTGCAGCGGTCCGCCGCCGACGGCCAGCTTGGTGATCGCCGGGGCGCGCAGCGCGGTCACCCACCCGACCGCGTCGTCCAGCTCGCGCAGCGCGTCGATGCGGGCGGCACTGATCATGCCGCGGTCGCCGACCATGACCAGGCGGCCCAGCGCGAACTTCTCCCACACTACCTGCACGATCCGGATGAACGCAGCCGGGTCGGCGGTGCTGCCCGCCAAGACGCGGACCGCGACCGGGCGGCCCTCGGGGTCGGTGAGCAGCCCATACTCGATCTGGGCTTTACCGCGCTTGCCACCACGGGGCGGGTAGCACCGGCTCTCCAGCCACGAGCTGGACAGGTCGAACAGCGCCATCCCCGGCGGGTTGGCCTGGGGTGCCAGGTGGCGGCGGGCCAGCGCGACCTCGATGCTGTCCTGCCGGGATGCCAGCCATTCCATCGCGGCGTAGATCTCATCGGTGGACGCGTCAGCGACACCGAGGTCGCCGCCCAGCGTGGTGCCGGCCCACCACGTCGGGGTGGACAGCTCAGAGCCCGGCATGATCACGCGGGAGATGACCAGGGCCATCACCAGGTCCCGCGGCCGGCATGCCGGGCCCAGAATGGCTGCCAGCCCGAGCGTGCGGGCCATCGCGGCCACGGCGGCGACGTGGCCGTGTGGCAGCGACCGGCTGATGGTGACCGCCTCGGTGGCGGGCACCAGCTGCTGGCCCTTCAGGCCCGCGTCGATCCAATCGATCACGTGATCCGGCAGCGCAGACAAGTTGGCCACCGTCTCGTTCTTCACCTTGCCGCCGTCGCGGTAGGTGCGCCGCAGGTACGCCGAGGAGTAGTCCCGGCGGCGGCCCTGCTTATCTACGTATCCCGTCTTCTTGACTCTGACTACGTGAACCTTCCCGGACCTTGCTACCATGGCCTTACGATATGGCGTTTTTCCGGAATAAGGCTGCTCAGACACGTCGAAATTCTGACTACAAACTATCCATCGTCCAGCAAACCCGCAGATCAGAACAACAATGCAGATGAACTCCCGGTGCTTGGCACCGGTTGCGTCATCCCGGTCCTCGGACCCGCCGACACGACCATTGCCAGCAGTAATCTCGACGCAAGTACCGCCGAACCCGCGCGCGTTCGAATATGACGGCACCAGAGCGCGTCAATCAGGTGCGCACCTGGGCGGCAGGCCACGCCTACGCCATGGATGATGATCAGCCGGCGACCTACGCCACGCCAACTTGGGCCGCTCCGGCACGTGCCGTACTGCCTGAGCCGCCAAAGTTTCTGTACAGGCCGAGCAAATGCAGGCAACGAGGCATCGCATCGGCATCACCGACCACGGTCACGCGGTTGGCCACCAGCGCACTGATCGGGTCGAGGTTATTCGAGGCGACGTCCATCAGGGTGGCAGCGTCGGTGTCTATGGTCATCGCAGGATCGTCGGCTGCTCCGGGGCGGATGCTCGCGTGACCGTTCCGCACCGAGAGCGTGAAAACATCATCATCAACGTGGAATACGTAGTCTTCGTCCACGTCAGAAGCCCGCGCGTCATCGATCAGGGCCTCGACGCCAAGCTGTGCCCAGCCGGGCTCCACGCGACCTGAACGGGCCTGTGTGGCCATCGTGTCGAAGCCCCACCGGGCCAGCGCTAGTACTGGATCGCGTAGCGCTTGGCCGCGCTCAGTCAGTTCGTAGCCCGACCGGGGCTGACCGGCGTTAACAGCGCGGACAACTCCGTGTTCGCTGAGGAAACGCAGGCGCTCCGCCAGAAGGTTCGTGCCGATGCCGGGGAACGCCTGGAGCAGCTCAGCGTACCGGCGCGGGCGGATCAACAGTTCCCGGACAATCAGCAGAGTCCACCGCTCGCCGACGACGTCGAGTGCCACGGCCAGTGCACAGCACTGGCCGTAGGTGCGCTTGCCGTTCCTCGCCATACCAAGTCCTGTCCTTGTCACTACAATCTAACCTATCTTAGCGTTAGATACTTATGAATCGCGCGCATCTCCACACTACGCTGGGCCGCCACAGGCACGGACGCTGTATGACGAGAGCTGGCTGTCAAGGTAGGACCCCGTCAGCAAACCAAAACTTCTATAATATGTAGCCATGGTCGCCGTCGACGACGGGTCGGAGGCTCAGCAAAGGACAACGCGATGAGTGATGCGGAGAAGACACCGATCCTGCCGATGTGGCCCGTGGGATCGAGCCCTGAGTACATCGCCGCAAGGATCGACTTGGCGAAGGCCGAACGAGTACTGCGGGATCAGGTCGAGCAGGTCGCCGCGGCACGCAAGCGGCTACCGGAAGGCGCGATCCTTCCCGACTACGCCCTCACCGAGGGTCCGCCCGAGCTGGGCCAGGATGAGCCGGTCCGTACTATCCAGTTGGCTGAGATCTTTGGCGAGCATGACACGCTCTTCGTTTACCACCTGATGTTCCACCCGGACGAGGACGAGGCCTGCCCGATGTGCTCGATGTGGGTAGACGGGCTGCACGGGGTTTCCCACCACCTTGCCCAGCACACCGCCTTCGCCGTCATCGGCAAGGCGCGGCTGCCCAAGCTCCGGGCCTGGGCGCGGCGACGGGGTTGGCAAGGACTGCGCATCCTGTCCAGCTACGGAACGACTTTCAACGCGGACATGCACGCCGAGATCCCAGATGGGACACAGCGGCCGATGGTAAGCGTCTTCGTCAAGGCCGGGGAACAGGTCCGCCACTACTACACACTGCCCGCCAACTTCCTTGACAACAGCGAGCGAGGGATCGATCTCCTCTGCCCGGTCTGGAATGTCCTGGATCTGCTCCCCGGAGGGCGCGGCGACTGGTACGCAGACAACTCCTACGCCGGGCACGAACGCGGCTGACCGTCGATACCGGGCCGTCCAGCCGACAGTCCTGCACCAACGGGTCTGCGCCTTTTTCACTATCCGGTTGTTACGACCGGCCTGGTTATGCGCGGCCTGCTTGTGCGCTTGGCATGAGACCGGCTAGCCGTCCAGACGCTGGGCGACCTGGGTACGGTTGCTGTCTTAACTTTAAAGATCTATTGTAAGTGCTGCAGTTCGCGGACGATAACTTGAGGAACGGCTGTTATGGCATCTCGCCAGAACCACGATGACTGTCCCGGCCACATGTCGCTGCCCGACGCGCTGTCCATGTGCAGCCTCACGTGGGCCGACGGTTAGCTATGGCACAGATGCCCAGGGAGATCTGCGCTCCATACGACCACCTGCTCCATGACCGCGGTCCGGCAACCGGTACGTCAGTCGAGTAGCGGAAGGGCCCGCTGAGCGGCGGGGTTGTGCGGCATCGAGATGTGCCCAGAAGGGATGTGGAGATGTGGCTGTTCAAACCGGCGAACTCAGACCATTGCTGTTCGAGAAGCACTCGGCTGACATTGATCTGCGGTGGGTGGCACAGAGGTACGCAGATCAACGGGTCGCGTCCGCTGAGGCTTTCTGTGCCGGAATTATCCACGCTTACCCGCTCTCGCGACTTGGCGGCGTGATGGTCCGGCTAGATGAGGATTTCTGCCGCGAAGTGGCGGCGTATTACGAATATGCACCCACGCTGGACCTGAATGGCAGCCTGATAACTGCCTACGACCAGCTGAAGCATCAGACTGTGCAGCAGTATCACGCGATCGTCGATGGCGGCATCGAAGTGAAGCCATGGCTCGGCGCCGAGCAACCGTATCGGGACTCACGGCAGTTGCGGGACAGTGTCAGCCGGACCAGGAAACTCCACGTCTATCTGAGCAGTGCCGGGCATGGGCCAGCCGAACCAGGTTTCCACCCGCTGCGGGAACCGTCCGGTGTCCAGGTGGATGGGGTCGAGTTTTGTCACAACGACCTGTTCCGTGCCACGCACGACATTTTCGGCCATGTCATGTTGGGCAACGACTTTGGCCCGAGGGGCGAGTTCCTGGCCGTCTTCTGCCAGATGCACTTGTATTCGCTGGACGCACATCACCCCTTGTTTACCGAGCAGATAGGGCAGATCTGCTGGTTCTACTACGGGCCGCACCTAATGGATAGCACTGGCAGGCTACCTGAACGCGGCCACCCAGGGTATCTGCCACCACGTCAGCGGCCTTACCCTGAGCAGAAGGTTTTCGCCTTTCCTCAGCGATTCCTCGACACGTTCAGGGACTTGTTCGAGCTAGAGAGGAGTCCAGATGGTTGACGTAATGCATGCGAGTAGAATATCGCCGGAAAGCTCTCCCGGTATCGACTTCTTGCCCGAAACGATTAGAAACGACTTTCCAATCCTAAAGATAGGATTTGACGGAAACCCTCTCGTCTATCTCGACAACGCGGCAACAACACAGAAACCGCGTACCGTCCTGGACTCGATTATTGATTACTATTCCACTACCAACAGCAACATCGGCCGCGGCTATTATAAGCTTAGCATCGCAGCCACCGATCGCTACGAAGAGGCACGTGGTGTGGTGCAAGGAGCTCTTAATGCCGAGCACCCCGATGAGATCGTGTTTACCCGGAGCACGACTGAGGCAATAAACATGCTGGCTGACACATTTGGCCAGCGACTGGTCGGTAACGGGGATCAAATAGTCATCAGCGGATTGGAGCATAACTCCAATTTGCTGCCATGGCGGCGGCTGTGTGAGAAAGTCGGCGCGACGCTCATCGTAGTGCCAGTTAACGCTTGCGGCCGCGTTGAAGTTGCCGACTTCTCAGCTGCAATGGGTCCGCGGGTCAAGCTCGCTGCCATTTCTCATGTTTCAAACGTACTTGGTACAGTCAATCCAGTGCGAACGATGATTGCTCACGCGCACAGGCACGGGATCCCCGTGGTAGTGGACGGTGCACAAGCCGTACCCCACCAGCAGGTGGATGTCCGGCACTTGGACGCCGACTTCTACTGCTTCTCCGGCCATAAAGTGTATGGGCCCATGGGTATCGGCGTGCTGTACGGAAAACGTCAGTGGCTCACCGAACTGCAGCCGTATCAGGTCGGCGGCGGAACGGTAAAGGGCGTTACGTACGACGAGCCAGTTAAGTACGTGCCCGCACCCGCCCGGCTAGAGGCCGGTACTCCCAACATCGAGGGTGCAGTCGGTCTGGCCGCAGCACTTCGTTATCTTCAGGGAATTGGCTGGAAGGCCGTGCGACGGCACGATCAGCTCCTGGTACATCGTGCCGTAGGAATGCTCGAGGAGATCGATGGCGTACGCGTCATCGGAGAGCCGGCTACTGACTCCGCCGGAATCGTCTCCTTCATCGTAGATGGGATCCATCCATACGATGTCGGCGGCCATCTTGATGCCCACGGTGTAGCGGTGCGCTGCGGTGTGCACTGCGCCAGCACCTTTCTCGACAGTATGGGGTTGCTGGGTACGGTGCGAATATCCTTTGCGGTGTACAACACGGCGAAGGAGGTTGACCTTGTCGGCCAGGTCCTGCGATCGGCGCGACCGGGATTCTGGACAGCCGAGCACCCGGCGACGCGGTTCCTCTGACATGCGCTTTGACACCCGGCTTGTTCAGATCGGCCAAGAGCCCGACCATGGCAGCGGGGATGTAGTACCTGCCATACATATCACGACGACATACGAACGGCGCATGCAGGATCCGTTGAGGTACTTCTACGCACGAGGCGAGAACCCGACTAGGGAAGGGCTTGAGCGCTGCCTGGCCTCGCTCGAGGATGCGCGCTTTGCGATGGTGTTCTCCTCCGGGCAGTCAGCTGCGGCAACTGCCTTGACCCTGCTTGATCCAGGGCAGCGCCTGATCTCCTCCGATGATGTCTACGGTGGCACATATAACCTTTTCAGGACGCTAGGGCGATATGACATCGAGGTAGAATTTGTCGATCTGACTGATATAAGCGCGCTAGATGCGGCGCTTGGCTACGACGTCGGAATGATCTGGATCGAGACCCCGACCAATCCCCTGCTGAAGGTCGCCGATCTGGCCGCTGTACACCATTGTGTCCGGGAAAATGGTATCCGGATCGTGGTAGACAACACGTTGGCTGGCCCGGCTCTGCAGCAGCCGCTCCGGTTCGGAGCGGATGTGAGCCTCTACAGCACAACCAAGAGCATCGCTGGCCATTCGGACGTGCTCGGCGGCGCGTTGGTGTATGACGACGAGGAGCTTCATCATATTTTCTCCTCCTATCGCGCCGCTGTGGGCAACGTGCCCGGTGCGCTCGACTGTTTCCTTGTGCACCGCGGCCTCAAGACACTTTCGCTGCGTACCGCAAGGCAGGTCAGCAATGCATCGCAGATAGCCACAGAGCTGCGCGGCTTGGCCAGTGTCGGGACGGTGAACTACCCGGGCCTGGTTGATCATCCGCAGTACCAGGTGGCGATAAAGCAAATGTCAGGGCCCGGCTCGATCTTGAGTTTCGAATACCTGGGTGATCCCAGAGAACTGTTTGACAAGCTCAAGCTTTTCTCGTGCGCGGTTAGTCTCGGTGGCGTGCGGTCGCTCATCGAGCGCCCAGCGACGATGACGCATGCTCCGATACCCCTTGCCACCAGACTGAAGCTTGGCATCTCCGACAACCTGATCCGCCTCTCCGCGGGGATCGAAGATCCGGCCGATCTGGTGGAAGACCTTCTGGCGGCCTTGTGATGTGCAGCGGAGCGTGAAGGATGGCAGATCTCCTGACGGCACAGGATCTGGTGTGGCTCGACGGCGGGATAGCCACTGAACTGCAGCGCGCAGGCTTGCCGGTGCGCGCGCCATGGTGGACCACGTGGGCGCTAAACGGGGAGCCGAGCCGAAGGATTCTTCGCGATGTTCATGCACGCTATGTCGAGGCAGGTGCAACGGTAATCACGGCCAATACCTTCCGGTGTAACCTGCGGGCGCTTCGCCCTCTCGGGCTCGACAGGGCGGGGCTTGCGTGGATGGTACATGCCGCGGTCGGGATCGCTGAGGCGGCCCGGGCGGCAGGTGGCAGCCGGGTTGGGGTCCAGATCGCCGGATCGATGGCTCCGGTCGCAGACTGCTACCGGCCGGATCTGGTCCCCCCCGATGATGAATTGCGGCTCGAGCATAGCTGGCTCGCAACGGAACTCATGCGGTCAGGCGTGGACTTCGTCTTGATCGAGACGATGAACTCGGCGCGTGAGGCGCGGATCGCGCTGGAGCAAGTTCACGCTGCGGACGGCCGGGCCTGGGTGAGCTTCGTCTGTGCCCCCGGCGCCAGGCTGCTGTCCGGCGAGAAACTGGCCGACGCGGCCAGCGCCGTGGAGGGGGATGGCGCCGAATCGGTGCTGGTCAATTGCACAACAATGAACGACACAGAAACCGCGCTCAGGGTGTTGCGGGACGTCTGCTCTGTTCCCGTCGGCGCTTATCCCAATATCGAGGAACGCAGTGGAATCCCCGCGGACGAACGTGTCGATCACTATATTTCCCCCAGCGTCGGGCCAGATGAGTTTGCGGACCGGGTCGCAGCGTGGTGGCAGGATTTTCCGCTGGCAATTCTCGGTGGCTGCTGCGGCACCACGCCCGAGCACCTGTCTGCGGCCCGAGACCGCCTCGTGCCTGCCAGCAACCAGTGAGGAACTTCACCGATGCCGAACGACTGGGGCGAGCCGGGGCGTGATCGAGGGTCAGGTCGCGTCGCGGCGGTGAGCGGTCATCGGGAGCGAGTCCACCGGCATCGTTATGGCAGGTCTCGGACGCGGAGTGTGCCCTGGCACGGAGGCAAGGCGCCATCGGGCCGCGATCGTCGCCAAAGAGATGATCATCTCTACCCAGGAGAACTGGTCACCAATGCAGCTGTGAGGGCCTACTCCGAAGGGCATGAAAGCGCCTCGCGGCACCGCCCTGGCCCGGTCGGGGAGCCAGCGGTCGGGGTCGAAGCATTCCGGGTCTGGGTGGATGACCGGATTGTGATTAAGCGCGTGAAAGCTGTAAAGGACCGACATTCCAGCTGGGATGTGATACCCGCCAAGCTCTGTATCTCTAGTGGTGACCTTGCTCAGGAACAGGCCTTGGGTTCGTAGCCGTAGCGTCTCGGAGATCACCCGCCTGGTGTAGTCCAGCTTGCGGATGTCCTCGTACGCAGCGGGCCGTGTTGCCAGCACGTGGTCGACTTCGGCGTGCAGTTGCTTCTCGACGTCGGGGTGAGTAGCCAGTTCGTGGAAAGACCACGAGAGGGTGTTGCTGATCGTGTTGCTGCCGGCAATGAAGAAGGTCATCACCTCGTCGTGCAGCTGCTTATCGGTCATCGCCTGTGCGCCATCGGCGTCGCGGGCGAACAGCATAGTAGAAAGCAGGTCGCCGCGATCGACGGCGCTGGCCCGGTACTCAGCGACAACCTCGTTGATGTTGCTGCGCAGGTATTTCTCGGCCTTGCCGTAACGGCGGTTGGCCGAGGTCGGGATGCGGGTCAGCAGGCCGGTGCTGTCGGTGATCCGTCTGAACAGGCCGCTGAGCACCTCGGTAGTGGCGGCCATGAACTGCTTCCTGTCCATCGTGGTGTGCGCCGAGAAGATCACCTCTGTCACGATCGAAAGCGCTAGGTCGTCCATCTCCTTGTCGACGGCGAGCCATCGGCCGTCCTGCCAGGAGTTCACCTTTGCCGCGACTAGTGCGCTCACGAGTGCGGCGTAGTCGACGATCCGCGCGTGATGGAAGGCGGGTTGGATCAGGGAACGCTGGCGTCGATGGAAGTCACCCTCGGAGATGCCCAGACCATTGCCGAACATCTGGCGGAAGCGCTCGGTAATGGGGCCACCCCGACCGAAGACCATTGAGTCACGTTGGACTTCGCGAATGAGTTCGGGGTCATTGACCACGCACATCAATTTCCGGCCGAGCTGAATCATCGTGACCGGATCGCCTGACTGCAGCGAGAGCATGAAGTCTCCCGGCCGCCGCTTCATATGTAGTGCGTGACCTAGTACCGGCATTCGACCGGGGGCCATGACGGGTGAACGGATGGTAGCGGTCGTCATCGGTCTGCAGCCCTTGTTGAGTGGACGTGTACGGACGGAATACTGGCGATGTAGTCAGCATGATCGGGTGATATGACCCACGAACGAAAGGATTTATTTCAGGCTTGATAGTAACTATAGAGGTTTTAAATGAGAAGTCACTAGTTGCCTTGAGTTCGCGTTCCGTTTCAACCGCTCCCGCAGCCTCAGCCTGGCGTTCTACCCTCGAGGCCATCCGCCCAGCCTGAACCGCCGCGCCCCCCATGACGGGCAGTCGAGCTACGGCTACGGCTACGGCTACGGCTACCTTACTCCAGTTAGATGGATACCCAGAGCTTCTTCGGGGTTGGCTCAGACTTCCAGACCCGCTGGCGCCTTGTCGCCAACGACCGTCAGGACGACGTCGTGTTCGAGCAACGCTTTCAGCGCGCATAGCATGAAGGTGAAGCCCCCGGTAGAGTCAATGGCATGGTCAACGATCTCATCCGCGGTACCACTGAGACCGGTCTCGGTCACCTGGACGTAGGTAGTGTTGTCCCGCCAGGGGATGAAACGGAACTCTACGGTTGCTAGCTTGCCTTCGGGACCCCACTCCATGAGGATCCGCCTGTTGTCCTCGACCTCTTTTACGGAAACCTTGGTCGATACGCTGTACATCTCCCAGTCCCACTGGATGTTCGCGCCGGGGACCATCTTGCCACTGCTTTTAGTGAACCAGAACCTAGTCGTGATGGCGGGGTCGACGAGGGCCTGGAATACCTCGCTGGGCGGTCGGCGGATGAGCATCCCTGTCTTGACCGACGGGATGTGTGTGAGCTGGAGCTCTGGTGCGGTCATGACCATGCCGCCTTTCTACGGAGACATCATTACACAAGAGTACCACTTCCCGAAGACTTAATTTAAGCCAGTACCGTGAACATCTGAGCCGATAAATCACGTCTCGCTGGTTTTCAAGTATTCGCATAATCGAAGAATGTCAATATCAATAGCACTGCAGCGACATTTTCACCTATTCTTATAGGATCCGTCCAGCAGTCCGAATAAAGTGTCAGGCGCTGATTTGATTTCGCTCATGATTGGCCGGTGGAGCCTCTCGCATAGAGCCGCAAAAGGGCTACGCACCCATCAAGCAACCTGCCCATGGGTGCCGCTCAAGCCACAGCTCGGATGCACAACGCCGTAGAATCCAGCCAGAACCTGCCATCGCTGCGGGCGTAGGGCTCGGCCGCGGTGGCCACTGCGCGCCAGGTATCCGGGTCGTCCTCGGAACCGTAGCGGTCTCGCAGCATCTTCAGCAGCCGCGGCGGCGCCACTGACTGGTTGAAAACGGTATATTCCCGGGCGTCGCGGAGCCGGAACGGCACCACGAACTCCGTAACCGACACGTCGGTGAACCCGGCCTTCGCCAGAGTCTCGGTGAGCTGACCGGAATCGGACATGCTGAATGGCCCTGGCTGTCCCGGAGGTGGTCCTGGCAGGTTCAATCGCTGCGCCAGCACCGCGTATCCGGCACCCAGCATTGGTACCGATTCTGGCGGCCCCCAGACTGCGGCTGCCAGAATCCCGCCAGGGCGCAGCAGCAGCCGCAGGCCCGTGAGGGCCGCGACCTGGTCGGTGACGAACATAAGGCCCCAGCGGCTCAACACCACGTCGAACGACCCAGGTGTCATGTCGATGGAGTCGGCGTCGGCAGTCATGAACTCCGCCTGAGGTAGCGCGGTGGCACGCGCCCTGGCCGCCTCGACCATGGCGGGAGACAGATCGATGCCTACCACCCGGCCGGCCGGACCGACCCGCTCGGCCGCGCTCAGCGCCAGTTCGCCGTGGCCAGTCCCGACATCCAGAATCGACTGGCCGACCCGGACTCCGGCTAGCTCAAGTAGCCGCTCAGTCACGGATGCGCCGCCCCGCTCGAAGATCTCGGCCACCTTTCCCCATCCGGCGCTGACGCCGTCCCAGTTCACGCGCTGGTCATCCTTGAATCGGCGGGCGTCGAACAGCTGTGATGTCATGTCGGTTCCCGCTCCTTAGTCGGCCCGGCGGGGGTAACCGCGTAGGCTCCATTCAGCACATCGTCCAGCCGGATCGACTTGACCGCCCTGGCTTGGAAGTCGCAGTACCAGATTTGGTAGCCGTCCCAGGTGATGCCCGTAGGATGTCCCTCGACCCGCGCTGCACCCAGCGGCTTGCCCGTGATGGCATCCACCATCCGCACGGTTCCAGCCTCGAACTCTGAGTACACCACCGCACCGTTCACGTAGGTCAGCCCGGAGGGGTTCCCCTCGACAGAGTGTTCCCGCCGTACCGTCATGGTCTCGAAATCCCGTAGTTGAACCACGGCCGGCTTGCGCAGGCACATCCACATGCCTTCAATGCCCATCTCGACCCCGCATAGCCGACCGCTGGAGGGCGGGACCTGCTTGGTGTCCACGACCTCGCCGGTCTGCGGGTCCAGCAACAGCAGTCGCTTAGGCCTGCCGCCTACCTGACAGAGTAGGCCGTGGTGGTAGGCAAGGTCCGCGCGTACCTGAGGGCAGTCGAACTGACGCACTACCCGCCCAGCCACTCGCTCGATGGCGAAAATCTTCCCCGCCTCCTGGTCCGAGTGCCACAGCAGTCCGTCGGCCCATGTCAAGCCGCACATGTATGTCCCGGGACACGGGAGGCGCCGCGCGACCGGGATCGTGTTGCTCGTCATGACTGGCATGAGACCTCCGCGGGGTTAGTGGGCTGGCGCGCGTGATGTCAGGCAGCTGGATCGAGCCAGAGGTTCGCCAGGTCGAACCAGCGGTCGATGGTCGGCATGGCGATCGCGTTGCGGACCCGGCTGCTGGTCAGATGAGGAATGGTCGGCGCGTGCGCGAGGATTGGGACAATCGCCGCGTCCTGCATAACCCGGTGGTCTACCTCATGCCAGTAGACCGCGGCTTCCTCGGTGCTGGTTGCGCTGAGCGCCTGCTCGATCAGGCGGTCCACCTCGGGGTTGCTGTAGCAGCCGTAGTTGCTGGTGCCCCGCGACTCGTTGGTCGCGAACATCGGCTGAAGGAAGGCGCGGCCGTTGCTACCGAACCAGTCTGGCGTCCAGGAGGGGGTAGTGAAGTCCCAGCGACCGGCCCGCGCATTCGCCGGATCCTGGAGGAATGGGTAATAGTCCGCATGCCCAAGCGAGACCAGCTCCAGCGCGATGCCCACCTTCTTCAAGTCCGCCGCAAGCGAGCGGGCAACCTCGGGATTAGCGTCAACGTTCCGGTGGACCGCTATCAGTTTGAGGCCGTCCTCGTAGCCCGCCTCGTCCAGCAGCGTGCGGGCCTTCTCCGGGTCGCCGCGGAATCCAGGGGTCGGGTATAGGTCGTAGTCCTCGTAGCCGTCGTTGCCGGGCGGGATGGCCGTCGTTGCCGGTCTCATCACCGTGCCCGCCGCCAAGTCGTGGTAAATCTGCGCGATCGCCATCTTGTCCACGGCGTAGGCAATGGCCTGGCGCACCTTGAGGTTGCCCATAGCACCGCCGCCGTTGGGGCTGGCGAAGTTGAAGACCAGGTAGGGGTTCAGCGCGTAGCCAAGGTCGTTGCCGGGGTCAGTCGGGTCCAGGGCGTACGGTGCGGTGACAGGGGACGCCCAGGATAGATCGGCCTTACCCGACTGGATCTTCTCGCCAACTTGCCCGGGACCAGCCATCTCCATCGTGACCTCGACGGCGTCGACGTAGGCGTTTCGTACCGGGTCCGTCGCGCGCCGCCACACCGGGTTGCGATCCAGCCGCAGCGCCACGCCGTGATCATAGGCGACGAGCCGGTACGGCCCATTCGAACGGGTGTTGCGCCGGAACGCCGGGCTGTCCGGGACGTAGGCGTCGTATTCCACCGGAGCCGGGGAGGCAAAGGTCAGCGCGAGGATATGCAGGAAGTCCACTGCGGGCTGCAGTAGCTCGAAGACCAGGGTGTCATCATCGACGGCGAAGATTCCCGGAATGTCGTGGGAGTTCTGGAAGGCTGCGAGCTCTTCGGCGGTTGCTTCTGCATGCGGCACCGCTTCGGCGTAGTCCGCGCAGTACCCGGCCATTCCCCTGATGGTGCTGGTGAAGTAGCGGATGCCGCCTGCTCCCATCACCGGGTTGCACATCCGCTTGAAGCCGCGGACGAAGTCCTGGGCGGTCACCGGGCGGGGCGGGGTGGTGTCCCACAGCACGCCAGGCCGCAGATGCACGGTGTACACCTTGTGGCTGGCGCTGAGCCCGGCGTTGTAGGTCGACGGGATATCGGCAGCAAGGTCAGGGATGGGCGTGACGGCGCGCCAGTCGCGCAGGTTCCTGATCGGGGCGTAGGTGAAGAGCTGGCGCGTGAACAGCCTGAGGATCTGTCCGCCCAGCATGTAGTAGGCGCACGCCGGGTCGACGTGGTCCATGCTGCCTGGCCCGAAGAGCCGGAGCGTTCCGCCGTAGCTGGGTTCGGCACCTCTCATTCGCGTCTCCATCCATGTAGGCCGATGTCATGAAATCTGGTCGGCGAGCCGGGCCATGGCGTCGACGGCCTGGTCAATCTCTTCCCTGGTATTGAAGAGGTGAGTACACAGCCGCGCGGCATAGTGAAGGTGCGGGGAGTCCGGCACGTCAAACTCAATCCACCGAGTCCAGATCCGGTACTCGTTCTCCAGGCGGTCCACGAGCGCGCTAATCTTCTTGCCGTTCCAGGCGTCCTCCGCGGCGCGGAAAGGCTTAAAGGCCACCAATGGCGAGCGAAGCCGCGCGTCGGTGGACGGGGAGTAGAGGGCGCCCGGGCCGAATCGTTCGGCGACACGCTCCCTGGCATAGTCGCCGAGTTCCAGAATGCGCCGCTCGATGCGATCCCGGCCGATCGCGTTCCAGATCTCGCATGCCTTGGCCAAGGCGGCTGCTCGGGCGATGCTGGCGCTGCCTGCACTCTGCAGATAATCGCCCATGTTGCAGCTCTCCACATTGGTCACGGTGCGATTCGGCATATGGCCTAGCAGCGGGTACCAAGTGGAGATGACCGGCCAGAACTCAGGCAGCGGAAGTGGATTGTACTCGGGGAGCACCTTGTTGCGCGCGTAGAGCAGGCCGGTGCCGAGCGGGCCGCACTGGAACTTCGACCCCGAGCCGGCCAGGAAGTCGATACCGAGTGCCCGCAGGTCAGCGTGGAGCATGCCCGGCAGCAGCGCGCCGTCCACGACCGTGATCAGGCCATGCCGCTGGGCCAGGTCGCACAACTCCCTGACCGGCATCCGGGTGCCGGTGAACAAGGTGACCGCGGCGAACAGCATCACCTTGGTCCGGGGGGTGATCGCGCGTTCGAACAGATCGATGATCTCTTCCGTACGTACGTCGTACCCGCTGGGCAGGGTGATCGTCTTCACGGATAGGCCGCACCGGTTGTGGAGCAGATTGAGGTTGGACAAGACAGAGAAGCACTCGTGGGTGGTCGTCAGGGCCTCGTCTCCTTTCCGGAGATCCAGGCCGGCAATTATTCGTGAGTTGCCCTCGGTCGCGTTGTGACAGATTGCTAGCTCGTCCTGGTCCACCCCGAAGTCCCGGGCGATGTCCGCCCGGTATTCGGGATACAGACTCGGCGGGTAGATATTACGTAGGCTTCCCGTCCATTCCCGCGTCACCTGCTCATAGATGTCGAGTACCTCGTGAGGCATGGCGCCTACAGTTCCGCTATTCAAATGTATAGCGTCTTCTGGCAGTGCGAACAGCTTTCTGATCTCTTCCCAGGAGGCGTCATGGAGATCACTCCGGTACGATTCAGTCAAATTGCCAGGCGGAGACTGGTATGGCGCAGGCACAACGCGGGGACTCGCAGTGGGTAGCAATCGATCCTCCCTCGACGACCGGTCGCATCTCAGAAGTATATAATTACAGTGAATGCGGTCAATCGCGCGAATCGCATCGTGCGGCGGCGCTCAGGTCCGCCTGTAGCTGTGCGGGGAGCAACGGCTCCCGCAGGATTGTTCGCAGGCGTGTGATGGGCGGCTCCGGCCCGGCTGCGAGCCAGCCGCGCACCAGCCGCGCTCCTTCGACGTAGGTCGTCGTATAGGCCCGCCATAGCGGGTCGGCCAGGAAGTTCACCATGTGATGGGCGCGGGCTTCAGAGATCAGCAGCCAACGGCAGAGATAGGAGACAACCTCGTCCGGACCCGCGCCGCAGTCGTGCATGAGCAGGGCGGCGTCCTGGCGCGCGGGGAGCAGCCGTGAGAACTGCCCGTGTAGCCGTTCCATCAGCTCACCCTCCAGCGACAGGCCCACTTCGGCTAGCACGGACTCAGTCCAGGCGCCCCAGCCAGGCCCGAGCAACGCGGACAGGCCGAGCTCGGCGGCACCTTCGGACAGCACGCACTGAGGCGTGTTGACGAGCGAGATGACGTGTTCGCCCTGGCCTCGCTCATTAACCAGCAGGGCCTCTTTAAGACAGTGTTCGGTGTGGTGACCCGGATAGCTCTCATGCGAGGCCAGCAGCGGCAGGGCGGCCAGATCGCGGCCGGCGGCCGTATTGAGCGAGACCACCGAGCGGAAGCCACCGAGATAACGGTTGAAGGCGTTCCAAGGCGCCTCTGCCACCATTTCGAACTCCACTTGCTCAGCCGCGGGCAGGTCGAACTCGGCCCGCACGAGACCGCGCAGCCGACCGGAGACCGCCTGGACCGCCGTTCGAAGTTGTGCCGCTGGTACCTTGTTGCGCTCCCGGAAGGTCTCCAGCCGACTCGCCAGGTCTCCCCGGCCGGGTAGCAGCCCGGCGATCGCGTCGTGCGCCGCAGCGTAGCCGCCGGTATCACCCAGATCGATGTCCACACCGAAGCAGTCCGCCACCTCGGCCTTGAACGGCACCGGCTCCCCCGCCAGCCGCTTCGCGGTGCAACCCAGCGCGGTGAGCTGGGCGGCAAGGAAGCGCTGGCGCGGTTCCGTCAGGCCGCTGTCGACTAGGCCTGCCAGCAGCCCGGATGCCTGTGCTGCCAGCGCCGACGGCAACAGCGGTTCCGCGGCGGCGCGGGCAGCGAGTTCCGGATCACCGAACCAGCAGTCCACGAACCCGTCGATGTACCGCCCGAGCCGGAGGCCGAGCAGCAGGTAGTGGCGAATCAGCAGCTCCGGGTGCAGGCTCATGCGGCCCAGCTTGAGGTGGCCGCCGACACCTCCATCGGCTCGCCAATGTCGGCGTTGCACTCCCCTACCCGTGCTGCCGCGGTCGTGACCTGCTCTGACATGGCATCTCCTCGTTGGCTAACTAAACCTGGCCGCCAGGCCGTGGCCGGGGACTCCCCGGCGTTCGAGCCATAGATTGGTCAGGTCGCCGTTGAGCACTGGGTAGGGTAGCCAGTTCCTGACGCTGTGAGAATGGAACCAGTACTGGTGGGCAAAGAGGATGGGCACGATGGCCGCATCCTTCATCACCTGCTCCTCGGCCATCCGGAAATACCTCGCGGCCTGCTCCTCCCGTGACGACCGCAGCGCTTGCCGGATAAGCCGGCTTACCGTGGGACTGCTATAGCGGCCCGCGTTTGAACTCCAGTCGTCGTCACCGGAAACGTCGGAGCTGTCGAAGAGCGGCTGCAGGTAGGTGCGGGCATTGTTGCCGTACCAGTCGGGCTCCCAGCCGGTGTAAGCGATATCCCACTCTCCGCGGCGAGCCGACTGGCCCGGCGCGAGGTAGCGCGAGAAAAATTCCCTAATGGGGACCGGTACTAGCTCGAGCTCGATGCCCGCACGTGCCAGACTGGCCTGGATGCGGCGGGCTGACTCAGGGTGGATGTCGGCGTCACGGTAGATCATTTTGAGCGTGACACCGTCCGGGTAACCGCCCTCCGACAGCAGCTTCTGTGCTCGGCCTGGGTCGCCCGCGGACCCAGGACTCGGATACGGAACGAACTGGCGGTGCGCTGAGCACAGCGGCGGGAGGATCTGCTGGGCAATCGCGTTGAGTCTGGGGCCGCCCCATACTTGGGAAACGCTGCGCTTATCGATTGCGAACTCGACCGCCTGCCGCACCGCTAGCTTGCTCGTGGCGCGGCCGCTGTTCGGGCTTAGGAAGTTGAAGATCAGATAGGGACTGAGCAGGCCCGCCGGGTACACTTCCAGCCGCGGGTCACCGG